>Ga0272441_10012510_pt1 | contig 12383 bp, 14 predicted proteins | sample SSMProp6N_FD_193582 | JGI IMG/M metagenome (GOLD analysis project Ga0272441, IMG submission 193582) | Marine sediment archaeal communities from Little Sippewissett salt marsh, Falmouth, MA, United States - SSM-Prop-6N | ecosystem: Environmental > Aquatic > Marine > Wetlands > Sediment ...
CTCCTACACGAATTGCAGAAACCTCCGAGGATTCTCGACGATGATGGTGTCCACTTGCTCTTGTGTCAGGCCACGGTCGAGGAGGAGCGGCACGATGTTCTCGATTATGTGGGCGTAGCCGGGGCCTCCCCACTTGAACAAACGATGTTTGCTGCAGTGGTCGTGGGAGATGAGTATCTGGTTGATGAAGCCCGCATCAACGAGCTGGACTATCTCGGCGACGCGTCCTGCGTCGTTTGGCACCTCCACGTTCACGGGGTTGTCTTCGGATAGCACGTGGCGGCATTGGTGCCAGCCCTCGAAGGAGAACATGTCGTACTCAAGGTAGCAGCCGGTCTTGGCCAACTCGATCCGCATATCATGAATGAAGATAGTGCGGTCGATATGGCTGATTGCCACCCTGCTGACGTCGGCACCCTGCTTGTCCAGGTACTCGATGATTTCAAGCGGGGAATCTGGGCTGTGGCCGGGGTGGATGTTGACTGGTGCCCCCGTCATCTGTTGTGCGCGGGCCGTTGCCCTTAGAGACATATAGTAGCCATCGCTCATTGGCTGATCAGGTCCGAATCGTTCGGTCCCAATCTCGCCAATGAGGCCTGAACGGATGCGTGTCTCGTCGGCACCCTTCGTTATGTCCCTGACAATGTCCTCCACCATCTTGTCCTCGGTGATGCCTGCGGGCCACATCGGTTCGAGGTAGTATCCAGAGCCCATGATGATGTTGAGCCCGGTGGCGCGGGAGATTCGCGCGAGGGCCTCGGGGTCGCGACCGAGTCCATAGTTGGACATGTCGACGAGTGACATCCCGCCGAACTTCCTCAATCGCTGAAGTTCGCTGATGGCCACATCTTCGTCGAGCATCACCCAGTTGTCCTGGCTGTTGTACGGGTGGAATCTGACCCATCCTAAGTTCTCGAGCGTCACCGGTTGGTAGGCCCGAAAGCGCTCGCTGGAGCGCTTCGGCTCCGCGAACCACATCGAGAGGTCGAAAAGGCAGTGCTCGTGGGGAAGTGTGACTCCCAACTCGCCCGCATCTACCGGTCCCAATACCGTCTGGACCTTTCCTTTCATGCCCTCTGGCGCCATAGCGTCCTCCTTGTGTGCAGACTCGCGTCGTGGGTGGTCTATGGTAGCAGAACAATCTGCGCTAAGAGCGGCTGCAGTTGGTTTGCCCCGTCTATCGAGCTCTCATACAATGACTCAACGCCCCAAACTGGAGGTAAGGAAGATGACGAAGGTTGGAGTAGTTGGCTCTGGTCAGTTGGCTCGGTCCGTCGCTTGGCGTCTTATGGAGATCGGGCATCCGGTGACTGTGTGGGGACCGGATAGCGAAGGTGTCGCCGAGTGTGTGAGTAGTGGTGCGGCAACAGGTTCTAGGCCTTCCGAGGTAGCTGCGGCGTCGGAAGTCGTGATTGTTGCTGCTGAGTCGGCGACTGATTCCGCAAATTGGAACCTTGGCGATGATGGTGTTGTGTCGGCACTGTTGCCGGGTTCGATTGTCATCGACATGACGAACATGGAACCATCTCTTGCCCGGCGTGTCGCCTCAGCGTGTGAAGAGCGAAACGGATCTTTCCTGGATGCCCCGGTGAGCGGAGGCGCGCCCGCCGCGAGAACGGGAAACTTGGTAATCATGGTCGGGGGTCCCGAGAAGGCGTTCGACGATGTTCTGCCCATCCTGGAGCCGCTCGGTCGCACGATTGTGCGAGTCGGCGAGACAGGTGCCGGCGCGACGGCCAAGTTGTGCAACCAGATCATGTGCTTCGTGAATCTCTGCGGTGTGTGTGAGGCGTTCACGCTGGCTGCCAAAGCCGGTGTTGACCTGCGAAAGGTTTTCAGCATCGTGACGGCTGGCGCTGCTCAATCGTGGGAGCTTGAGAATATGGGTCCAAAGATGCTATCTCGTGAGTTGGAGGGTGGCTATCCGGTGCGGGCATCGCAACACGACCTTGCACTGGTGCTTGGTGCAGCACACGAGTTGAAGGTTTCCGTTCCCGCAACCTCACTGGTCCATCAGCTCTACCACACGGTCGAGAGCGAGGGACTGTCCGACAGCGGCTCGCAAGCCCTCATCAGGGCGCTGGAGAAGATGGCAGCAGTTGAGGTGCGCTGGTAGTGCGGGCCTCTGTTGCATGAGAGAACCCCTTAAACCATGGAAGACCAAGGAGATGGAATCGGAGCCTTTGAGAGCGCCTCGCTTGCACAGTACGAGGGGTGCTTGTTGGGGCTGGCACTGGGCGATGCGCTTGGCGCCCCCGTTGAGTTCCTTCAACTCGAGCAGATCCTGGTCGACTACGGCACAGAAGGTATCTGTGGCCTTGAGCCGTGGCGTGAATTCAGGGCAGGGTTCTTCACTGACGACACGCAGATGTCGCTTGCCACAGCTCGAGGCTGCATCGATGCGTACCTCTCGTTGAGACACGGCGAGTCATGGAGACCCACTCAGGCTGTCTATCGCCGCTATCTTGGCTGGCTGCGCAGCCAGGACAATCCGTACATGAATCGCGCGCCCGGGGCAACCTGTCTCTGGTCGCTTCGTACCGGCCGTATGGGTACCTTCAAGACTCCCCTCAACAAGCGAAAGGGATGCGGTGGCGTAATGCGCACGGCTCCTGCGGGACTGGCTTTTCCTCCCGGACAAGCGTTCCAGTACGGTGCGGAGTTCGCAGCAATCACCCATGGCCATCCCTCAGGCTACCTTCCTGCGGGAGTGCTCGCCGATCTCGTGGCGAGGTTGGTCGAAGGCAAGTCGATTGACTCCTGTCTCGATGCGACTGTCAGGGAGCTGAAGAAGTGGCCGAAGCACGAGGAGACACTGACATTGCTCGAGAAGGCCCTTGCTCTATCAGCGGCTGTGGAGACGCCAAGGGATGCAATCGAACAGCTTGGGGAAGGTTGGGTTGGGGAGGAGGCACTCGCCATCTCGGTGTTTTGTGCTGCCCGGTTCCCTGACGATTGGGAGACTGGAGTGCTCGCGGCTGTGAATCACTCGGGGGACAGCGACTCGACCGGTTGCATCACCGGTGCGATACTGGGTGTAGCACTCGGCGTGGACGCGATGCCACAGAGCTGGCTGGAGCAACTGGAAAGCTCCTCGGGGATCAGGGCGCTCGCTGACGACCTCTACCGCGTTGTGCGCGAAGGCATCGAGCCTCGCAGTGTCTAGGCGTTCGATCTCTGCCTAGTCGACTGGCACCGGGATCGTGCCCAGCAGTTGCTCGATGACGGCTGAATCAGATGCCCCGTGGACGGACACCGACGTCTCCAGTAACACCCTGTGGGCAAGCACGGGAACAGCCAGAGCCTTCACGTCGTCCGGTAGCACGAAGTCCCGACCTTTCATTGCGGCCAGCGCCTGCGATGCCTGCTGCAGGGCCAGCGAGGCTCGCGGACTAGCTCCCAGTCTGAACCTGGAATCCTTGCGTGTGGCACGGCACAGTTCGGTAATGTAGTCGCGAACGGATTCCTCCACGTGCACGGTCCTGCAAGCAGTCTGCAGGCCGAGCAGAGATTCCTTGCCGAGGACTGGCTCAATCGTGTCCAGCGGGTCACTCCTGCGAAAGCGCTCGAGCATCCCGTTCTCTTCTTCGGAAGAGGGGTAGCCCATTTTCACGCGGAGAAGAAACCTGTCCAATTGTGCCTCGGGGAGAGCGAAGGTTCCCTCCAGTTCCACCGGATTCTGAGTGGCTATGAGCATGAAAGGTCTGGGAAGGGGTACGGTCTCCATATCCACGGTTACCTGCCGTTCCTGCATGCATTCGAGGAAACACGACTGTGTTCGTGGTGTTGCACGGTTGATTTCGTCAACAAGTACCAGGTTTGCGAGTATGGGGCCGGGCCGATACTCGAATTCGCCGAGCTTCTGGTTGAAGAAGTGGATGCCTGTCACGTCGGACGGCAGTAGGTCAGGTGTGCACTGAACACGGTGAAAGGTGCCATCTATCGACCTGGCCAGCGACTTCGCCAGCGTGGTCTTGCCTATGCCGGGCACATCCTCCACAAGGACGTGTGCCTCGCACAACAAAGCCACGAAACACAGGTCTATCACGTCTGCTTTGCCGACTATGACACGGCCAACATTGTCTCTGAAGCGGTCGGCCGCTCTCTTCACATCGGCAATCTGGCTGTTGGTCTGTTGTTGCATCTGCGTCATCATTGTAGTCCTTCCTGAGATTCGCGCGACATGGGAGTCGGTCGTGTCTTGTGCGCCTTCTTAATTTGTTCGATTGCTCGGGCCATCTGCTCGACTGTGTCACGGGAGGGTTCGCGTCCGCCGTAGCGTGCCTGTACGTAGTTATCCGTTATGTAGGCAAGTTCTAGTGCGGCATCGGGAATCAGTCCCGCCAGAGCGAAGGAGTATTCATGGGGCGATTGCCATGGCTCTCTGCGTGCCACTTTCTTTGCGGCCCACCCAAGGAAACGCAGATATACGGCGCGGGAAGTAGTGGGTTCACGTCCGCGAAGTCGTGTTGCCCAAGCTGTCTGGATTCCGCGCGCCAGCGTACCGATACGGGTGCGCAGAATGTGAAGCAAGGCAAGCAGGTCCGCAAGGAATCCATTTTCAAGCGATTCCCTCTCCTCGCCCGAGTCGGGTTGGCCTCTACGCAGGCGCTCCAGCAGAGCTGCACAGATTCGCCAGAGGGCTACGAGCAGCGTGCCCATGACAACGACAACCCACACGATGAACAGGCCTCTTCTCAGTATCTCTGGAACGGGTATGGACTTGTAGAACTCGCGCAGCGCCGAGTCATCGGTGTTTGTCGATACGCTTGGCTCGGATGGCGTGAACTCGGGTTGTGGCAGCAGGGACGCCAGGAAAGCGACGATCTCTCCCAAGAGATGCGCAACGTACTTGACTGCGCCGACGAGGGCGTCGATCAATCCTGGAGTAGCGATGGCTCCGATCAGTATGCCGAGACCTGACACAATCACGACGAGCGTCACCACTGAGGTGGTGACGTGACCTGGTCTCTGGGACTCGGACTGCTCCTCCGTGCTTCGCGCAGATGCGATCCCCGCAAGTGCCACCGCGAAGAAACACACGACAAGGAGCCCCGCCCTTGGCACGAGGCTCTCGAGGCCGTATCCCACGAGCAGCGCCATGAACAGCATCACTATTCCAAGTTGGAACTGACCCAGCAGTTGCTCGTAGGAGATGGCGCCGCCACTGGAGCGGCCCCCTAAATACCAGGCGGCCGCACTTCCCACGGCAAGCAACAACTCGGCTGGTCGAGTCTCGTAGAGCAGATAGGCGAATGCGCGCGGGAGGGCGACCAGCCAGTCGCTCTGTGCAAACGGGGCATCGGGGAAGAGCAGCACCTTTGTTGCGAGCGCGGCCACGATCGGTAGCGCTATCCAATACAGGATTTCTGCGAGTACTCGGCGACGAACGAAATGGACCAGAATCTGTCGCCATGCTGCCCCTATGACCAGGAGCAATACAACAGTCGTGGCGACGGCCTTCTGGCCAATCGCGGCTTGCTCGACCACGGCCAGCCATGCGTATAGCCAGCAGGACTGCATTGCAAGCAGAATCAGCGGGCGCTGGAGTCTTGTCCAGAAGATGGAAGCTGTCATATGACTCCCATGTTGAGCAGGTCTTCCGGGCCCGTGATGCGCGCGCAGGCGAACGGGAACTGCGTCCGAGAGCGTGAGCGAGATACCTCCATAACAATCAGTGACGGGTGTTTCCGTGCCAGCTTGGAGAACTCAAGAGCCTGCTCCTCGCCTATAGTTCCGGTCACGATGATAATGCCCTTGCTGTCCGTTGCCCTCACGCGCAGGTCTCGCGAGAGCCCGGTTAGGGATCCTTCGGGAGCGGGTCCCACATCTGTGAGCGTCTCAAGAATGGATGTCAGGTGAGATGCTCCGCTGCCTTCGGCCAGATGCCACGTACGACCTCCATGCGGCAGACGCGCGTTGCTGGACAGTCCAACCGGAATGCCATTTTCAACACAGTATCTGGCTACCGAGGCAATGGTACTCACGGCAAATTCAAACGTGTCCTCGTCCGCCGAGGAGTCTGCAGCGAATACCAGACTCAGTTTGGAGACAGCAGCCGGTTCTAAGACCTTGACCTTCAACTCTCCGTGATGAGCGCTGGCCTTCCAGTGAACCCTTCTCAGGCCGTCCTGAGGCTGGTAGTCGCGAAGGCCACGCGTGCGAGTCGGGTCTTCTTGCAGAGATGACACTCCAATAAGTTCGCCCGACGAGTCACTTCGCGGAATCGTCAGCTTCCGTATCGGGTAGATTCGGGGGTAGACGGTCACCTGTTCTGACCCGGGATCGTCAATCTGGCGGGGATAGAGTCCCAACACATCTCCCGACCTGACGCTGACAGGAGGAAGCATGTATCTGCCGCGTCTGGGCATGGTGAATTGGTGCCGCCATGTTACCCGCGCGTACCACGACAAGGAAGTGCTGTGGTGGAGTTCCGCAGTCGGCGTCTCTTCTGAGGTTGCAGAAGAAACCATGGATGAGGGAAGCGCCTGGCTCACCTCAACCCATGGTAGAGGCAACAACTTGGCGTTGATGAGACGAAGGACGAGATTCAATTGCTCTCCCGGAAAAAGGACACGGGTCGAAAGAGTTCTCTCGCAGCGCACTCTTTCCAGGGAGAGGCGACTCCACAGTAGGGAGACACCGATGGTGCCGATTGTGAGGCCAAGAAGCGTGACTACTGGGGTCTGCCCCTGCCACGCGGCGATTCCGAGAAGTGGAACAAGGCCAATGAGCGAGTACTTGAGCAATAGGTGCCCGCTCGCCTCTACTCGCGAACTGGCGGGCCATGATGGCAAGGGGGCTGACGTGCTCCCATGTGAGTCTGCTCCTATGGCACCAGAGTTGTGCATGTGTAGCTGTCGGTTGTGGTGTCGAAAGGTCTGCGGCTCAACTTCAGAGGACGTACTCTGGGGGCCTTCCTCTGGATAGTTGCTCCTGCAACCAATGAATGGTACCACCCTCCGCTGCAGGCGACAAAGGACACTTGGGAGTATGTGGAGGGCTTGACTGGCATGGCCGCCATTAAATCAGCAGGCATGTGGTGGAATGGTGGGCAGTACTGGACTTGAACCAGTGACCTCCTGTGTGTAAGACAGGCGCTCTAACCACTGAGCTAACCGCCCGCTGGAGTGACAGGAGAGAGGGAGGATGTTCAAAGTACGCCTGGTGGGACTCGAACCCACGACCTCAGCCTCCGCAGGGCTGCGCTCTATCCAGCTGAGCCACAGGCGCATGAGCAACTAGGTGGTGCCGAAGGAGGGACTTGAACCCTCATGCCCGTACGGGCACTACGCCCTGAACGTAGCGCGTCTGCCATTCCGCCACTTCGGCGCTATATGTCTTCTGTCCTGAACTCGCTGGAGCCAAGTGACACGAATATCAGTGCCAGCAGACCCAACATGTTCACGGGCAGAAACGCACACAGAGCACCCGTCACGGCCATCCCGAAGCTGAATCTCTTCAGGGCAGAGATTCCGCCAACGACGGCCCAGATGCCCAGCACGAGCAATACAATTCCGACGATAAGAACGGGAGTGGAGTCGAACGTTATCACGTCGAAGCTTCCAAGGCCTGGAATGTCAGGAAGCTTCAGTTCCCAATCCCCTGTCGTCAGAAGCACCGACGCCGTGAGCAGCCCGCCGACTACGAGTTCCACTACGCCGACGATAATGCTCAGGATGCCACCTGCACTCAGCAATCCACCCCTGTCGCCGTTCCCTTCCATACTGCCTCTCGCGTGTGCGTTGACAGCCGTAACTATACCGTCAGAGAGCATAATAACGCAAGGAGAGAGAACTGCCTGCAACAGCGACAAAGCTCCACTTCATGTGGCTATACTACCTGCGAAGGTGGAGACGTTTTTGCAGGGATCTCCAGCGTTCCAGTCGTGACAAACACGTTCGATGCAATCGTAATCGGTGCAGGCCCGGCGGGCAGTCTGATGGCTGCGAAGTTGGCAGGCCGTGGACATTCGGTTGCTATGCTGGATGGACGCCACGAAACGTCTGTCGAGCCATGCTGCACCGGAGTCGTCGGAAGGCCCTATCTCGACCAGATCGAGCTGGAGACGGATGTAGTCTGTGCGGAGAAGCGGTCGGCAGTGTTCATCTCGCCGTCAGGCAGACGACTCTGTGTCGAATCGACGGAGACCCAGGCATACGTGTTGGACAGAAGACTGCTCGAGGACCGACTGCGCGAGCGGGCTGTCTTCTCGGGGGCGAAGTGCATCGAAGGCCTGGCAGCCGTGGGGGTGACGCAGCAGCCGAATGGTCTCTGGTCGGTGAGATGCGTTCGTCAGGGTGGACGGCAGTACCTGGAGTCTCGAAGCGTGGTTCTGGCGCACGGGAGTGCGCCCGGACTGACTCGCTCAGTTGGCTTGAAGGGCCCCCGTCGATTCATGGTCGGCGCCCACATCGAGCTTGAGATGAACGATGTCCACGAGACTGAGGTCTACTTCCTGCAGGACCTCTCCAGGGGGATGTTTGCGTGGCTCGTTCCTCTTGGCGACTCACGTGTACGGGGTGGAGTACTGGCTATCCACTCTGCCTCGCGCCTGATGACTGAGTTTCTGTACCGACCCGAGATACGCTCGCGCCTCAAAGGCGAAGTTGGGACCATCTCGCAGCGTCCTGTACCCCTGGCTGTGGCAAGCCGCATGTGTGATGATGGGATTATGCTGGTGGGCGACTCGGCAGGGCAGGTTAAGCCGACGACTGGCGGAGGACTGTACCTTGGCTCGGTTGCTGCGGATATTGCCTCCGCCACGCTTGATGGGGCGCTGCGCGACGATGATCTCTCCGCAAGGCGTCTCGCTGGATATGAACGTGAATGGCGGCGCAGGTTCGGCAGCGAAGTGCGGCGTGCAGCCGTCGCAAGACGAATCTACCAGTCCCTCAGTCCCTCGAGAGTGGACCGTATGATTTCCTGGGCCGCGTCCAGCGGGATCGCCGATGAACTACTGCAGTCCGGCAACTTCTCATTCGACCTGCACGGACGGACACTGATGACTGGGATCGTTCGGGCCCTGTTGGGTTCGATGATGGGCTCTCGCCGAAGTGAGGCATCTGCGTGAACCGACATGGAGCACCTCCCCGACACATTGCCATCGTCATGGATGGCAACGGCCGCTGGGCCAGGAAACGCGGGTTGCCGCGTGTTGCCGGCCACCAGCGGGGAGTGAATCGCATCCATCCTGTTGCGCTCGCCTGTGCGAGCCACGGTGTCGAATACCTCACTCTCTACGCCTTCTCCACCGAGAACTGGAATAGACCCCATACCGAGGTTGCGGCGCTGCTGAGATTGCTGGCGACAATGATAGACGAGGAGGCACGCACGTGCCTACGCGACAACATCCGCCTCAGACTGGTGGGCACGCTTGAGAACCTTAGCCCTGACCTACAGGAGAAAGTGCGTAGCGCAGTCGAACTGAATCGCAAGAACACTGGCCTGAACCTCTGCCTGGCCTTCGACTACGGCTCGCACGATGAGATTGTGCGGACTGCCCGGGCGATAGCGCTTTCCGAAACCGACGTGCCGTCGGTCGACGAAGCTACAGTGCAGCGGTATCTCTACACTTCCGACATGCCTGACGTCGACCTGCTGATACGATGTGGAGGCGAGTTGAGGCTTAGCAACTTTCTCATGTGGCAGGCTACGTACGCAGAGTTGTATTTCACTGACGTGCTCTGGCCCGACTTCGGGGAGAGAGACATCTCAATGTCCATAGACGAGTATTTGCGAAGAAACCGACGCTTCGGAGGGCTCGGCAACGGAGCGGGCCATGATGAATGACCTGTTTCTTGTGGTCCTGGCCTCCGCCAGCCCTATCAGTGAGCTTCGCGGCGGTATCCCACTCGGCATAGGACTCGGACTTGAGCCGGTGCTGACGTATTCTGTCGCCGTGGTCACGAACATCCTGGTATTCTTTCCGGCGCGCCTCATTCTGAATGTGTTCTACCGTTCGGTGCTACATCGTGTGCCGCTGTTCGACCGCTACTTGCTCCGCGTGAGAGAGAGAGGCAAGCCAAAGGTGGACAAGTACGGGCTGGTCGGGCTGGCCCTGTTTGTCTCCGTGCCCTTGCCCATCACCGGCGCCTACACGGGCACTGTGCTGAGCTGGCTTCTGGATATGCACTGGAAGCGCGCGTTTGTGGCAGTCGCTGCTGGAGTTGTTGTTGCTGGAGTTGTCGTGATGCTGATAACAATGGGAGTAGTGACTGCGATTCCCTTGCTGGCGGGATAGCAGCGTGGTGGGGGCTTTCAGCGAGTCACACGGAATGAGGTCCAGCGAAATCGCGACCAATACCTGTTCGGACGTGCGTATGGGGGGTAATGGAGTGGTGGGCAGTACTGGACTTGAACCAGTGACCTCCTGCGTGTGAAGCAGGCGCTCTAACCACTGAGCTAACCGCCCGTATTGGCCAGCACTTATTGTATCCATCGCGCGGCCTAGTGACAACTGCGGTTCTCAGCCCACTGGAGGCGGGGATGAGGGTTCGATTTTGTTGACAACTCAGCATATAATACCGCCCTGTTGCCCCGCCCCACGGGATTGGCTATGACGAAATCCAACACACCTCTGAATGCTGGCATCACGCCTTTGGCCGTACCACGCCACGTCGCGTTCGTGATGGACGGCAATGGCAGATGGGCGACGAGACAGGGCTTGACACGGACCGATGGTCATCGTGAAGGCATCGCCAACGTCGAACGCATCGCGATGGCGCTCAAGGGACGTGGTATTGACTACATGACCATATACATGTTCTCGACCGAGAACTGGAAGCGCCCTGATGACGAGGTCACGGCCATCTTCGAACTGCTTGGTCGCTGGTTAAGGGAAACAGGGCCTCGATTGGTGTCCAATGGCATGAAGCTTCGCCACTATGGCCGTCGCGCTCCGTTGTCTAAAGAGTTTCTGGCCACACTCGATGAGGCGTGTGCCGCCACCCCCGCAAAGACAGAGTTTGTGCTAGGTCTTGCCATCAACTACGGCGGCAGAGCCGAGATTGCGAATGCAATCACCGAAGTGATAGCGGAGGGAGCCTCCGCGGACAAGATCGATGAGGCGGCCATTGCCGGCGCTCTCTACACGAGAGGAGCACCGGATCCCGACTTGATTGTCAGGCCTGGGGGAGAATTGCGTCTAAGCAACTATCTTCTGTGGCAGGCAGCATATGCCGAGCTATACTTCACGCGGGTCCTCTGGCCCGACTTTGGCGAGAAGGACCTGGATGAGGCGTTGGCCTCGTTCGCGTCAAGAAACCGCCGATACGGTGGACTTCAGACGTAGTAGTCAAGAAAGGTAGACGATAATGGGAGATATCCTCGAAGAAGCGGGAGCCGTGATTCAGTGTAGGCAGTGTCCCTGGTACAAGAACTGCGTGATGCCCATGCAGATTGGGCCAAATGAGATTGGACAGTTCAGGGCGATGATGCAGGGGAGCGCGCTTGGCGACGCGGCCAATCCGGAGATGGAGAAGGTCTTCGACAGTGTGGCGGCCATGGGTCAGAACATGATGGTGCAGAGTTGTCCGGTGTTCGCCGAGCGACTCAAGTCCGACCCTCGCCTGGCAGAGAAGATCAAGCTGTTCATGCAGTCCTGGGGACAGGATGAAGGCGAGATCGATACCGAAGACAAGGGTGCACAATCGTGAGCGAGTCCCTCGGGCGCATCGAGAAGCCGGCCGCTGAGTCGTTCAAGGACAAGCGCAAGCTGCTTTCCGTCTTCCTTCTGTTCGAGCACGCGAGTGCTCCTGAGGAATACAGGGAGAAGTGTTCCAAGTACTGGCAGCAAGTGACCGAACAACTAGGTCACCTCGAAGCACGCCTTGGTCTCATACGGCACGTGTATCACGAGGCCATTGATGAATCGGGCGACACAGGTCTCTCGAAGCTGGCTACGATGTACCCGTCGAGTCACTCACTGGTCAAGTCGCGATGCGACTCGGGAGCCGTCCTCGAGGCATTCGAAGACCGTGAGCTTGCCAACGAGATGAGCGATTGGGAGCGATTCCTGATGCTTGGATTTTCAAGCAGCAAGGTTGCATCTCTGGCTCGCGACATGTTTGCCACCGCGCTTCAGAGCCGGAACAAGCACGTCGCCGAAGTCATCGACGCCACGCTCGACCAGGACGGCATAGGATTGGTACTCGTTCGAGAGGGGAGTGGCATCCAGTATCCATCGGATATTGAGGTCTTCAGCGTTGTGCCCCCTGCGCTGGACGAGATTCATCGTTGGGTGCGTGATGCATCGCAGCGCGCCGCAGGGGCCGAACAAACGGAGCAGGTGGCTAATGAGGCGTCAGTGCCCGAGGAGACTGAGGAGACCGACCAATGGGATTGAGGACTCCAACCGTGGCCGGCACTTTCTACGCATCCAC
>Ga0272441_10012511_pt1 | contig 12382 bp, 14 predicted proteins | sample SSMProp6N_FD_193582 | JGI IMG/M metagenome (GOLD analysis project Ga0272441, IMG submission 193582) | Marine sediment archaeal communities from Little Sippewissett salt marsh, Falmouth, MA, United States - SSM-Prop-6N | ecosystem: Environmental > Aquatic > Marine > Wetlands > Sediment ...
CCCTCTCCCTTCGAGGGAGAGGGGTTGCGGCAGAGCGTCTGGTCAGGCCACCAAAGCCTAGTTGCCCGGGGCCACGTCCAGCACCTGCGACCACCTGCGCGGCTCGCCGACTTCGGCCCGCCTGGCGTCGTCCGCGGCGAGCAGCATCGCCAGTTCCGCCGGACCTGCGAAGCGTATCGCCGTATCTCCGAGGAGAACATAGCCCCGGTTCTTCGGCGTGCGCGCGGTCTTCGCTTCAACCGCGATGACGAACCCTCCGCCGGCATCGGGGACCGTGACAGGCAGGTAGAGCGGCGGAGGCCCGGAATACGGTTGGTCCTCCCAGCCGTTCACCGGCGTGCGGTAGGGGTAGTCGTCATAAAGCCCCGTTCTCTGGGCCGCTTCCAGGCTGGCCGGCAGTGCACCGTACTGCTGGCAGTACGTGCTGATCGCAGCCGGAAGGGATGCCAGATGGCACCCTCGCTTCACACTGTAGGCAACGCCTTCCAGCAGGTAGGCGCCCAAGCCCGCAAGGACAAGCAGCACGGCCAGCACAATGAGAGAACGTCGCATCGGGATGGCCTCCCTGTCTTAATACGACGTGCGGCCTGCCAGACTTCATCCATTCTCGCCGATCACGGCCCCGTGCGGTAGCGGTCGATGACGGCGGCCATGCGGTCGGCCTGGCGTTCCATGTCGGCGACCATCTTGAACTGGGTGCGGCAACGGTCGAGGTTGTGCCCCTCGCGGTGCACCTTGAAGTACTCGTCGCCGGCCAGGTGGTCGGTGAGGAACCGCACGCCGATCTCAAACGTGATGAGCAGGGCCGAGAAGGCCAGGTGGTCGATCTCCTCGGCCGTCAGGAACCCGCGCGCCGCGTCGAGGTAGCCGCGCGCCAGCCGGTCGAACATCGCCAGGTCCATGCAGACCTTCGACAGGTCGCGCTCGTCCTCGGCCGCCGGGTTGGCCCCCAGGCGGACCGCGTCGCCGAAGTCGTAGCCGACGAGCCCGGGCATGACCGTGTCGAGGTCGATGACGCAGATGCCGCGCCCGGTGGCGTCGTCGATCATCACGTTGTTGAGCTTCGTGTCGTTGTGGGTGATCCGCTCGGGCACCTTGCCCTGCCGCTGGAGGTCGACCAGCACGGAGGCCTCGCCGGCCCGTCGGCGGACGAAGTCGATCTCGTCGCGGGCGCCGGCAGCGCGGCCCGCGGCGTCGCAGCCGACGGCCTCCTCGAACGCCTCCAGGCGCCGGGGCGTGTTGTGAAAGTCGGGTATCGTTTCCCAGAGCCGCGCGCCCGGCAGGTCGCTCACCAGCTTCTGGAACTCGCCGAACGCCCGCGCGGCACTGTAGACGTGGTCCAGGTTCTCCACGACGTCGTAGGTCCGCGCGCCCTCGATGAACAGGTACGTCCGCCAAGTGTTGCCGCGCTCGTCGCGGTGGAACGTGCGGCCGTCGCGGACCGGCACGAGGTTCAGGGTCTCGCGCTCGGGGTCGCCGCCGGCGGCGATGATCTTGTCCCGCAGGTGGCGGGTGACCCGCTCGACATTCTCCATCAGCTTCTCGGGCTCGCGGAAGATGCGATGGTTGATCCGCTGATGGACGTAGCGCCGCTGGCCGCGCGGTGTGTCGAACCGGCTGGCGTAGGTGTCGTTGATGTGGCCGGTGCCGTGCGGCGCGACCTCGACGAGGCGCCCGTCGATCTGAAACTGCGAGATGATCTTCGCGAGGTCGTAGTCCATGCGCCGCTCAGGCCCAGAGCTTCTGCGGATAGCGTCCCGCCGCCACCTGCGAGGCCAGGAACGCCTTCAGCGCGGGGCGGTCCTCCTGGTACGTCACGCCGTACCACTTCTCGTCGGTGGGCAGGACCTTCACGCGGGCCTTGCCCTCCTGGATGAGCTGGTTGACCACCGTGGGCAGAAAGTACTCGGCCTTGGGGTCCCCGGCGCCGGCCGCGAGGAACGCCGCGAACCGGGCCTCCAGTTCGGCGAAGACGCTCGGCGTGAAGCCCCACATGTTCATCGAGACGACGCTCTCGGAGTCGATGTCGGTCCAGTGCTCGCCGTCTTCAGTGTACCGGATGCGGTCGCCGGCCGTCTCGATGTGCGTCCGCTCGACGATGGTTGCCAGGTGCCCGCCGCCGCCGGTCGTGCACACGCCGCGCGCCACGTGGCCGTGCTCGGTCACCGTGTTCCGCAGGCGGAAGCCGACCATCGACCAGTCGTAGACGCCGCCCGAGTCGCGGGCCGCGCGGAGATGGTCGGCCAGCACGCGGAACGAGCCCGGCCCGTAGTAGTCGTCGGCGTTGATGACCGCGCACGGCTCGTGGACCTCGGGCGCGGCCGTGAGCGTCGCGTGCGCGGTGCCCCAGGGCTTGGTCCGGCCCGCGGGCACGGCGTAGCCCGGCGGCAGCGCGTCGAGCTGCTGGAAGACGTAGGCGGTCTCGGCCCGGCGCTCGACGTTGCGGCCCACCTTCTCGCGGAACAGTTCCTCGATGTCGCGGCGAATGACGAAGACCACCTTGGCGAAGCCGGCCGCCAGGGCGTCGTAGACGGCGTAGTCCAGGACAATCTCGCCCGACGGGCCCACCGGGTCGACCTGTTTCAGGCCCCCGTAGCGGCTCCCGATGCCCGCGGCCATCACAACCAGCGTCGGACTCTGCATGGCACCTCCTCAAGCGACCAAGGCACAGTTGCGCACGGACTGAGTGAGTGCACAAGATGTTCGACGGAGACCATGGCCACGCGAGCGTGGCCATGCCACCCCCGGCTCTGCATGGTGCCTCCTCGGACTTTCGACGGCCCGGCCGCCCGCGCGGCGAGCGGCTCGGCGCGTCGTGCGACGAGAAGATACCCTGTCGGCGCGGAATGAGCAAGGGCACAGGTGGCGGCGGTGGCGCCGGTCAGCTCTTGTCGAGCAGCTCGCGGGCCTTCTTGAGTTGCTGGATGATGGGGATCTTCTGCGGGCACTTCGGCTCGCACTGGCCGCACTCGACGCAGCCCTCGGCGAGATGCTTGCCGGACTTCCTGTTCTGGCGACTCATGAAGGCGTAGCCGTCGATGGCTCGCTCTTTGGCGGCGTAGACCTCGTGGATAATGAGGTGGGCGAAGACGTCGGCGATGCGGACACCCTGCGGGCACGGCTCGCAGTAGTGGCACCCCGTGCAGTAGATGTCGGCCAGCTTCTTGAGGCGCTCTATCGCCGCCTCGGTCTCGGCCCGCTCGGCCGCCGAAAGCGGCTCGCTGCGCGAGGCGGTGCGCAGGTTCTCTTCGACGTCGCTCATGCGGGTCATCCCGCTGAGGGCCACCGAGACGTTGGGGTTCGCCAGGACGAACCGGAGCGCCAACTCGGGCGTGGTGGCAACGTGCTTCGGCAGGTTCTCGCCCATGGGGCCCGCGGTGGCGCTCAGGCGGCCGCCGCCCACGGGGCCCATGATGACCACGCCCATGCCCAGCTCGCGCGCCCGGGCGATGGCGGCCTCGTTCTTCCGGTCAATGAGGTTGTACTGCACGGTCATGGAGTCGAACTTCCCCGTCTCGATCACGCGGACCAGGTTCTCCGGCGTGTCGTGGAAGCTGAACGCGAGGAACCGCACGAGCCCCCGGTCGCGGGCCTTCTCCATCAGCGTGTAGAGCCCGTCGGGGCCGTCCACGTTCTCGTCGAAACTCTTGCCCGACAGGAAATGGTGATGGTAGACGTCGATCGTGTCGACGCGCATCCGCTCGAGCGAGTCCTCCAGGTTCTGCCACCACTTCTTCTTGTCGCTCTTGTCGTAGTGAGGATTCTTCGTCGAGACGACGATGGACTCCCGCGGATGGTCGCGGAACCAGTCCTCGAGCGCCTCGCCGCAGACGCGCTGCGAGTCCTCGTTGCAGTAGCCCACGGCCGAGTCGATGTAGTTGACGCCGCCTTCGAAGGCCCGCCGAATCAACGGCAGCGTCACGTCGCGGTCCACGTGTTGCTCGTCCTCGGTCATCGGAAACCGCATGGCCCCGAAGCCCAGGGCCGACACCTTGAGTCCCGTCCTCGTTCCCAGCGTGCGATACTGCACCGTCGGACCTCCTTCTCGAATGAGACGAAACGGGCGGCCCGCGCGCCCTGCGCCGTGGTCCGCCCCTCAAAGACTATCGGTTCGGGCGCGCCCATTGTACGCCGGTTTCGCGTGATGACAACCCCGCAGCGAATGGGCGGGTGCATTGACGTTCTGGGAAGCAGTCCCGTGGCACGGGCATCTTGCCCGTGAGTCGCAGGGGCGTCTCGCCCCTGCCGACCCGCCATGGGCGGGACGCCCCTGGTACGCATGGCCGGGACGGCCATGCCACGTCCCCAGAACATCAGTGTACCCGAACGGACCTAAGCCCCGTCGCGTGCGGATTCCATCCGCGCTTTCCGGCCGAGCCACACCGCCACGGGTATCCAGAGGACCATCGGCACGACGACCGAGATGGCCATGAACGTCGCCGGTTCCTCGAGCGAGCGGCCCAGCGAGCCCAGGTACGCGAACGCCACCGCGAACGGCACGGCCCCGACGGCGCTGGCGGCGAGGAACCGGCCGAACGGCATGCGGCTCATGCCCGCGAGGCAGAACACCGCCTCGGCCAGCATCGGCACCGGCCGCGCCGCCACGATGGCCAATGCGCCCCACCGGCTGAAGAACGCCCGCGTCCGCTCCAGGTCCCGCTCGCCGGCGATCCGCAGCGCCGCCGCCCGGCCCAGCCACCGGCACAGCCAGTACGCCGCTGCCGACGCCGACACGCACGCCGACGCGCCGACCAGGCCGCCCACCCACGTGCCGTAGTGCAGCCCATACCAGTTCATCACGGCCGAGCTGGGCACCGGCAGCACCAGGTCGGCCGCCATCAGGGCGAAGCCCAGCGGAACCGCCCACGCCTCGTACCGGTCAAAGGCCTTCAGCATTTCCTGCGGGTTGAACCATCGCGATTCGCCCAGCACCAGGAAGGTGCCGAGAATGACCCCGAAGACCAGAAGAATGAGCATCAGGAGCCGCATGACGTTCGCTCCTCGCCGCCGAGCCGCGCACGGCGCCAGTATACGCCGCGGCGCCGGGAGAGTCCACGGTCCCCTCGACGTGCCGGGCCATAGCCGGTTGACAAGCGCGGCGGGGGGCCGTAAAGTGGGGGCCGCTTGGCCGGACCGTCAACCTGTTCGGGAGTCAGCACAATGAGACAAGCCCTGTTGGCGGCACTCGCCGCGGCGACACTCGTAGCCGGCTGCGCGCCGGACCCGCTCACGATGAACGAGCGCGTCGAGCTGATGGTCCACATGAACAAGCAGCTCCAGTTCGAGTTGCTGGAGGCGCACCGGCGCATCGCCGAGTTGTCGGGCGGCCAGGGCACCGTCGAGCCGCAGCACGCTCCCGACCAGCTCTCGCCCGGCATGGCCCTGGTGGACGATCCGTTCAGGGCCCTGCACGTGACGCTCCACCGCCTCACGGGCGGCATGGACACCGACGGCAACCCCGGCGACGAGGGTCTCCGCGTCATCCTCCAGCCCAGGGACAAGGCCGGCGACGTCGTCAAGCGGGCCGGCGCCGTCGAGGTCGAGCTCTTCGACCTCGCGCACACCGAGGGCGACCGCCGCATCGCACGATGGGAATTCACCGTGGACCAGACCGCGCGCGAATGGGTCAGCGGCCTGCTGGGCGTGAGCGGCTACTCGTTCCAGCTCCCGTGGCCCGGCGGCAGGCGGCCGGAGCACAGTCACCTGACGCTCATGGCCAGGTTCACCACGCTCGACGGCCGTCCACTGACGGCCCAGACCGACCTGAAGATCCAGTTGCCGCCGGCCGGCGGTGCACCGGCGGCAGGGCCGTAACATCGATCCGAATATGGTCGACGCACGCCCGACGCGCGGCACGTCTGCCTGCGCGCCAACGGGGGACAGCCTACGCCAGAGGAGGACTCGACATGGCATCGCGCACGCGAAGGTTCTTCCAGTCGCCGCTTCGGGTCATGCTCATCGCCCACGCCCTGGCCGCCCTGGCCACGGGCGTGGCGCTCGCCAGCGGCGTCCTCGCCACGGCGTCCGGCTCCACCGCGCCGGGAACGCTCGCGCGGCTCGGGTCGAGCGTCCGCTTCGCGACCACCGGCGCCGGCGGCATGACGCTCCTGTGGGCCATGGTCATCCCACTGGGCGTCCTCGCGCTCGTGAGCCTGGCCATGGGCCTCGTGTACGGCCGCTGGGGCCTGCCGGGATACCTCCAGGGCCGCGCGGTCTACTTCGTCCCGCCGCTGGCCGCCGTGTACTACATCCTCGGGTCGATGATCGTCTTCGCGGTGGACGGCCGCAGCGTGGCCGCCGGGTGGCGCGACACGTGGCAGATGCTCGGCTCGTCGGCCGGTCTGACGCTGCTGGCCATCTACGTGTCGCTGTCGACCGCGGCGGTCGGCCTCGGCTGGGCGGTGGCCCTGGCCGTCACCCGCCACAAGCGCCGGCGCGGCAAGTGGGAGACCATCGGCTACGTGGACCGGACCCCGTGAAGCGCTTCGCGGCCCGGCATCCTCTGCTGGCGTACCTGGTCTGGGGCGTCGCCGAGGTCGCGGTCCTGGCGGCGGCTTACCACGCCCTCCTGCGATGGTCAGCTATCGGATACGGCGGCGTCGTGATGTCGGCCATCGGATATGGCGCCGCGGTGATGTACGCGTACTTCCTGCTGCTGCCTGCCCTGATGGTGTTCCCCGCGGTGCTGCTCCTGGCGCTTTGGCGGCGCTACGCCGGCCTGGGCGCATGGCCACTGTGGCTGCTGGTCGCCCTGATGCCGATGCACATGCTCGCCTGCTGGGTGGCGGTCTATGCGTACGTCACCGGCTGTCTGCTGCACGAGTCATTCAGAGAAATCGTGTCGGGGCTGCATGATTGGCAGGAGTTCTGGGCTGACGGGGTGATGGTCGTCGGCGTGTTGACAGCCGGCGGCGCTGCGCTCGTGGCCTTGCTGGTCGGCCTGGGCATCGCCCGGTGGAAGCTCCGCACGGGCCGATGGGAGACTATCGTCCCGCCACCGGGCGCAGCCGTCGGTCCCCTGACGCGCTTCATGGCCCGACATCCCCTGTTCGTCGGCACGGCGCTGTTCCTGGTGTACGTGCCCGTGTTCGTGGCACTGTTCTGGTCCGCAGGTCTGTCCGGACAGTGGGCCGTGTCGGCACTCGGTTCTCTGGGCGTCGGTCCCTACATCCTCTGGGCGTTCAACCTGCTTTGGCCTTGCGCCGTGGCGCTGTTGCTGACCATCGCGCGCCGACGGTGCCAGCTTTCGACCGGCACGCTCTATGGCCTGATGCCGATGGCCGCCGTGCAGTTCGTGGTCCAGCTCGCCGTGGCGGATGAAGGGCTCTGGCAGTGGGAACATGTTGCCTACGAACTCAGCACATGGACGTTCTGGTCGGACGCCGTGCTGCTGGCAGGCGGCGTCCTTGTGCCGCTCGGCGTCCTGGCGGGCATCCTGCTGGGCAACGTCGCGGCCAATCACTGCGTCCGCTCGGGCCGCTGGCAGCGTGCGGTTGACCGCGACACCGTCGTCCGCCCGCGCCTGACGGGCCTCGTGGCCAACATCGCGGGCCTCGCCAAGCGCCCCGAGGGCCGGTCCGGCCAGTGGACGCTGAGGCTGTTGGCGTACGCCTCCGAGCATCCCCTGGGCACCGCCTCGGCGCTGTGGTTCGTGCACGTCCCGTTCTTCCTCCTGCTCGGTGCCGTGTATCGGGCCGCCTGGCCGCGCCGCGTGCCGGGCGAGGACCCGGTGCCGGCGCTCATCCACTTCGCGTTCATCGCGCTCCTGGCGGCAGCCGTCCCCGCCGCCACGGTTCTGCTGCGCCGACGCAGCGGGCAGCGGGCCGGCCTGCTCTGGTGGCTGGTGCCCGTGGCCGCGTACCAGGCGTTCGTCCAGACCTGCTTCCTGACCGGCGCGCGGCCGCACTTTCTGTACTACTCGTTCCCCGCGCTCACCGACCTCTTCGCCAAGCGAGTGCTCCACCCCATCACCGCATGGGAGTATGCTGCCTGGCTGTCGGCGGCGCTGGCCCTGCTGGCGGCGCTCGCGGGACTCGGGGCCGGCCTCGTCATTGCCCGGTGGAAGCTCCGCACCGGCCGGTGGGAGACCATCGTCCCGGTCGAGACCGCCGACGCCGGAGGAGGCGCACCGTGACGCGCTTCATGGCCAGGCATCCTGTGGTAGCCGGGTGCGTCCTGATGCTGGCGCACCTGGCCTTCGTCTGTGCGCAAAGCGTCATGCTCTATGTCTTCGCGCGGCCGACCCCCTCAGACCCGCACTTGTGGATCGTGAGGTTCCTAGACATGTGCGAGTGGCCCGTGAATGGCGTCGCCGTGTTCGCCGTCGCCTGCTGGCTGACCCTCCTACGGCGCCGAAGCGGCCAGTCGGCCTGGCCGGCCTGCTGGCTGGCGCTGACCACGCCGGTACAGCTATGGCTCCACTGGATGACGATCATGCTGGGCTTTGCCCTCGTTCTCCGCGGCACAGGGGGGCTGATCCGCACCCTGACGGACTTGCACTTGTGCGTGCTCTGGTTCGTGCATCGGAGCAACTACTTGGCCGTCCCCGCGGCCCTGCTGGGTGTGCTCGCCGGCTTGGGAATCGCGCGCCGGCGATACGAGGCAGGACGCTGGGAGCGCGTTCTCCCCGCGGTCCCGGTCCCGGAGCCTCTGCTGGCGCGACGCCCTCTGCTCGCCGCGGTTGTGCTGACGTCGCCGGCAATCCTTTATGCTAACCTGCTCGTCGCCGTGCCGCGCTGGTCGCACTCCGACGGAATCATCCTGCTGTGCGCGGCGCTCTACGTTGTGCTGAGCACCGCCAACGCATTTTTCACGGGGCTTGTTGTCAGCTTCGATCAGCGCCGCGCAGGCCGGGCTGTCGCGCACCTGCACATCATCCTCCCCGTGGTTGCCTTGCTCGCGGCGGTCGCCTATGTCGCCCCCGTCTGCGTGGTCTGGGAACGGTCCCGGTGGTCACTCAAGGACATAGAGTACTTCTTCACCATGGCGTACTACGAGACTGCCCGGCCGGCCCTCGCCATCAGCCTCGCCGCCTCGCTCGTTGCGGCGCGCCGCGGGGTCGACGTCGGCGCGCAGCTCGCCGCGAGCCGTGAGGCGGAGACCGAGGCGCGACCTTCGCCGACCCCCGTAGACCCGCCAAAGGAGACGCCGTGACGCGCTTCATGGCACGGCATCCTCTGTTGGCCGCGGTGCCGCTGCTGGCCGCCAACTTCGGCATTCTCCTCGTGGCCATGCTACTGCTCTACTTCTGGCTGAAGGCCGGGGACAAGCTCTTCGTTGTCATCTGGTACGCCGCGAACGTCGCCTGCTGCTTCGCGGTGTCGTTTGTGCTGGTGCTGCTCCGCCGCCGGAGCGGCCTGTCGGCACGGCCGCTGTGGGCGCTGGTCGTGACGCTCGTCGCCCAGACCGCCGTGCACATCGCGCTATGCCTGTTTGTGTTGGAGCTCGTCGAGACGCAGGGGAACGTGGCCGCTGCGTTCAGGGAAGTGTTCGGGGCGACGTTCTGGCTGGCGTCGGAGACCCGCAACGGCCTGGTTTTGGCGGGGCTCGGCGCTCTTGCGGGCCTGCTGATGGGCCTCGGCGTCGCACGGTGGAAGCTCCGCACGGGCCGGTGGGAGACCATCGTGCCGGTCGATGCCGCCAATGCCCGGGGAGGCACGCCGTGACGCGTTTCATGGCACGCCATCCGCTCGTCGCCGCGTCGGTCATGCTCCTGGCCCACCTGGGCCTGCTTGTCGGCTATGGGCTGATTGTCCTGCTGATTCTCGCCTCACAGCCTCCGGACTGGTTCCACTGCATGGTCTTCACGGTGGTGAACACCGCTTTGCCATTCGGCATCGCCCTGTGGCTCGCGCTCCTGCGCCGCCGCAGCGGCGCGTCGGCAGCGCCCCTCTGGTGGCTCGTGGCGCTTGTGCCGATAGAGCTGCTGGTCCACGTCGTCGCAGGTATCGCCATAGTGACCGTCACCTTGCAGGGACCGACGCGGTTGCTCGGCGAGCTGCGCGAACTGCTGGAGGATCCCCAGTGGTGGATGCTGGTCCTCCTCCCTTACGGCTACGCCTGGAGCGCCCCGGCAACGCTGCTGGGCATCCTCGCCGGCTTGACCGTCGCCCGGTGGAAGCTTCGCACCGGCCGGTGGGAGACCATCGTCCCCGTGGACCGTCTCGGCCGGGCCCGACAAGCGAGAGGAGACACACCATGACGCGCTTCATGGCCCGCCATCCGCTCATCGCCGCGTCGGTCATGCTCCTGGGGTACCTGGGCCTCATCGTCGGCTACATGCTGATCGTCAACGTGATTCTCAAGGCGGACCTGCCGCAGTGGTTCCACGTGGTCGTGTTCACGTCGGTGAGCGTGGGGCTGCCGCTCGTAATCGCCCTGTGGCTGACGCTACTGCGGCGCCGCAGCGGCGCGTCGGCAGCGCCGCTCTGGTGGCTCGTGGCGCTCCTGCCGATGGAGATGCTGGCGCACTTCTTCGTCTGGTTCGTCATCGGCACATTGACGTTTGAGGGGCCGCGGGCCGTCGGCCCTGACCTGTGCCGATTCTTCACGGATTACGACAACTGGGAACGGATTCTCTTCTGGATCGGCCTGGCCTGGAGCGCCCCGGCAACGCTACTAGGCATCCTGGCCGGCCTGGGCATCGCGCGGCACATGCTCCGCACGGGCCGGTGGGAGACCATCGTCGGGGTGGATCGGCCCGGGTAGACCCGGCGGGCGACGGCAAGGCGGATTCGGGGACATGCCCGAATGTTGGGCGTCGCGGCAGGCGGGGGCCCAAAATGTTGTGCACCGGCGGCGCGGTTTTCTTTTCGCGCGGGGGTTGACGCCAACGCCCGAGCCGCTAGACTCGGACCTCGGTCCTTCGCGGGACCACCCCCGGCGCCGCTCGTGTGCCGGACCTGTCGTCGAGGCGGCCGAGGCCGCCGGCGGCGAACGGACTCGCCCCGGCGAGTTCGCGCTTCGTAGCCGTGTCGCGCTACCGCGCGGAGCAGTATCAGCGAACACTATTATCATTTCATCCCAAGGGGGCAGGAGGCCGCGCATGAAAATTGACGTCTACGGAAAGCCGGGCTGCGCAAAATGCGAATCGACCAGAAGTAAGCTCGCGCACTTCCTCAGGAAATGGAACGCCGGGGACAAGATCGTCCTCGACTTCGTGGATATGGAGACGCCCGACGGGCTGGCCCGGGGCGTGTTCAACGACGTGTACGACACCGTTCCGGTGACGATCGTCCTCGGCGACGACGAGCAGCCGCTCGCCCGCTGGGACGGCGACGTGCCGCCGAGCGCCGACGTGGCCCGGGCCCTGGGCCTGGCGGCCGACCAGGCGCCCCTGCCGGGAACCGCGCCGTCACCGGGCGGCGTCTGAAGCCCACCCGCGATTTACGGGTTGCTCTCTCCAACGGCGCAGCGCGTTCACGCGCTGCTCCCCGGCGCGCGGAGGACCTTCGCCGTGGTTTCCCTGGATGACGGAACCGAACCGGTCGGCGATCAGGCGGCGGACCTGCCGCCCATCCGCGGCCTGCTGCCCTCGACGCTCATCGACTGGCCGGGCCGGATCGCGTCGATCATCTTCCTCCCGTTCTGCAACCTGCGATGCGGCTACTGCCACGCGGGCGCCCTGCTGGAGCCCGCGGGCGACGAAGTGATTCCCTTCGCCCAGGTCCGCGAGCACCTGGCGTCGAACCGCGACTGGATCGACGGCGTGGTCGTCTGCGGCGGCGAGCCGACCCTCCACCCCACGCTGCCCAACCTTTGCCGCGCACTCGCCGGCCTAGGCGTCGGCGTCAAGCTCGACACCAACGGCACGCGGCCGGATGTCCTGGCGCAGCTCATCGAGAGCGGCCTGGTGGACGCCGTGAGCCTGGACCTCAAGACCACGCTCGACGCCCGGATGGTCGAGCTGGCCGGCGCGGACGTGGACCTGGAGGCCATCGACCGGTCGATCGACCTGCTGCTCGACGCGGCACACACGTGCGCCCACGGAGAAGCATGGCCACGTCCCGATTCCGCCGGCGCGGAATCGGGCTCCTCGCTCCGCTCGGACAAGCGTGGCCATGGCACCCCCGGTATCGAGGTGGAGTTCCGCACGACGTGCTGCCCCGTGTGCGTGGACCGCGAGGTGGTCGAGTGGATCGCCCGCCGCATCGCCCATCCCAGCACCCACCCCAGCGCCGACGCGGACGCAGGCAGCGTGTCGTACGTCCTTCAGCGGTTCGACCCCACCCATTGCCTCGACCCGTCGTACCGCGAGGTCGAACCCTACTCGACCGGTGAGATGGAGGCGCTGCTCGAAGCCGCGCGCCGCATCTATCCGCGCACGCGCCAGCGCGGCGCGTGAGCTTTGCTGTCTTTCTCCCTTCTCCCTTCTCCCTTCTGA
>Ga0272441_10012512_pt1 | contig 12382 bp, 8 predicted proteins | sample SSMProp6N_FD_193582 | JGI IMG/M metagenome (GOLD analysis project Ga0272441, IMG submission 193582) | Marine sediment archaeal communities from Little Sippewissett salt marsh, Falmouth, MA, United States - SSM-Prop-6N | ecosystem: Environmental > Aquatic > Marine > Wetlands > Sediment ...
CGAAGGTGTGCATTTTCATCCCTCGATCATCAAGAGAATCATCGAGCCTGGCGATGCCCTGGTGGTGCCAATCATGCTCGCTGTATTAAAAAAGAAGCTGCTGCAGGATCGAATAAAAGGCAGAGGTTCTATTGCGCCAAAGCGGCGCTCGAAGTTGTATCTCGAGCATTTTGATGCGATCTGGAAACTGCAATCCTACCTGTTGTCGGAGTCGGACCAGGCCGATGTTCCGATCATCAGCAACACTGACAAGGAAGATGTCGTCCGCGAGATCATGCTGTACACGATCGAGAAACTCGCCGAAGACTTTGACAAAAAGGCTCAAGACGTCTTTGCTTGACGCAATGCGAATGGGGAGCTCACTATGCTGATGCCGTCGCGATCGGACCTGAAGAAAAAACTGATGCCACTTCTGGGGATCTTGCTGGTTGCGCTGGCGCCAGTCGCGATGGCGAGTGACCTGGCTGCCCAGGACGTGGACTGGTTTTATCTGTCGATGGCCCTGTTTGGTGGTCTGGCGATGTTCCTCTATGGCATGGAGCAGATGTCGGACGGGCTACAGGCGGCAGCGGGCGACCGGCTCAAGGATGTGCTCGCCGGGTTGACCAGGAATCGTTTTCTGGGTGCAATCACGGGTACCTTCGTCACTGCTGTCCTGAATTCATCCTCGGTCACGACCGTACTGGTCGTTGGTTTTATCTCGGCTGGCTTCATGACGTTGACGCAGTCGGTCGGCATCATCATGGGCGCCAATATCGGCAGTACCTTCACCGCTCAGATCGTCGCGTTCAATGTGACGCAATACGCCTTGCTGCTGGTCGCGATCGGTTTTTTCATGCTCTTTACCGCGAAGACCGAGCGTGTCCGCCACTATGGCAGCATGCTGATGGGCCTGGGTCTGATCTTCTATGGGATGGGCGTGATGGGCGAGGCGATGAATCCGTTGCGGACCTATGAGCCTTTTCTCGACCTGATGGTTCGAATGGAGAATCCACTGCTCGGCATTCTGGTTGGTGCGGTGTTCACCGGTCTGGTGCAGTCGTCGGCGGCGACCACGGGTATCGCGATCGTGATGGCGACTGAGGGTTTGATCTCGCTACCAGCAGGCATCGCACTGTCATTCGGTGCGAATATTGGAACTTGCGTCACAGCGGTCCTGGCTGCGATCGGTAAGCCTGCCGAAGCGGTGCGGGCGGCTGTGGTGCATATCGCCTTCAACATTGCCGGCGTTTTGCTGTGGATCATGTTCATACCACAGCTCGCGGATTTTATCGTCGCGATTTCGCCTTCCTCGCCCGAGCTCACCGGTAAAGCCAGGATGGCCGCTGATGTGCCACGCCAGATCGCCAATGCGCACACGGTGTTCAATCTGGCCAATACGCTGGTTTTCATCTGGTTCACGCCGCTGTTCGCGAAATTGGCGGTGGCACTCGTGCCAGAGAAACCGAAAGCGGAGAAAGTGATCGTCAAGCCGCGGTTCCTGAATGATGAACTGCTGGAAGTGCCGAGCGTGGCGCTGGAGAATGTGCGCTTTGAGATCGGTCACATGGGCGAGATCATCAGTGATATGCTGACCACATTGTGGATGGCCTTCCAGACCAGGAATAGGGATATGGTCGATGAAGTCATCAAAATGGATGACAAGGTCGATGTCCTGTCCGAGCGGATTCTGGAGTACCTGGGTGAGATACAACAGGAGTCGCTGACCGATGAGAGCAGTCATTATTTTCAGGTGCTAATGACTGCGACCATCAACATAGAAAGCCTCGCCGACGTGATCGAAGCTGATCTAACGGCTATTTGCAAGAAGTTTATAGATTATCAACTCGAAGAGAATGATGAAACGCGGGAGTTGCTGATTGAATTTTCCAAAACGGTGGCCGGTGCTTTCGATCGACTGGTTGTCGCGATCAAAACCGACGACCAGAACGCGGCTGCCGAGGTGATTGCGCTCAAGGAACATGTCCGCCACGCGGTCGATGATATTCTGAAAAACCAGGCGAGCCGCCTGAGTGTGCAAACCAGCAAGGATCTGCTGCTGGTGAGGCTGGAACTCGAACTGGTCGATCAATTGAGGCGCATCTACACGTTGACCAAACGTATTTCACGCGAATTCATACCCGATGAACTTGCGTTGAAGGTGGAATGACCAATCTCGGGATCATCCGGCTGAAGAAGGCTCTGTGCCACCAGAGCAGATCAGCATGTCTATTCTCGCAGGCTAAATAGTCGCGCGGTAGGGTGCGCCGTGCGCACCAGGGTCGGCGTTCATTGAATCACGACGCGGTGCGCACGGCGCACCCTACTGAAGCTTGATAGGCATGTTTGAAAAACACGCTGTAATTTCGGTCAGGTGAGTTTTCTCAAAAGAGCCAATGCCTTATCAGTACTCTACGCCGCCTGGTGAGAAATGCGGGTTAGCTTCTTGGTCAGAGCGACCAGAGCAAATCGCTCAGGTGGTGGGATGGTTCTTTGCGAAGATGATTATGCTATCTCTCTAGGCCTGATCAAAAACTCGAGCGTGCCTGCACCACGATCCAGTTTTTGCCAGCTTTCCGGCATTTGCAACACGGCAATGGCGGCAGTCGGCATGATCTTGCCATCCTCAGGAATCGACAGCCTGCCGTTGAGCAGGAAATGGAGCAGGTTCTCGAGGCCAGGATTGTGGCCAACCAGCATCACACGCCTGGCTTGTGCCGGACAGCCCTCGAGCACATAAAGCAGGTCATCAGCAGTGGCCAGATAGATGTGCTTTTCCCGACCGATCTTTTTTTTCTTCACGCCGAGGGCTTCACAGGCGACTTCCGCCGTCTGCAGTGCGCGCCTGGCCGGCGATGCGATCACATAATCCGGGACCAGCTTGTGGCGCTTCAGCCATTGTCCCACGATAGACGCCGCTTTCTTGCCGCGCTTCTTCAGTGGGCGATTGAAATCCTCGTCATCGGTGCTCCAGTCTGATTTTCCATGCCTGAGCAATATGAGCGTTCGTGTCATTGGTACTCCACGACGGTTAGAAAAAAGGCATTCCAAAAACAATGCGGTAAAGATTGGCGTCTTTGGTCATTTGCACACCGAATCCGAGCCGCGGGTTACTGGGCAACCAGGAATAGGCCGGCAGACTGACAGTAAAACCTATTTCGTTCTTGTTTTCCAGTGAAATCGGATTATCCAGGGCGTCGACCAGTACCAGGTCTTTAAGATAGAAGTAATTGATGAAATACAGGCTGAAATCGATCCACGAACCATGGATTGTCAGGTTTGTCGGTATGTTGTAATCCAGCGCGGTTTCGAACACCGCGAAGTTTGAGTTCTGTTCCGTCTCGAGATTTCGCTGATCGGCATACAAAAACCGGTTGCCCAGCGTCAGTCGATGTCGGTCGAAGTCGAAGGTCGCATAGCTCTTGGCGCCCGTGCCCAGGATGCGGATGTCGATATTGTTGGCCAGGTCTCTGGCCAGTCCAAGATCGAAGAAGGGTATCAGTTGCCAGTTGTGGCGCACCGGATAGTGATATTCGACACCGGGCACGACACTGATCGTGCCGACAGAATCCAGCGTCGGCGTCGTACCGTCGATGATCTCGTCAAAATTGGCGACGCCGAGCGTGATCGGGTAGTTTATGGTCCAGCCAGAGTCGTTGCTTGTCATCGGGCGCATGACCGTTGCTAGCGGGATCCTGAGGATGAACACATCGCCGCCGCCTGAAGCATAGAAACCGGTACCGAGATAATTGCCGAAGGCAAAATTGATCAGCTCGACTTCGGATGCATCTTCGCTGCGTACGGAATTGATCGAGAAAATGACAGTCAACACAGTTACCAGAAACAGCCGCGGCAAAAAACCACGGAATAAACCGCCAACTGGAACTTTGTTAAAATTGCCCTCGGTTTTTCGCGGTAGCGGGTACATCACAGAACGCGGCTTTCATGAAGAGGCAGAATTGTGTCAGTATCCACCTTATCGCACAAGTATCGGTGAGGACTGATGGCAAGTTGGGATCAATCGGCTCTCTCTTTTTCGGCACAAACGCCAACTTTTGTGCGCTCGGTGTATTTCCGCTACGCGCTCATTCTGATTCTCTCTACCGCATTGGCGGCGTCGCGCACCGTTTCCGCGAGTGAATACAGCCCGCCAGGGCTTTATGATATCGAGCACCTGACGCTGGACAACGGCATGGATGTGATTTTCAAGCAAAGATCCGGTGCACACACGCTTGCAGTCAGGCTCTGGGTGGGTGTTGGCATGCAGGATTTCAAGTGCGAGGACCAGGAGACCCCGCATTTTCTCGAGCATTTGCTGTTCACCGGCACTTCCCGCTTTACCGAGGCGGAGCTCGAACACCTGGTTGCCGACCACGGTGGCAGTTGGAACGCTTTCACCGGTAACGAGGAAACGGTGTATCAAATGGATATCTACAGCCGTTTTCCAGATGTTGCAATCCGAACATTGCACGAGATCCTGACCGATTCGACGATTTCGGAGGAAAACGTAAACACTTCGAGAGAAATCATCTACCGTGAAGTTGGTGGCAAACCGTCGAAAATACGTCAATGGTTCCGTCTTCGTGGTGTCGGTATCAATGGCACCGAGAAAGCCGTGATCAAGCTGCTGCCCGGCGTGGATTATGTCTGCGAGGGCTTGCGAACCGCAGACCATATCACTCGACAGGATATCATCGATACCTACAGCCGCTATTACGTACCGGAGAACATGGCACTCATCGTCGTTGGTGATTTCGAGCGTGAAACCATGCTCGCGCTGATCGAACAGACCTTTGGCCGCATTCCCTCGACGAGCGCGCCAGAGCGTCAGTTGCCCGTACCTGGCGAAGTGAACGATTTTACAGAAGAAACAGGGACGCTTTCTCCACTATTGAGCAACGATGCGGTCGTCGGGATGATGTTCAGGATTCCCGGGTTCTGGTCGGACGATGTGTTTCCGTTGATGATCATCGAACATTATCTGCATTTTCGCCTGAGCGAAGAGATTCGGATCAAGCGTGGGTTGTCGTATTCTCCCGGTGTGTGGCGTGAAAACTTGAGTACGTTTGGGCTTCTCAGCCTTTATGCCGATGTGGATCTCGACGATATCAACGCGGCGCTCGGTATTATGAAAGCCGAGATCGACAAAGTGGTAACCGAAAGCATGGACAACGACCTGCTGCAAAAAGCCAAGATGAAGATACTCCTGCAAAACGTGCAGGGCTATGAATCAAACGCGCAGTTTGCGAATTATTACGCCTCCGACTATGTCCATTTCAGGGAGAAAGGTTATTTCGAGGATGTCGAAGCGAGAATAGAAGCCGTCACGCCCGCCGATATCGCCCGTGTTGCCCGGCAGTATTTGTCACTGGAAAAGGGTGTCGTGATCGTGGAGAAGCCGACGCTGACACTGACACAGTTTTATCTGTTTTTGGGCTTGCTCGCTGTCGCGCTGATCGTCGTTGCTTTTTACCTGTACACAAGGACCCATAAACGAATCATCAGGCGGAAATGACGGTCCATCCTTGCCAGGTGCCAGGCGCTTGTTTGATCAGCTGCTGCCTTTTGCTGGTTGCCTGCGGCGGTTCAGAGCAGCAAAAGGCCGACCTGCTCAGTCAGATCCTGCAGAAGAAAGAACTCGTCATACTGACCACTAACCAGCCGACCACTTATTACATCGATCGTGAAGGCGATCCGGCCGGGCCGGAGTATGATATGACCAGGTCATTTGCCGGTATGTTGGGTGTGCAGGCACGCTATGTGATTCTGGATTCAGCCGAAGCGGTGATCGATGCGCTCAGAAACGGCGACGGTGATATTGCTGCAACCGGACTGACAATCACCAGCGAAAGGTCCACTGAGTTTGATTTCGGCCCGCCCTACATGGATGTCAGTGAGCATCTCATCTGTCACCGAGATGCTGGGTTCATCACCGAGGCAGACGACTTGAAAGGCCTTGAGATTGTTGTCCCGACATCGACCAGTTACACCGATACGCTTTACGAGCTGTTTCCTGGTATTGATTGGAGTCAGAACGATAACCTGATCACGCCGGAACTGCTCGAAAAAGTGCGCACCAGAGAAATCGAATGCACCATCAGTGATTCGACGATATTCGACATCAGTCGACGCTATTATCCCGAGATTTCGGCAAAATACACACTGCAAACAGGATCCAAGCTTGCCTGGATGTACCAGAAAAACAATCCGCAAATGAGCCGTGTCATCGCCAAGTGGCTCCAACAGTACAAGGACAGTGGCCAGTATGCGCAGACGATGGAAAAGTATTACGGCTACATCGAGGTCTTCGACTATGTCGACATCCAGAAATTCAAACGCCGGATCAAAAGCCGCCTGCCCAAGTATAAGGCGATGTTCGTAGAGGCGGCGAACAAGTACGGCATACCGCCTTCGCTTCTCGCGGCGCAAAGCTACCAGGAATCGCACTGGGATCCCAAAGCGAAGAGTCCGACCGGTGTGCGTGGCATCATGATGCTGACACAGCCTGTTGCGAAGTCTTTGGGCGTGACCAGTCGCCTGGATCCGAAGCAGAACATATTCGCCGGCGCGAAGTATCACGCCAAATTGAAAAATCTGTTCGATCAGGATGTGAGAGAACCGGATCGCACCTGGTTCGCGCTTGCAGCCTACAATGTCGGCCAGGGACATTTTCGCGATGCTCAGGGATTGGCATTGGAGCTTGGGAAAAATCCGAACCTCTGGGTGGATATGAAAGAAGTGCTGCCGCTGCTCAGCGACAAGGAGTATTATAAAGAGCTCAGATATGGCTACGCCCGCGGCAATGAGCCGGTGCAGTATGTTACGCGGATCCGCGACTACGACGACATACTGGTGCGCTATTTCGATCAGGATGCGGCGGCATCGGTAGACGAAGAGCGTTGACCGTTTCGCTTGGCGCGGCATATGTTTTTCGACGCAGGGGTGCAAAGAGCGCGGAGCATCTTTATGTTTTCGAGTGGGAGCTGTCTTTGGCTGGCTTGCCGGTCAAAGGCAATCTGCGAAACAGTGATTACCTGCAGCTGGTTGCTGCCAGTGATGATTCGACACTGCAACAGTGTTACGGTGATATATGGGAATGGACCGCCGGCGCCTATGCACCCGATCCGGGTTATTGCGTCCCAGAGGGTGCTGTCGGTGAATACAATAGCAAGTTCATGTCGAGCCAGGCGGTTTTAAGGGGCGGCTCCTGTGCGACGCCTGCCGATCACATACGAGGGAGCTACCGAGAATTTTTCTATCCTAAAGACCGCTGGCAATTTTCCGGCAGCCGCCTGGCCAAAGAACTATGACCTCTACTGCTATAAATTTCTATGACGCCGATCCGGGAACCGGAGATCTCAGACTCCCTTTCTACTTGATGATTTAGTCATCCTTTTTCCGTCGATCTTTGATATTCAACCTTCTATCAATTGTATATCTGCGTGAAGGGCCCCTGTAATCAGTATTATGCCGCGATCTGCGATCACTTTGGACTCTACGGTCAAGGTTCATTTTTCGAGTAGGCGTCTTTGATGTTATGCTATCTTGAAGGCGTCGACGATGTTTCGTCTCCGGAACATTGTTTTCTGCTAAGTCGGTATCGGCACTGATCTTTTTATCATCTTCATCTGAGGAGTCTTTATTCATGATATGCCTCGCCTTCATCATTTGAATTGTAGACAGACGTAATTATGCGTGATTATTATATAGGCGAATTATTAGGGTAAATAAAGTCTGAGCATGGATTATTTATGCTAAAGAACGGCCAATGGGCTACACCGAAGCAGGCTTCGCAAAAATGCATTCAGCATAAAATGGCTATCTGGGCATCAAAGACCTGAGCAATTTAATTGTGTGTGTACACGATCGTTGCTTATTTGTTGATGGTTCCGGGCCCATGATTTCACTTGCTGTTATCCAGCATGGATTTGAGATCAGCGAAGGGATTAAATGTAGCGGTTTCACTGCGCCCGTCATCGGTTGCAGTATAGCCTTGTTCCGCCTCCAAACCATATTAGCTTCCTCGGCCGTTGTTAATAGATTACAATAAAGCCACTGAGTGTCTACGAAATGCGGGGCGCTTCAGTCCGGCCCCGATTACGATGACCAAATGCGCATTGCTTAGCAGTGCGAGCATTCGGTCGAACTTTGTTCTCCATAGATTGAGCTTTCACAAAAGTATCGTGCCCGATGGTTATTATCACAACTAATTTTCTCCGACATCATCGCACCAGCAAGAGAGCGGTGGTATTGCATGCGAGCGAGGCTCATAGAAGTAGGACTGAAGCACGATGTTGACAACACCTCAGAAAGTCCGAAGAAGGCTTCGGCGAGCTTACCGAACGTCTCACGGTAAGGTTAGGCAAAGTGTCAACAAGATTCGACAAAGGCTTCAGCAATCTTACAGGGCGTCTCGCGGTAAAACTTCGCGAGCTTTGAGCAAGATTCGACGAAGCTTTCGATAACCGCAAAGAAACTCGAAATCGCCAATTCCACTCTACAAGATTACTCTGGCTCATCACTCACTAAGGTTATCCAAGGTTTGACCAGACAATTGGTCAAATCTTAACTTACGGTATTTCAATCAGGATGCGGCGGCATCGGTAGACGAAAAACGTTGAGTTCTTCGCTTGGCGCAGCAGATGTTTTTTAACGCAAAGGCGCGGAGACGCAGAGAACGCAGAGGATTTTGATGTTTTGGGATAGGTTGCTGAATTCCTCCTCGAACAAATCTGCATTGGCGTCGAGTTGGCGGTGTATGAGCGACTTCAGTCGCGAATGCCCCGCTCCGGTAGTTTTAAGCGAAAAGCCAATAGTATTCTATCTCTGTGCCCTCTGCGTCTCTGCGGCCTCTGCGTACCTAGGCCAGCCTCAGAATTGCACTAAGGAAACTCTGATTAATTCAGAGTTTCAGCGGCGAACGGATGCGCCGCCATTTTTGATCGCCTTAAGCGATTGAAAATGGAGGGAAACATAAAATCGCATTTTATGTTTCCCGTGCTCTGATAATTCAGGGATGAATTATTCAGAGCTTCCCTAATAAGTGCTGTTGTACGAACGGTAAACGTCGAGCAGGGTATTCGTATCGCTGATGTCAATGTTGTACGCCGAGTCGAAGCTGACATAGCGCCCGTCCGAACTGATGGCCGCGTTTTCGCTGTCGTTGCCGGCCTCGGCGCCAGTTTGCGTCAGATTGACTTTGCTGATCGTGATCGTGGGCATTGTCGAGAGATTACGCACCAAGATGTCTTCCAAGCCGAGCCTGACCTCGCTCACCAGGTTAGTGGCAGCCGATGCGAACGCCACAAAGCTGCCATCGCCACTGATTGAAGCGCCGACACTGGCATCGTTGCCAGCGCTCAAACCGTCCGCTGTGCTGACCAGCAACGTCTGGCCGGCCGAACGGTCACGCCGGTAAATGTCGGAGAGCACAGTTCCACCCACAACCAGGTTGGTCGCTACCGATTCGAAAGCGACGAAGTTGCCATCGTCGCTGACGCTGGCGTTGGTGCTGGCGCCATTACCCTGTGCGCCGATGGTATCGACACTGATCAGTTCGGTCACATTGGGATTCATCATATCAACCAGATAGACCGATGGGATGGCTGCTGCGCCCGCTACGAGACTGTTGCCAGCGATGGAGTCAAATACGATATACCGCGCATCCGGGCTCATCGAAGCTCGCACACTGTCACCGGTGCCGCCAGCGGTCTGGGTCGTGTTGCGGCTGATTAAGGCGATCGAGCCATCAGACCTGTCCTTCAAGTAGATCTGCGATGCACCGTTGTTGTCCAAGGCAGGCGTCAGGTTCGTCGCACGGGATTCGAACACGACGTGGCGACCGTCGTTGCTGACATCCGGGTTTTCCGACGCATTATTCGCGACCTCTCCGGCGTCACTGCTGACCAGATCGACCGTGCCATCGGCCAGGTCCTTGATGTAGACCTGCAATGTTCCTCCGGTGGCGATCGATGACAGGTTTGTTGCCAGTGATTCAAACACGACAAAACGGCCGTCATCACTGATATGCGGCGAGGCGCTGTTATTGTTCGCTTCCAGTCCTGCTGCATCACTGCTGACGAGCACGATCTCGCCGCTGACCGTGTCTTTTCTGTAGATGTGTCTTCTGTTCAGAGTCGTGAAAGCGGCGGCCAGATTGGTTGCTTCTGACTCGAACACGATATAGCGACCACTGGCATCAATGGCCGATTGCGCGCTGACATCGTTGCCGACAACGGCATTATTGTCTCGCGATACCAGCGCTGTTACCGGGCTTATCGTAAAGCTCCAGTTGTAATCGGAGGAAAGCGGATTTTCTCCGCTTGCCGTCTCAACGCTCGCGCTTATTGTGGCTCGGTACTCCGTTGCCGAGACCAGGTCGGATGCAGGCACCAAAATGGCGGTTCTGCTTGCCTCATCATAGGTGGCAGCAGAGAGAGCAACCGGGGCGCCGCCAACGCTCAGGGTGAATGTCGAGGTGTTGATCGTGCTGGCATTCATATCATCGCTGAAAGTGGCACTCACGGTCGTGCTGACCAAAGCGGTGTCAGAACTCTGCGGCGGAGATACAGCGGTTATGCTCGCTGGCGGGGTTGGCGTCGGCGTCGGTGGCACGAGCGTGTCTGAGGAGCCGCAGTCGCAGCCGGGCTGTACCAGACTGATCAAACCGAGCATCATCACCGATCCGATCAGTAACCAGCGACCTCTATCTGGTCCCTGTGTCTGTGCCATGCGTGACTCCTGTAGCTCTGCTGCCAAACGCACAAAGTGAAAATTTCTTAATTGATTCTAATACTTATGACTATGGTTTGAAACAACACTTCGTCGGATAGCGGTGTCATCTATATGTTATTACCGCAGAGGCGCAGAGATCGCTCAAGTGTTCTTGCTGTTTGCAACGATGCGCGTTGCATGTTATCAATTTGCGACCAGTTAACTTGATGGAAGTAAAAACGCATGGCTCCTACATCGAAGACGTTGCGCGACTGGGACTCACTCGATCCAGACGAACAGACTGCGATCCGCATCGAGTACGGGCGTTATCTCGATTCATTGCCGCCGACTTGTTCACTGGAGACCAAGATCGAGCGATTTCGCAACTGGTTGCGCGAGCAGAAGGGTATCGATTACCGGCAATAAGCGAGAAGCTTCGGTCGGCAGCCGCCGATCCTGATGTTGTGACTTAATAGCGATCCATATAGACTTTTGTCACCGCAACCAGACGGAGACCAGGTATGAAACAGCTGCTCGCAGCTTTCGTTGCGTGTTGTTTTGCGCTACCGGCGCTTTCGGCAGACATCGACCCACGCGATCTGATACAGAAAGCCATGGACCATTGGCGCGGTGCCTCGTCCTACTCGGAAATGTCGATGACGATTCATCGCCCGGACTGGGAGCGCACGATGTCGATGCGTGCCTGGACCCAGGGTGAGAAAACCTCGTTGGTGCGCGTGACTGCGCCCAAAAAAGATGCCGGCAATGGCACTTTGCTGAAGGACAACAACATGTGGACGTTCTCACCCAAGGTCAACCGTATCATCAAAGTGCCGTCTTCGATGATGAGCCAGAGCTGGATGGGCAGCGATTTTTCCAACAAGGACATCAGCAAGTCGACCGACATCATCGATCAATACGATCATACCTTATTGGACACACGACAACAGGATGGGCACACGGTGTACGTTGTCGAATCGATACCGCACGAAGAGGCTGCGGTGGTCTGGGGTAAGGAGGTGTTGACGATTCGGGATGACTATGTCTTGCTCGAGCAGCAGTTCTGGGACCAGGACGACGAACTCGTCAAAGTCATGAAGGCGCTGGAAATCAAGGAACTCGGCGGTAGAATGGTGGCCAGCATCCTGCGCATGGGCAAGCAGGAGACGCCTGGTGAATGGACAGAGATGTCGGTGCAGGCTGTCGAATTCGACGCTGCCCATCCCGGCGGTCTGTTCACGCTGTCGAATCTCAGAAATCCGCGCCAGTGACGATCACGTTGCACATGGCATGGCGTAACCTGTGGCGCCATAAACGCCGTACATGGCTGACCGTCGGTGCGATGATTTTTTCCAACCTGATCTTGATTTTCTCGATCTCGCTGCAGTTCGGCAGCTACCGCATGATGATCGACAATTCACTGAAGTCCTACACCGGTCACATGCAGATCCAGCGCGCGGGTTACAACGAAGAACCGAAGATGCGCAGCAGCATCGAGGCGATCATTCCGTTGGCCGACACCGTGCGCACGCAGCTTGGCCTTGATAGCGTTGCCGCGCGCGGCGTGGCCTTTGCGATGACATCGAGCGAGCAGCGCTCCTACGGCTTGCAGATCATAGGCGTCGAGCCCGACTTTGAACCCAAAGTATCTACGTTGCCGGGCCTGGTCACGCGCGGGCGTTATTTCGAC
>Ga0272441_10012514_pt1 | contig 12379 bp, 12 predicted proteins | sample SSMProp6N_FD_193582 | JGI IMG/M metagenome (GOLD analysis project Ga0272441, IMG submission 193582) | Marine sediment archaeal communities from Little Sippewissett salt marsh, Falmouth, MA, United States - SSM-Prop-6N | ecosystem: Environmental > Aquatic > Marine > Wetlands > Sediment ...
ATGCTCAACAACGGGATGATCGTGGCGGGGCCGCACTACGAGGAAAGCGGTTTCCGATTCGGCAGCTTCGGTGTCGCGGCCACGACCGGGGTAGACAGTCCCGGCCTGGACGAGGCCGAATTGAGGCGGGCCAGGCTGCTGGGTGAGCGGGTGGCCACGGTGGCGAGGCGGTATCGGGGATCGAAGTGAACTTCGAGTCCACCCCGGCCCCGCGGCAGGTCCGCTACAGCGACACCGCGCCGACAGGCCTGCCCGCGGACCTCCTGCAACGGGCCTCCAAGCGGCTTGGCTATGCGGCGCTGATCTACGCCGGAACCTATTTCATGGCGTATTTCGGGCCCATCCTCTTCAACCCGCGCCTCATGTGGAACATTCTCACCCACTCTTCCACCCCGGTGGCCGCGACCTCCATCGGCCTGGGCCTCGCGATCTACATGCTATCCCGATTCGGGAGTCTTCGCCCTGAGGTCCTGCTCGACATCGGCCTGGTATTCGAAGTAGTGGGCGCCATCGGCATCGCCTGGGCCAACATCTGGGGACTGTGGCCCCAGGTGGGCGACTTCTCGGGCTTCTTCGAGGTCCTTCAAAATCGTAGCGGGTACATGGGCATTCCGTGGGAGTGCGTGTGGATCCTGCTGTTTCCTCTCATCGTTCCGAGCACGCTGGGCAAGACGGTCCTGGCCTCGTTTGGCGCGGCCACGGCGGGGATGATCGTCCTGACGCTGTCCATCGCGTTCGGCGCCACGGCGACCGACGTGCCGCTGGCGACGATGTTCGGATACTACCTGTTCAGCACCTACCTGTGCGCCGCTATCGCCATCGTGATCTCGCGTGGCGTGTACCGGTACGGGAAGAGGCTCGCGAAGGCGCAGGAGGTGGGAAGCTACCGGCTCACGGAACTGCTGGGACGGGGAGGGATGGGTGACGTGTGGGTCGCCGAGCACCAGATGCTGGCCCGCCCGGCGGCGATCAAGTTGATCCGGCCCGAGGCCCTCGGCTCCCAGGAGGCCGGCTCGCGCGTCGTGGAGGAGCGCTTCAAGCGGGAGGCCCGGGCCACGGCGGCGCTTCGCTCCACGCACACCGTGAACCTGTACGACTTCGGTGTCACCGACGACGGAGCGTTCTACTACGTCATGGAGATGCTGGACGGACTGGACCTGGCCACCCTGGTGGGACGGTTCGGGCCCCTGCCGGCCGGCCGGGTCGTCCACCTGCTGCGCGGCGTCTGCCACTCGCTCGGCGAAGCGCACGGGCAGGCCCTGATCCACAGGGACGTGAAGCCGGCCAACATCTTCACCTGCCGGCTCGGTCCGGACCTGGACTTCGTGAAAGTGCTGGATTTCGGGCTCGTGAAGTCGACGGGCGAGGAAGCGGGCGCCGCCACCGCCCTCACCCAGGAGGGTTCGGTGGCCGGTACGCCGGCGTTCATGGCGCCCGAGATGGCCCTGGGGGACGGAAGCGTGGATGGACGGGCCGACATCTACGCCCTTGGATGCGTCGGCTACTGGTTGTTGACCGGGCAGCCGGTGTTTGCGGGCGACACCCCGGTCGCGACCCTGCTGAAACACGTGCAGGAAGCGCCCATCCCGCCCTCGCGCCGCACCGAGATGGACATTCCGGAAGACCTGGACGCCGTGATCCTGGCCTGCCTGGCCAAGGATCCGGCCGAGAGGCCGCAGACGGCGGAAGATCTCGACGCGCGACTCGCGGCCTGCTCGGTCGCCGCCTGGACCAGGGAACAGGCGGAGGAGTGGTGGAAACTGCACGGCAGGGACCTGCAGTCACTACGGTGACGAGCTTCCTTCCTCGTAGTCGGTCAGGTTCAGAGCCACAGCGCCGATGGTGGCCGACGTCTGGACCTTCACGATGATCCGCCGCTCGTCGTCCGAGATCCAGACACGCGGCTTCCGGTCCTGGCCGAACACTTCGAGTTCCGGGATGATCGGCTCCACCACGATCGTCTGATACCGTCCGGCAGGCACACGGATCTCCTCGCGGCGCAGAACGCGAACAACGATCGGATTCGACTGGGGCTTGAAGTACCGCTCCATCCGACTCTCGTCTCCCGGTTCCAGAAGCAGCGTTCGGACCAGGAAGAGGAACGCGATCTCGTCGATCGCGTCCTCGGGCATGGGACCGCCATCCTCGAAAGTGGACGGTTCGTAGGATTCGAGATCCTCGGACCAGCTTTCGGCGGTATAGACCCCGGCAACCGGATCCAGTTCGTATCGATCCCTCGTTCGCCGGGAACCTTCCCGGATTCGTCTTTCGAATCGGATGGAACGGAAGTGCTCCGTGTCGATCCAGCTCGAGAAATCGTTCTCTATGCGGTAGAAGGGCGGCCCGCCCTCGACCTGTAGGGAAGTCCTGACCACTTCGCGTCCCCCGATGGTCTCTATGTCCCGCACCGTCAGACGGGCTTCCCCGAGTTTGAAGCGTCCGAACGCCACGCTGTAGGTGGCCGTTTCACCCGGGGCGAAACTCCAGGCGGTCTCGGAGCCGGGCTCGTCGGCCGGCATCTCCATCGGGGCCAGGCCCTGGCCGAGTGCCGGCACCGGGATGGACGCAGCCAGGAGAGCGGCGAGCGCCGCAGATGCACAGAGGCACCGTCCCTTCGTGATATGCCGAGTCATGGTGGCTTTCTGAAGGAGGACGGCGTGCATGCCCGTGTCGCATGGCCCAATATAACCAAAGTGGAACGCGGCTGCCGCGCAGCGCGGACCCGTCGCGGCGAGGACCCGTCGAAGCGCGAAAGCGCTGAGACATTACGCGAACGAAGTGAGCGAACAACCTTTCCCGTCCTTCCCGACACTCAAGGTCGAGATGAGAGCGCAAGCGGTGGTACCGATAACCGACCAGGTCCTGGCGGAACGTGTCGTGGGAGTGGGCGACGAGTCCGCGTTCCGCGAGTTGTACCGCCGCCATACGCCGCGACTGTATCAGTTCGTCCTGCGCGTGATGGGCGGGGACGAGCTGGAAGCCGAGGACGTGGTGCAGGACACGTGGATCAGGGCCACCCGCAACCTCGCCGGATTTCGCTGGGAGTCGCGGTTGGACACGTGGCTCACCGGCATCGGGCTCAACCTGTGTCGCAACCGGCTGCGCACCAGCGGTCGCTGGACCGACCTGGACGAAGGCACGCTTCGCCGCGTCGAGGCCCCCGCGGGCGAGGCCCGAATCGACCTGGAGAAGGCCATCGGGATGCTTCCGGCCGGTTATCGCACCGTGCTCATCCTCCATGACATCGAAGGCTTCAAGCACTCGGAGATCGCCGAGCGCCTGGGCGTGTCGGAAGGCACGTCGAAGAGCCAGCTGTGGTCGGCCCGGCGCCAGATGAGGCGTCTGCTGGGGTCCGGCCACCCTGAGACGGGAGACGTTCAATGACGGACCACGAACTTACCGCCGAAGAGCGACAGGCCCTGGACGGGCTGCCCCGCGAGCGGGAACCGGGGCGCATACTGGAGGAGCGCACGGTAAAGGCGCTCCGCGAAGAGGGTCTGCTCGCTGGAGCACAACCCGCCACCCGGATCGATGAGCGACACAGGCCGTGGTGGCGTTCCGCCGCGGCGATCGCGGCCGGCATCGCCCTGTTCGCGGGGGGGCTCTCGGTCGGGCAGATCCTGGGGGCCAGGCAGACGGCCGACGCGTTCCACAGCGTCTTCGAGGACGGCGACGTACTGCTGGCCTCCCAGGTGCAGCGCGCGGGGTCCGACTATGTCGCGGCCCTGGCGGCCATGACCGCGGCAGATGGGGGCGCGGCGGCGGACACCAGCCAGGCGCTCGAAGTGGCGCTTACGGCCCTGTGGGCAGCGGCCAACGAGATCGTGCGGCTGGCGCCGGATGATCCCGTCACGGCCCGCATACTCCAGGGTTTCGAGGCGAAGGCGCAGGAATCAGCGGACTACGGAGCTGCCGGGCAACTCCTGGTCGAGTTCTAGAGAGGGGAGGGCAAGATGAACGGGATGAAGAACGCGATCATGGTGGCCGGCGGACTGTCGCTGGCTTTTGCAGGGCAACTCGTGGGACAGGTGGGAGTGAGCGCTCAGGTGTGCCCTGACGGCCTCCCGCCACGCGGTGCCATCGGGATCTCCAGCTTCGAGTGCACCAACTGCACGATGACCACGGACGGTGGCGATAGGACCTGGGACTTCAGCTCGGAACCGATCGTGCAGGCCGTCACGCCCGGCTCGCCGGCATACGGGAAGATCCGTGAAGGCGATGCGATCGTCGCGGTGGATGGGCACCTGATTACGACGGGAGAAGGCGGGCGCAGGTTCGGCAACATGATGCCGGGCCAGTCGGTGTCGGTGGTCGTACGCAGCGGGAATCGCGAGAAGACCGTGGTGGTGATTCCGGAACCCGAGTGCTCGCGGAGGGGGACGCACGCAGAGGCGCCGGCCGTGGCTGCCTCGCCTGCCGTGCCGGGTGTCCCCGCTGCCCCGGCGGCCCCCAGTGCGGGCGTGGCGGTGGGTGTGGGGGTTCCCCGCGCTGCCGTGGCCCCGCGGGCCGAAGCCTATGCAACCGGCGTGGCCGTATCTGCCGGTCCCGTTCCGAGACCCACCTACACGCTGCTGCCGTCGGGGTGGTTCGGGTTCGGGATCCAGTGCACGAAATGCCAGTGGAGCGTCGAGGAGGAGACCGGGCTGTCCGAGTGGGAGTTCAGTGCTCCTCCCGAGATCAGTTCGATCCAGGCCGGCAGTCCCGCGGCGGCGGCGGGTCTGCGGCGCGGAGACGTGCTCCTGGAGATCGACGGCGAGCCTCTGGTCAGCGAAAAGGGCGGGCAGCGCTTCGGGTCCGTCGAGCCGGGTCAACAGGTTCGCTGGACCTACCGGCGCGGCGGCGAGACGCGGACCACCACGGCGACGGCCGGCCAGCGACCGAACATGCCGCCGCCTCCGCCCCCGGCACCGGAGCCGGACCAGGAGCCACTCGCGTACACCGGAGTAGCGCGGGCCTATATTTCGAGCGCAACCAACAAGCTCCGGTACTCGGGCCTCGTCGGAGCAACCAGCGTCGAAGTGAGGGGGACCGGTTCCGTGGTCGTGAACATCATCGAGCCGGGACGGGAGATCGAGATCGTGACGTCGGATTCGCGCACCCGGATCCGGATGGACGACCCGAAGTAGGCAGGTACCGCGCTCGGCCGATGTGACACCCTGTCACCCCCGGGCCGCCTGGCGCCGACAACATGGCGCTGCGGCTGTCCGGGGGTTGGTGCGTCGTCGAACCGGTTAGCCGCCGACTCTGCAGGCTGTCAGCTTCGCAAGCTCAATCCCCACAGCCGACTGCACGATTCCGCGGGCGGCGTCCGCGGCGCGATCTCGTCCTCCGCGCCAGCCGCACGACTCTTGCTCCTGAGATTCAGTTCAACTCAGCGGCACGACACAGCGTTGATCAGGGAGCGGATCCATGCGACACCCAGTGCGTTTCCTCGCGGTCCTCATGGCCGCGGTACTCGTCACCCCGGCACTTCTGACGGCCCAGTCTGCGACCGAGGTAGACGAACGCCAGGCCTTCTTCGACGAGATCCAGGCCCCGAACTGGCTGGGCACGGACATCGACCACACGCCGATCAAGAGGCAGCGCGGCGGAAGCTGCTGGAGCTTCTCGACCGTGGCGTTCCTCGAGTCCGAGGTGCTGCGGACGAACGAGGATGTCGTGGCGGCCCTCAAGGAAGCCAGGGAAGACCTCGACCTGTCCGAGTACTACGTCGTCTACTGGGCCTACGTCGAGAAAGCCCGCGAGTACGCGCGGCGCAAAGGTGAAAACGCCCGCTTCACGGACGGCGGATTGAGCCACGACGTGACATGGCTGGTCGAGAAGTACGGCATCGTCCCCGAGGCCGATTTTGCCGTGGTCGAGGACTACAGCGCCATGCGCACGGACCTCAACGCGGTGCTGAAGGCCCACGAGGAGAGCGGTGACTGGACCGAGGACGCCGTGGTGGCCGAGATCCGCGAGGTCCTGGATCGGCATCTCGCCCCCCCGCCGGAGACGATCACCGTGGCCGGCCAGGTCATGACCCCGATCGAGTACGCGACCGAGTACCTGGCCCTCGATCCGGCCGCGTACTGGGAGATCACGTCGTATACGGACGTGCCGTTCTATGGGCGTGGAGAGCTGGACGTTCCCGACAACTGGTGGGACTACGACGGCTACTACAACCTCCCGCTCGACGACTACATGCAGACCATCAACCAGGCACTCGACGCGGGCTACCCGGTGGTGATCGACACCGACTGGGGTGACAAGGGCGCTTCGTGGAACGGGGCCGGCATCGCGGTGATTCACCCCGACCAGCTCGACGGAGCGGCGATCGACCAGGCGTCGAGGCAGCTCGACTTCGTTGAAGGCCGGACCACCGACGACCACCTCGTGCTGGCCGTAGACCACCGCGTGGTGGACGGAGTGGACTGGTACCTGATCAAGAACTCGCACGGCACCAGTTCCGGCCGGCGCGGCTACGTGTGGATCCGCGGGGACTGGATGGCCATGCGGGTGCTGGCTTACATGGTGCACCCCGACGCCCTCGACCCGAGCCTCGTGGACCAGTTCGGGGGCGATCGCTAGTCCCGATCAGTGTGCGCGAGGAATCCATCGCGCACCTCGGGTGTAGCAAGTTTCACAGGGATGACCCTCCCAAGGAGGTAGGCATGCTCCAACTCATAGGCATCCCGCTCGTCGTCGCCGCGTGGGCTGTACCCATCCTGTTCGTCCTCACCCTGGGGTTCCTGTTCAGCCTGGCCGTGTTCCGGCCTCTGTTCCTGGCGTGGTCGCACGCCTGGGATGCCACGGCCGCATGGGTGAACCGGGAAGTGCAGGCCATGGCCGAATGGGTCCTGTCACGTACCTACGTGTACGCTGTCCGGCATACGCGCATAGACTGAGCCGATTCCGACTGGTACTAAAGTACGGTTGTCGCTTATTCGGATATTCATATCTTTGTCCTTGTGAAATAAATCACGAAGCGTGAGCCGTCCGGAAACTCCAATGCCTGGCGGCTTTTCACGGGGAATGAACATCCGATAATCCGGATAGGCGGAAATTGGCAATCCACATGATGACCGATCCGCAGGACCTCAAGCGAGCCGCCCGCGTGTTCAAGGCGCTCTCGCACCCCGGCCGGCTCCAGATCGCTTGTCTTCTCGGATCTGGCAGATACCCGACGCAGCGGGACCTGATCGAGGCGTTGGGTTGGCCCCAGTCCACTGTGGCGCGTCACGTGGGCGCTCTGCGCGCGGGAGGCCTGGTGACGGCCCGCAGGTGTGGAACGGAAGTGCACCTCGAACTCGTCGAACCCGTCGCGCAGGAGTTGATGGGGGCGGTGTGCGAGTGGGTGCACCCGGAGACCGGAGAACACTTCAACCACAGGCTCGGCGAGCTATCACATGAAGCGTAGACAGTTCATCCGCGTAGGCTCGTACGGCGCCGCGGGCGCCGCCGTGGCCGGCGGATTGACGACCGACTGGTACGGTCGATATGCGAATCCGATCGCGGACCCGGGAACCGACGGAGACCGGGTCGTGCCGTCATTCTGCGAGCTGTGCTTCTGGAAGTGCGGCATCCTGGCGCACGTGAAGGACGGCCGGGTCACCAAGATCAAGGGGAATCCGAAGGATCCTCTTTCGAACGGGCAACTGTGCCCGCGCGGGGCCGGTGGCACCGGACTCCTGTACGATCCCGACCGCCTGCAGAAGCCGATGGTGCGGCGCGACAAGCGCGGCGCCCAGGTCTTCGAGGAGGTGTCGTGGGACGACGCCCTCGGCGTCGTGGCCGAGAACTTCGAGCGCATCAAGGCCGAGCACGGGGCCGGCGCACTGGCCCTGTTCTCGCACGGATACGGCGGCAGCTGGATGAAGCACCTGTTCAAGGCCTACGGCTCGCCCAACATCGCCGCGCCTTCGTACGCCCAGTGCCGCGGTCCGCGGGAGGTCGGTTTCGACCTCACGTTCGGGTCCGGCGTCGGCTCGCCCGAGAACACGGACATTCGGAACGCCCGCTGCCTGGTGCTGATCGGCAGCCACCTGGGCGAGAACATGCACAACACCCAGGTGCAGGATTTCGCGGACGCGATCCGAAACGGGGCGGACATCATCACGGTCGACCCGCGCCACTCGGTCGCCGCCTCGAAGTCACGCTGGTGGCTCCCGATCAAGCCGGGGACGGACACGGCCCTGCTGCTGGCCTGGATGAACGTGATCATCGGCGAGGGGCTGCACGACCGCGACTACGTCGAGCAATACGCCTACGGATTCGAGCAGCTCTCGGAGCACGTGAAGGCGTTCACTCCGGAGTGGGCGTATCCGCGCACCGGAATCGAGCCCGACGTGATCCGGCGCACGGCTCGGGCGATGGGCGCCGCCCGCCCGGCGACGCTGGTCCACCCCGGCCGGCACGTCACCTGGTATGGAGACGATACCCAGAGGTCGCGGGCGATCGCGATCCTGAACGCGCTTCTTGGCTCGTGGGGCCGTAAGGGCGGGTTCTTCATCCCGTCGCAGGTGTCGATCCCGCCTTACGAGTATCCGGGCTACCTGCCGCACGACGACCAGGCCGCTGACCGACCGGCGCCGAGCGACTACCCGCTCGCCGACCAGGTCCTCGCGCAGGGCGTCTGCGATGCGACGGTTCCGGGAGTCGTCGGCGACTCCCGGATCAAGGCGTGGATGGTGTACGGTTCCAACCTGCCCACCACGCTTCCCGACCCGGAGAACACGTACAAGGCGATCCAGGAACTCGACTTCCTGGTGACCGTGGATGTGCTGCCGGCCGAGATCGTGGGCTGGTCGGATGTAGTGCTTCCCGAGGCCACCTACCTCGAGCGGTGTGATGAGCTGTTCGCGCCGTGGTGGCGCGAGCCCTACGTGGCGGTCCGGCAGGAGGTCGTGCCGCCGATGTACGACAGCAAGCCGGGCTGGTGGATCGCCCGTGAGCTGGGCAAGCGGATCGGACTGCCGGAGTTCTTCCCGTGGAAGGACTCGGAGGAGTACGCGAAGACGCGTCTCGAAGCGGCCGGACTCGACTGCGACGTGATGCGGGCCGACGGCGTGATCCTGGGCGAACCCGCCCCCCTGTACTTCGAAGAGGGCGCGCTCCCCGAGTTCTACACCGACTCGGGGAAGATCGAGCTGTACTCGCCCAAGCTGGCGGCGCTGGGATTCGATCCCATGCCGACCTACGACCACTCCGCTCTCGAAGAACCGCCCGAGGGCTACTACCGCCTCCTGTTCGGTCGCGCCCCGGTGCACACGTTCGGGCGCACCACCAACAACCGCCTTCTCTCCGAGGTCTACCGGGAGAACGAGGTGTGGGTGAACCGCGACGTGGCCCGCCGCTGGGGTCTCGAAGACGGTGAGCGGGTCTACCTGCAGAACCAGGACGGCAAGCGTTCCAGCTTCTCGGCGCCGGTCAAGGTGACGGGCCGCATCCGGCCCGACGCCGTGTACGTGGTGCACGGATACGGGCGCCGGGCGCCCAAGCTGAGGTTCGTGCACGGGAAGGGAATCGACGACAACGAGCTGATCACCCGCTACAAGGTCGATCCGATCATGGGCGGGACCGGCATGAACGTGAATTTCGTCACCTTCCTGCGGGCTGATGATCTCGAGGTGGCCTCATGAGCGCCGTCAGCTACGGCATGGTCGTGGACACGCGAACCTGCGTGGCCTGCGCGGCCTGCGTCATCGCCTGCAAGACCGAGAACGACGTGGCCGAGGGCTTCTCTCGCGACTGGATCTTCACCGCCACCTCGGGCTCGTTTCCGAACCTGGAGATGGAAATCCGCTCCGAGCGCTGCAATCACTGCGAGGACGCGCCCTGCGTATCGGTGTGTCCGACCGGCGCCTCGCACTACGGGCCCGGCGGCACCGTCCAGGTGACCGAGTCCAAGTGCACGGGCTGCAAGGCCTGCATCGCGGCCTGTCCGTACGACGCACGGTTCATCGACCCGCGTACCGGGGCGATCGACAAGTGCACGTTCTGCGTGCACCGGGTCGAGAACGGGACTCCTACGACGGCGTGCCAGGAAGTGTGTCCCACGAAGAGCATCTACTTCGGGGACCTGAACGACCCCGAGAGCGAAGTGTCCCGGCTGTTGAGGACGCGGCAGGCGTACGCGCTACTGCCCGACGCCGGGACCCGTCCCAAGCACTTCTTCCTGAAGTGATTGACGAATGCAAGAGACGACCACGACGCGCCTGAACGCGTTCATAGATCCGAGCCTGCACATCTGGCACTACGAGGTTCCGGTGTACCTGTTCCTTGGCGGCCTGGTGGCCGGGCTGATGGTGATTGCCGGCCTGTGGATGCTGCGCGCTCCCGACAGCCCCCGGTCCCGCGCATTGAGCCTCATGCCGTGGGCTGCTCCCGTGCTGATCAGCGTGGGCATGCTGTTCCTGTGGCTCGACCTGGAGAACCCGTTCAACGCGTTCCGGTTCTACTTCACGTTCGAGTTGACCTCGCCCATGTCGTGGGGCTCGTGGATCCTGCTCGGCGTGTACCCGGCTTCGATCCTGCTGGCCTGGGCTTCGACGCCTGCCGACATGCGGGACCGGTGGCTGGTACGACTGGCGCGGGTTCCCGGCGTTGACAGGCTGGACGCGTGGGTGAGCGGCCACGTGCCGCTGCTGGCGAGTCTCAACGTCGTGCTCGGCGCCGCGCTCGGCGTGTACACGGGCGTCCTTCTCGGGACGATGGCGGCCCGCCCGCTGTGGAACTCGGCCATTCTCGGCCCGCTGTTCCTCGTCTCCGGACTGAGCACCGGGGCGGCGTTCATGATGCTGTACCGCCTCGAGCGCCGGGAGAAGGAACTGCTCAGCCGGGTGGACATGGGCCTGATCTCGGTCGAGCTGCTGCTGCTGGCCCTGTGGATGATCGGTCTCGCGGCGGGCGGCGCGGCTTCGCGGGCCGGCCTCCACACGATCATGGGCGGTCCCTACACGGCTGCGTTCTGGACCCTGGTCGTGGCCCTCGGCCTGCTCACCCCCCTGATCGGCGAGTGGATCGAGCATCAGCACTCCGTCGTTCCGGCCCGTCTCACGGCGGCGCTGGTTCTCATCGGCGGACTGGCACTGCGTTGGATCATCGTGTACGCGGGACAGCACTCCGGCTGGGTCACCGACCTGGCCTCCCGATAGAGGAGACCTGGAGATGGAAGCAAGGAGATACTGGAACCCGTACGTGGCGGGGGTCCTGCTGGGACTCACGCTGCTGGCGACGTTCCTGGTCGCCGGAAACGGCCTGGGCGCCACCGCGCTGCCCAAGCGGACGCTCGCATTCGCGGCCCACGAAATCGCTCCCGCGTGGACGGAAGCCAACCCGGCGATCGGCGGCTACGTGGCCGACGGGGCGAACCCGCTCCGCAACTGGATTCTGATCGAGGTCATCGGCGTCGTGATCGGAGGGTTCCTTGGAGCCATGAGCGCCGGCCGTTTCCAGGTAAAGGTCGAGAAGGGGCCGAACATCTCGACCCGCGGCCGCCTGCGTTACGCGCTTGGCGGCGGGATCGTGATGGGCTTCGCGGCGGCCCTGGCCCGCGGCTGCACCTCGGGGCAGGCCCTGAGCGGCGGGGCCATGCTCGCGACCGGTAGCTGGGCCTTCATGATGATGGTCTTCGCCGGCGGGTATGCGTTCGCCTACCTGGTGAGGAGGCAGTGGATATGAGCACCGCGATCTTCCCCCTCACTTTTGCCTCGGAGGAGCTGTACCTCCTCACGGCGATCGGCCTGGGCTTCCTGTTCGGGTTCTCGCTCGAGCGGGCCGGGTTCGGAAACGCCCGCAAGCTGGCGGCGCAGTTCTACCTGTACGACATGACCGTGTTCAAGGTCATGTTCACCGCCATCCTGGTGGCCATGGTTGGCCTGTATACGTTGAACGGGCTGGGCCTGGTGGACATGTCCATGATGTGGATCAACCCCACCTTCATGTGGGCGCAGGTGATCGGCGGATTCCTGCTCGGGGTGGGCTTCATCATGAGCGGCCTGTGTCCGGGGACGTCCGTCGTGTCGGCCGCGTCCGGCCGGATCGACGCGGTGGTGACATTCGCCGGGATCTTCATCGGGACCGCCGCGTTCGCGGTTGCCGTGGACCTCATCCCGGGCATGGAAGCCCTCTACAACAGTGGCTCGATGGGCGTGTCGATCCTGCCTGAGCTTCTTTCCGTTCAGACGCCCCTGTTCATACTCGGCGTGGTGCTCATGGCCGGCGCCGCGTTCGTAGGAGCCGAGAAGGTCGAGAAGATCTTCCAGCGGAAGTACGGCCTGATCGAGCTCGAGCCGACGGTCACACGCCGCACGCCGCGCCTGAAGTTCGCCGTCGCCGGCTCGCTGGCCCTGGTGGCCGTGTTCGCGGCTTTCGCGCCGCCGCGCACGATCGAGCGCCC
>Ga0272441_10012516_pt1 | contig 12377 bp, 7 predicted proteins | sample SSMProp6N_FD_193582 | JGI IMG/M metagenome (GOLD analysis project Ga0272441, IMG submission 193582) | Marine sediment archaeal communities from Little Sippewissett salt marsh, Falmouth, MA, United States - SSM-Prop-6N | ecosystem: Environmental > Aquatic > Marine > Wetlands > Sediment ...
CGAAAAGACCTGGCCGAGAGTCTTCCCTGCGGAGCGTTCCTCGAGCGGGACCGGTTCGCGATAGGCAAACCACGCCTGCAAGAACATCAGCCCGCAGGCGGCGGCGGAGACCCAGAAGACGTATCGAAACTCGGTTCGGTTGCGGACCTGTGCCGCGACCACCGGTCCGATCAGACCACCCGCGTTGATCATCATGTAGTAGAGGCCGAATCCGACGGGCCGGGTGCTGCCCTCCTCGGTGGTGCGGGTGACGGTTCCCGAAATGGTGGGTTTGATGATCGAACCGCCCACCGCAATCAACCCGAGTGCGACGCACAACCACCCGAAGGTGGTCACGGTCCCGAGCAGGGCATAGCCACCGGTCAGGGTGGCGAAGGCCACCATCAGGGCCGGTTTGTAGCCGAAGCGGTCGGCCAGAGCTCCGGCGACGAGGGGCAGGAGGTAGAGTGCGCCGGTGAACAGGCCATAGACCCAGCCGTACTGATCCGCCGGTATCCCCAGACTGCCGACGAAGTAGATTCCGAGCACGAGCACCATGCCGTAGTAGGCGAGACGTTCGAAGAGCTCCATCACCACTGCCGAGTACAGGGTGCCGGGCAGTTCTCTCGCCAATTTGAAGTCCATGCATGTCCTCCGCGGAGGCGGATTGTATCGCGGATGAGCCCCAGTCCATATTCCGGGGCCACGGGTGCCCGCTCGCAGCGCAAAAATGAGGATGACAACTGACCGGGTATGAGTCTGCGATGGCGATCAAGACTCCAGCACCACGGGCCATGACAATGGAGAGGTCAATCCGTGAGGTGTTGGCAAAAAAATACGGGGGCCCGAGGCCCCCGATGTCACCGGTTTCGGAGTCGTGACGGCCTTACGGCGCGGTCACCGGCGCGGCCGGAATCGTGACCTGGTTGGCGGAGGTTGAGAGGTCCTCGAACTGGAGCCACTTCACGTCCTTCCAATAGTCGTTGGGCAGGTCCGGCTGGCCGGGATCGACGATGTCCACGTCGAGGAAGTCGAGCAGCGTCCCGGTGGCCACGCGATACTCGATGTTGGCCTTCCGGTAGTTCAGATAGGCGCGGATCAGCGCCAGCTCGGCCTCGGCCAGGTCTTCCTGGATCTGGAGGACCTGGAAGTTCGTCGAGAGACCGTTGTCGAATTTGGTCTGTTCGGCCTCGAGGTTGCGGGCGGCCAACTCCTGGGAGGCCACCGCCGCCTCCACCGACGCGGCACCGTCCTCCAGGGCGCGCACGGCGAATCGCACCTGGGAGATGATGTTCTGCTTGAGCGCGGTCAGCTGCACCTGGCCGCGCTGGTAGTAGAACTGTTGTTCGGCGAGCCGGCCCTGGGCCTGGTTGTTCCCCAGCGGGATGCCGAATTGGAGACCGAGCCTCCAGTTCGGGAAATCGGTGTCGACGACCTGCTGCCAGGAATCCGGAAAGCTCGTTCTTTGCTGGAAGATGATCTCATTGGTGTCAGAATCCCTGAGCGTAGTGGTGCCCGAAACTCCACGCCATCCGTACCCGGCCACCAGGTCGAGGTTGGGCAGGACGTCGTTCTTGGCCACCTTCGTGTAGTGCTCGAGGAGCTCGAGCTGGAGCCTGGCCTGTCGCATCTCGGGGCGGTTCTCGATGGCGGTGTCGATGGCGTCCTCGAGGTCGGGCAAGAAGGGATTGAATTCGTAGGCCTCGATCGTGTCGATGGTTCTCGTCCATTCACGCGGCTCGTCGAAGCCGAGCACCGCCTTGAGGACGTCCTCGGCGTTGGAGGCGATGTTCCCGGCGGTGATCAGGGCCTGGCGGCGGGTGGCGACTCCTGCCTCGGACTGCACCAGATCGATGGGTGCCGAGGTGCCCACGTTGACCCTCTCCTGGGTCTCTCCGAGCAGCTGGTCGGCGAGGGCCAGGGATTGCTCCGAGACCAGCACTGCCCGGCGCGCGGCCACCAGATCCCAATAGGAGCTCTCCACCTGGCGCAGGGTGTCGACCACCAGAACCTCGAAGGCCTCGGCGGTCTGTTCGCGGTTGTTCTGAGCGACGACGATGCCGGAGCGGTTGACGAGGGTTCCGAAGCCCCGAAGGAGGGGCTGGGTGATACCGAGGCTCAGATCGGAGTTCCAGCTCGGGTTGACGAAGAAGAAGGTGTTGTTGGTCTCGAAGCGGCGGCTGCCGAGGTTGGCTTCCCACTGCGTGCCCGTGGGCAGCAGACCCCGAAGACCCAATCCGAAGGTCGTGTTGCGGGTTTCGGGGATCAGGGAGCCCTCGAGAGCGGTGGTCGCAGGAGATCGTGTCCAGTCGCCGTCGACGCCGGCTGTCAAGTAGGGATCGAAAACACCCGTGGCGCCGTGGGAGGCGGCATCAGCGGCGACGATGTCGTACCGCCCCACCTGGAGATTCAGATTCCGGCTGATCGCCATTTCGTAGGCCGTTTCCAGGTCCAGCATGAGCAACCCGTCGGTGGTCTGAGAGGCCCCGGGAATCGGGACCGGTATCGCTGGGACGTCGAGGGTCTGGGCGTGGAGGGTTGGGGTCAACAGAGCGAGTGTCGCGGCGGCTCCCGCGACGATGATCTTGAGGTTCACGGCGGCTCCTCCTTGCTCGTCCGATTCGCACATAATTACGCAGTTGCTTGGGAAAAGTTCCCAATGCGACGTGTTATCCCCCGAACGGATGCCAGTCTACACCGGTCGTGGCACGTCTATCCTGAGAACTCACGACGAGGGGAGCGAATTGTGAACAATCAGCAGCCAGAAAACTCCTCACAATCGTCTCATTTCGGGGTCCGCATGAGGGCGGCGGCGAGAAGTACGGGCTAGAGCGTCCGGATCTTGCCCTTGAGGAGGTAGACCTGGAAGGCGAGGTCAGCCTTCGCCACCAGACGGCGGAGATGTTCGATCGGGGCATCCGACACGCCCTCATTCAGGTTGTCGCCGTACAGAAATCCCAGGGGTTTGCCGCCGACGAACATGGGCAGGATGATGCAATCCGAAGGTGGCATCCCGGCCAGGGCGCGAACCAGGGGCTGGTCGGCCGGCATCTTGGGAAGCGGGCCCCGCCAGTACTCCGAGCTCTTGGAGACTCTGCCGAAGACCGTTGGCCGGTCGAGGGCGATGGAAAGATCGTGGAGCCCATCGCGATCGATGTCCGATCCGTCTCCCCGCCAACCGATGACCTGGCCCCTTCGGACCACGAGCAGCAACCGGCGACCGAGATACGGAGCGCAGAACTCCAGCAGAGCGTCACCGATATCTTCGCGCATCTCGGCGTTCTGCATGGCGATGGACGCGATGTTGAGGCGTCCGTCGGGGCCCAGGGGCTCCGGCGGCAGGGTAATGGCGTCGTCGTCCGTTGACCCGGAGGGTTCGGTCGCATGATCGATGTCGCTCCGTAGCGAGGGAAACTCGTCGAGTTCGTCGGCGCTGATCTCGAGCACCAAGGAGTCGTCCGGTGATCGTCGTGGCCGGTGAGGCCGAGCAACCGGTCCGGTGTCCAACGGGCGGGGTTGGGTATCCGTCCGCGATCCGGTCGCTATGGGCTGCACCTCTCCGGATTCCTGCGGCGTGACGTTTCTTCCCGATCCGTTCTCGTTCAGCCGCTTGAGAACCGACGCGATTTGGATCGACGGCTCCACGTCATAAAGACGCGCCATGGCTTCATAGAGGCGGACTTCGAGCGCCACGAAACTCGCGACCATGGAGTTTGTGAGCAGCCCGATCTCGTCCTCGATGAGGAGGTCACCAGGATCGAGGGTGGCGACGTTGACGGTCTTGCCGTCCATCCGAAAGGGCACCACGTGCAGACGGGTTGCGACGCGCGGAGAGATGAGTCGGGCGACCTCCGGGGTGATCGCGGCCAGGTCTTTCCGCGCCGCGGTCCTGGCCGAGTGGAAGCGACCGAGTGCCTCGAGCAGCACAGGCTCAGCCACCAGGCCGAGGTCCAACAGGACGGTGTCCAGCCGGCCCTGCATGGACCGCTGGGTGTCCAGGGCCTGCCGGAGCCCCTCCGAGTGGAGGATGCCCTGCGTGACCAAGAACTCACCGAATCCTCGTTCGTTCATCGGTCGACACGTCTCCTTCTTGCAACACGTTCCCAAAGCCCCTTGTTTTGATGCGCCGGAGCACTGATTCACAGTGTTGACAGGGGATCCACATCGACCACGACGCGGACGGAACGGGGCGGGGTTTCGCCTTCGGTCCTGGCGATCAACCCCCGCAGGGTCTCGCGGCTGGACGCGTTGAGCAGGATCTGCCAGCGCCAGTAGCCCCGGAGGCGCTCGATGGGAGCGGGTGCGGGGCCACGGATCCTCGCGTCCGGCGGCACGGAGCCGACGAGACGGCTTGCGGCCTCGGCGGCGGCGCGAGCGGCCGCGCCGTCCTTCGACTCGAATCGGATCACCGCCATGCGAGTGGCGGGCGGATAGCCGAAGGTTCGGCGGAAGAGCAGTTCCTCGTCCATGAATGCGGGATGATCATGACCCGAGGCGTGCCGGACCGCAGGGTGGTCCGGGTAGTACGTCTGGATGATGACCTCGCCTGGTTTGGAACCTCGACCGGCCCGTCCCGCCACCTGGGTGAGGAGCTGGAAGGTCCGCTCCCCGGCCCGGAAGTCGGGTAGGCCGAGCAGGGCGTCGGCCGAGATCACACCGGTCAGGGTGACGTTGGGGAAGTGGTGGCCCTTGGCCACCATCTGAGTTCCGACGAGCACCTGGACCTTGCCCGCCGCGAACGCGCCAAGGCTGTGTTGAAGCCCGTCGCGACGCCGCACCGTGTCGCGGTCGAGGATGGCGGTCGGGACATGGGGGAAGAGCTCGGCGAAACGCTCTGCGACCTTTTCAGTTCCGGCGCCCAGGGCGTCGAGCAGGTCGCCGGCACAGGTCGGGCACGTGTTCGGCAGTGGTGCCTTCCGGCCGCAGTAGTGGCACCGCAGGTCACGGCTCCGGCTGTGGACCACCATGGACACCGAGCACGACGGACACTGGATCTTGGTGCCGCAGTCCCGGCACATGAAGACCGGGGCCCAACCTCGCCGCTGCATCAAGAGGATGATCTGGTCGCCCCTGCGGACGGTTTCGGTGACGGCCTCTTTGAGTCGTCGACTGAACACGGTTCTGCCCTGCTCTCCGGGGTCGGGCGGTTCGTTCCGGAGATCCACCACCTCCACCTCTGGCAGTGTGCCCCCGGCCACCCGTTGTGACAGTCTGAGACGGGTGCAGAGCCCGCGCTCGACCAGCGCCGTCGCCTCCGCCGACGGCGTAGCCGACGCCAGAACCACCGGTGCCGACAGGCGTTTGCCCAGCACGAGAGCCAGATCGCGGGCGTTGTACCTGGGCGCGTCCTGCTGCTTGTAGGCGCCGTCGTGCTCCTCGTCGACCACGATCAATTGGAGATTCTCGAGCGGCGAGAACACCGCAGACCGGGGCCCGACGACGATGCTGGCCTCGCCGTCCAGCACCCTGCGCCACTCGCGCCATCGTTCGCCGTCGGACTGGGCGGAGTGAAGCACCGCGGCCCGGGCACCGAAACGTCGTTCCACGGCTCCGGACGCCGCCGGTGTGAGGCCGATCTCGGGAACCAGGACGAGGCCGCTGCCGCCGGCTTCAACAACCATCTCCATGCACCGCAGGTAGACCTCGGTCTTACCCGAACCGGTGACTCCGTCGAGGAGGAATGGCGCGTAGGTTCTGGTCGCGATGGCGGCCCCCACCGTGTCCACCGCCGCCTGCTGTTCCCCGGTGAGCACCAGGCGTTCGGCGGAGGTCCGGAGCGCCCACCGCGGTGCGGGTTGGGTCCGCTGAGAGAAGCTCAACAGAACGCCTCGATTCAGCATGGTGCGGATCGTGGCCGCCGAGCATCCCACTGCCGACCGAACCTCACTGGCGAGGGCGGGGCGGCCGAGATCGGAGAGCCACTGGAGGACCTCGCGTTGCCGCGGTGCTCGCCGACAGGCCTCGAAAAGTTCGTCGAGCGAAGTCTCGGGGAGACGTAATGCCGTGACATCGGTGCGCGGAGCTCTGTCGCGGCGACGTCGTCGGATGGCAATCCAGCCCCTGTCGGTCAGCAGATCGAGGGTTCGGCGGCCGTGGGCCCCGGTTGCCGCCAGCAGGGACGACAGGCGGGTCCGTCCGGTGCGCGCAAGCAACTCGAGCATCTGTCGCTCCGGGTCGGCGAGGCCGTCTGTGTGCATCGCGGCGCCGGCAGGGGTGAGCGCCACCGATTCGCTGTCGGTCCGCAAGAGGGACGAGGGCAGCATGGCCGCGAGGGTGGTTCCCAGCGGACACCGGTAATAGCTGGCAACGAATTTCGCCAGTTCGAAGAGGTGCTCGGGGAGCAGCGGCCCGGTGTCCAGAACCTCCTCGATCGGTCGCACCGCCGAGGGATCGAGATCGGTGGACTGCAGCAGATCGACCAGAATGCCCGTCACACTGCGAGATCGCATGGGGACTCGCACCCGCACTCCGGGAGTGGCGAACACAGCCAGCTCTGGCGGGATTCTGTAGAGGAGCGGCTCCGGGGCGCTGCGCGGGATGGCAACCAGTGCATACACGCCCTGATCGTAGCAAGCCGAGAAAATTCGAGTGCTGGAGTTCCCGGCGCGAAATATGACCGGCCGGGCTGGAAGATTCAGGTTCAGGTAGGATCGCACTGTAAAGGCGATGGGGCGCGGAATAGGGGATGGCAAGAGACAAAAGGGTTCACGGGGACATCGAGGTCGAGAAGACAGACGCCCGGGAAGCGGTCTTCGCGATGGTGGCGCGGATTCCGGCCGGTCGGGTCATGACCTATGGTCAGATTGCGGCCGAACTGGGGAGCCGGCTGTCTCCGCGAGCCGTCGGATGGATGCTCCACGGGTGTCCCGACGGCGTTCCGTGGCAGAGAGTTGTCAATGCGTCGGGCGGTTGTTCCACCGATCGGCTGCCAGATTTCCCCCAGGGTTTGCAACGGTCCATGCTCGAGGGTGAGGGGATTGCCTTCGGCGACGACGGGACCCTTGACCTCGAGCGCTATCGGTGGATCCCGCCGCAAACGGGGCGTCGGGGCTGATGGGAAACCACCCGTGGTCCATCGCGAAGACTGGCAGGGTTCTCGGGCCGGTGGTCTTCATGATGATGCTGGCGCTCCCCACCGGGACGCTGGACGGCGGTGCCAAGCGGGTGACGGCCGTGGTGCTGTGGATGGCCCTATGGTGGATGACCGAGGCCGTTCCCCTCGCGATGACCTCGATGCTTCCCCTGGTCGCGTTCCCCCTACTCGCGGTTCGCGGTGTCGGCCAGGTGGCGCCGAACTACGCCAACCACATGATCTTCCTCTTCCTCGGTGGGTTCATTCTCGCTCTGGCCGTGGAGCAGTCGGGTCTCCACAAGCGCATCGCGCTGGTTGTGCTGCAGCGGCTCGGCTCGTCTCCCCGGCGGCTGGTGTGGGGGTTTCTGTTGGCCACGGCCATGCTTTCCATGTGGCTGTCCAACACCGCCACCGCCCTGATGATGCTCCCGATTGCGGCCGGTGTCGCAGGGCGGATCGCCGATCGACGGGCGCCGGTGCGGCTCTTGCTCGCGGTCGCCTACGGCGCCTCCATCGGCGGCATCGGGACTCTGGTGGGGACGCCTCCAAATCTGGTCCTGGCCGGGATGGCGCCGACGCTGGTGGACGGAATTGAACCGCTGACATTCGGCGGATGGATGGTGTTCGGCTTGCCGTTTGTCCTGCTCCTTCTGCCCGTCGCAGGTCTTCTCCTCGGTCGGGGTTTGCCCCGCAGTGAAGGCCGCGAGATGGGTCTCGCCGAGGAGCGCGCGGCCCTGGGACCGATTCGTCCGCGGGAACGAAGGGTCGCGCTGCTGTTCGCCGTCACCGCGGTGGCCTGGATCACCAGGGGCGGGCTGGAATTCGGATGGCTCACGATTCCGGGATGGAGTTCCCTGCTGCCTGACCCGAAGCTGGTGTCGGACGCGGTACCGGCGATCGCGGCCGCGATCTGCGCATCGCTGCTGCCGTCCGGCGATGGCGACGGCCTACGGCTCCTGAGCTGGGAGGAGATCCAACACGGGGTGCCGTGGGGAGTGCTCCTGCTCTTCGGTGGCGGCTTCGCCATCGCGGACGCGGTGCGCGTCACTGAGTTGGACGGGTGGATCGCAGGAGAGTTGCACGGGCTTGCGGCCCTGCCGCTGCCGCTGGTGGTTCTGAGTGTCTGCCTGATCACCACCACAGCCACCGAGCTCACCTCCAACACCGCCACCGCCACCCTTCTGATGCCGGTGATGGCGGCACTGGCTCAGGTCCTGGGGGTCCATCCCTATCTGCTGATGGTGCCGGCCACGGTCTCGGCATCGTGCGCCTTCATGCTTCCGGTGGCGACTCCACCCAATGCCGTGATCATCGGCTCCGGACGGGTGGGTGCTCGGGATCTATGCCGCGAGGGCGTCTGGCTCAATCTCGCCGGTGCCATCGTGACAACACTGGCGGTTCTGACTCTCGGCAGGTTGGTTTTGCCCTTGGGCTGAGGTTCACTCGATATAGCCGAGGGCCCGCAAGCGCTCGAGAGTCTCCTCGTGTCCGCCCACCACGAGCGGCCGATCTGGATTCCACCAGAGGTGGGTTCCAGTATCTACCGATGCGGGCGACGTCAGTGTGGGCAAAGGAAACCACTCTCCGGCCGCGACGCCGGTCCACGACCCGTCGCGGTCCGATGTCCGGGCCGATTCGGGCGTGGGTTCCACGTCGGCTGCAACGGCGCACAGCGGGTAGGCGTCTTCGCACTCCAGAGTGAGGACATCCCCATCGCGCCGGACCGACACCGCGGCCCCGCTCCATGCCTGGACGACCTCGACCCGACCGGGAATTTCGATGGACCGAACGACCGCACCACGGGTGTTCCATACCAACAGCTGGAGACCGGGGACCATCCGACCGGCGGTGGCCGCGAAAGCTCCTCCAATCTCGTCGAGGATGTGAGCCGGGACCGGCCCGGCGGAGGACTCACCCGGGTCGATCTCGAGATCGAAGAAGAAGCCGCCGTTGGGAAGCGGTGCGCCCTCCCGCATGGCGGAGCGTGCCCTCGCCCCCAGGTTCCCCTGTGGAGCCATCCTCAGGGTCACCTTCCGGGCCTTGTCCCGCCAGGCCCAGCGCAACGGGCCGCCGCCGAACGTCGTGCTGATAATGGGACCTTTCGGTTCGCGAGAGAGGATCGAGCGCCCGATCATGGCGTCTGCGGTCGGCACGCCCATGAGATCCAATACGGTGGGTCCGAGGTCCATCAACTGGACTGGGTGATCGACCTCGCCCGCGGGCATCTCCGGTGCTTTGATGATCAGCGGGACGCGCAGCGACTCTTGGTAGAGATTGAGCCCGTGTCCCCAGGCCTGGTGCTCGCCGAGCGCCTCGCCGTGGTCCGACGTGAACACCACAACCGCGTTGGGCGGAAGCCCGGCGAGCAGCGGTGCCAGGATGTCGTCGACGTGATGCACCTCGTCGGCGTAGGAGCGTCGCAGGCTGGACGCCTCGTCTGCGGTGGCCGTGCGTCGGCGCATGGCCAGCGGTTCGAGATCGGGGATTGCGCGGGAGGGATCGGAGTGACTTCGATAGGGCTGATGAGGGTCCATCAGGTGGAGGTAGAGGAACGCGTCTTCGCCGTGGTGGGCGGCCAACCATCGTTCGGCCTCCTCCACGACCCATGCGGCGTCGGGGTGTCCGCTCGGCTCATGTGCGTCCGGAACGCTGAAGCTGGCGAATCCGTGGGCAAAACCGTTGAGGGTGTGGACCGTGTAGTTCGCCACCACGGCCCCGCCGGTGAAACCGGATGCCTCCAGTTGAGAAGCCCATGTGGGGATGCCGTCGGGGATGCCGATGAGATCTCCGGCGGGAGATGTCAGTTCGAGGGTCGGTCGGGCGGTGAAGAGGGACGCGACGGAGGGCAGCGTCCAGGAGCAGTTCGCGGTGGCCTGGAGCCACCTCCGGCCGCCTTCCAGTTCGCGCAGGATGCGCGGCGTCAGTGCGCTGGTGACGTGGTCGTCCCTCAGGGTGTCCACCAGCACGAACACCAGCAATCGACGATCCCGCAACGGTCTGCCGAGCCGCGGCGATCCGAGGATCATTTCGGGGGAGGCACGCACCATGTGATCACCGGGACCCAGGGCGACATCGATGGTCCGTCTCTCGCCTGCTTCGAGAGTCCAGTGGAGGCGAGTCGAGCCATTGGAGAGCTCGAGTTCGGCGGCAACGTCGTCCGAGTTGAGCAGCTCCGTGCGGAATCGCAGGTCGTTCGCCGCGACACGAATCACCCTGCCGTCCGCGCGTACCCCGCGGACCCAGTTCCGGTCGACGTGGTGCCATGTCCACTGCCTCTGCCAGAGATCCGTCCAACCCGGGTCGGTCCCCGAACACGAGAACACCACCGAGGTAGCGACCAAGAGTCCTATGGCCTTCAGGCAGCTCCGAATCATCGTGGCGTATGGTACCAGTCGGCCCGTGAACCACTCCCGGTTGCTTCGTTGTCCAGGGAATCCGTTCGGTTACCGATCTCGGGTGTGCTCCCGGTCATGGATGACGAGCGGCCGGAGCCCCGTGATGATGCCCAAATCGCGGCATCGTTCCCAGAACATGGAAATGGCCTTGAGCTCTCGTTGCCCGAGATCGTACCTGAGGAGCGTCCCCAAGTACTGGATGGCCAGGTCGAGTGGCCAGCCGGCGTCGGTTGCGTGGGCGGCCGCAATTTCGGCGATGCGCCCCTGGTTCATTTTCCTCCGACGGGTCAGTTTGCGCGGCAGATCGCCCAGGTCCGTACCGGTGCGGGCCATCCACGTGGCGAAGACAAACGGCATTCCGGTGAGGTCCTTCCACGCCTCGCCGAGATCCAGCTGGATGGGAAGTCGGGGCGCCGAGCTGACGACCTTGTCGCCGATCAGGAGGACGGCGTCAACGTCTTCGGGAAGGTGGTTCGGGAGTGCGGTTTTGGCCAGCGGCGAAAGCTCGAGGCTCGTGCCGTAGACATCGTGGAAGATCACCTGGAGCAACGCCACCGAGGTCCGGCTGTCGCCGTCCACTGCGACCTGGCGAATCTCCGAGATCGGTGCCCGACTGAACACCCTGACCGTGAGTGTCTCTCCGTCGGAACCGATGCCGCCGGAGGGCACGATGCACAGCTCCTGGTGAGCCGTCTGATAGTCGATGACCGGAATCAGGGCGATGTCGGTTGTCCGGTTGAGGAGTCCGCCAAGCAAATTGCTGGGAACATCAAAGTCGATCCGCACGGTTGGATCGTGCTCGAACCCATCCACCAGAGGTGTGGCGTTGAGATAGCTGACGCTGCCGATGGAGGGCATCGCGTGGAATTCCGCCTTTCGTCCTGAGTCGCCGACACAACCATGAAGATCGGCGGCAGCGGGAGTCCCCGATCCGCCGTCTGTCGGCATGAATACTGTAGCAACGATCCTCCTGTGGCCGTAACCTTTGCCCACGACTCCTCGTATGTCGCTGTGATTACCGTGTTCCGAGAGGCCCTGTTCCGCCCTCGGATGGCCTCCCGATTCACGGGTTTGTGCGCCGGTCTTGAATTGACAACATGTGGCAATTCAGGGCCGCCGCGCGGTTGGCCCGGACCACCTCATGTGGTTCCGGACGTGGGAATGGAGGCGAGTATGAAACGGGAAATGACCCTCGTCCTGGCAGTGGCCCTTTGTGTTGCTCATCTTGTTGGAGCGGCCACGACCTCTCGAATGACCGGCACGGTGAGCGATGACCAAGACCTCCCGCTGCCGGGTGTGACCGTCCAGATCTCGTCCGTTGCGTTGATCGGCGGCGCACAGATCGCCATCACCGACGGTGACGGTCGGTTTGTCTTCAACCTCCTACCGCCGGGCATGTACTCGGTGGAGGCAACCCTGGCTGGGTTCACTCCAGCGGCATCGACGGTCCAGGTCGCCCTCGATCGTACCGCCACCGTCAATTTCAGGATGTTGCCCGAGTCATTTGCGGGGGAGATCGTTGTCGAGGACACCATACCGGTTGTCGACACCACACAGGTGAACTCGAGCGTGGTCTTCGACAACGAATTTCTCCAGAAGGCCTCCATAGGATCAGGCGGCCGCGACTATCTCAGCGTGTTGACCCAGGCGGCCGGTGTGACCAATGTCGCCGGCGGCGGTGGCAATCCGAGTGTTTTTGGAGGAACGATAGGCGACAACGCGTACCTCATCGACGGGCTGAATACCTCGGATCCTCTGCTCGGCACCTTCGGAACCAACTTCAATTTCGATGCGATCCAGGAGATGAACTTCCAGACCGGCGGTTTCGAGGCGGAGTTCGGCCAGGCCACCGGGGGGATCGTCAATCTGGTGACAAAGTCGGGCGGCAACGAGTTCACGGGTTCGTTGGATGTCCGCTTCCGAAACCAGAA
>Ga0272441_10012517_pt1 | contig 12376 bp, 8 predicted proteins | sample SSMProp6N_FD_193582 | JGI IMG/M metagenome (GOLD analysis project Ga0272441, IMG submission 193582) | Marine sediment archaeal communities from Little Sippewissett salt marsh, Falmouth, MA, United States - SSM-Prop-6N | ecosystem: Environmental > Aquatic > Marine > Wetlands > Sediment ...
ATGGCTGGTACTCACCAGATTTTTCGCCAAAAGTCAAAATGCATTCAATTGTTCATTTGACTGGCGGGTCGATCAAGTCAAAACTGGGGGAAGATATCCTTTTCCCCATAGGATTATCAGCCGATCTGCACAATCTTTTTATCCCTCCTCAGATTATGCGTGATTGCGCTGAATGGAGAGAGATGGAAGATTATGATACCTATTCCGTATGGAATGGTGGTCAGGGCGCTTTGGTTGTGGTCGATGCAGCCGATGCGGATACGCTCATTAACTTGGCCAACAGCCACGGCATCCAGGCTCAATACTGTGGTGTGATCAAAAAAGATTCATCACCACAGATTGTAATTCAATCCAAATTCCACGACAAAGAAGTAATTTATCGTGGATGAAATTTAGTAAGATTTGTTTAGAAATTAATCCAACCCTCTTAATTGAGGGTTTGTTTTTATTTTAAGATTTGATGTATATTGATAACAGATCCTTTCTAATTAGGTTTGGATAAATAAAATTTACGGAGGTAGCATTAATATTGCTACACTCAAAATTGATACAGTGGTTTGCCCACTCTGTGGTAAGCCAGTGAATGTAGACAAGGCATGGACACATCCACAAACCAAGGAATTAGTCCATCGAAAATGTCTGCAAAACGTATCACCACCGGAAGTTAGCACAGGGAAGCTTGCGTCTGGCAGTCAAAAATTTCATAACAGAGCCACCCGACGTGGGATGGAAAGCTATTGTGATGCCAAGAGTGAAATCGCAACTCGAAATGAATGATTTAAAAACAATAGTAGAACTACAACCCTGCTAACATTCAGTACATCAGTACATAAGGAGCCCCTTTGCGGGCTACTGCTTTTTGTATAACAATAAAAAACACCCGAGTTGGTTAAACTCGGGCATAAAATTCAATTAAATAAAAGCATTGGTGTGCCGTGCTTTTCTTTGGGGATAATTACCAAGTGGCCATTTTGATAATATGTAGCAGATGGCACTGCATTTTGGCACCATTTATTTATTGGGCACATATGGCAAGATTTTATATAACGTTTAATGTGCGCGCCTCTTCCCCAATCAGGCATTTTTGGGGTTACTTTTGTACTGCGTCCCTGTCTTTCCCCAATGGAACTATCATTCCCTGGGTATTTTGCGCAAATAGTTCGCGAAAGTATCCAGGTGCAATCACATAGACGCAATGGACTAACTCCGCGTTTTGTGCAGTATTGCAAGGTAACCTTTCTGGCTTTATCACCTAGTTCTTCTAGAACATGGTTTTTAGTAATTCTATTACCTTTGCCAGTCAATGTTAATATCCCCGTGGCCAGTAATACCCTATAAGCATGAAAATCTATAGGCACTGGGAACATAAATTCTGGGATAATGCCAGAATCAGCTAAAAAGAAAGCTATCATACTAGCCATCTTTTTCTGAAAACAAAGGAACCCATTGGGATTTGTCGGATCAAATTTGCCTTTACGAATAATTCGATCATAGATATCTTCATAGCTATTTATATTTTCAAATAGTTTCCTGGGATCTCCGTCCCAGTATCTGTGAAGTTTAGCCGAATTTTTTATCCAAAATCCTATGGTTTCTTCTAGCTTATAGTTCAAGCTTTGCTCAGCCAATGCTTGACTTAATCTTAGAGACAACTCCAAGGAATCCTTCTCAGACGCCTCTGTTATAAATTTTGGCACAAACAAATCAGCATCACTGTCGTAAACTCTGCTTAAGGCTATGAGAGCAGTTTCGCTATTTATTGTACCTCTCATGTAATAGCAGGTGCAAAATAAAAACAAAGCATGCTCTACGCCGACTCTAGGCATAGTTCTCGGCAGATTTTTATCCACATGAGGGCCAGTAGATTGATTGTAAGGATAATTCCTGTTTCTAAGAGCTTTTATGAGAGTGTCGAACACCTTGTAAGCTCTAGGCCAATTGATAACTATTGATTCTTTCCGAGACATAAAGTGTTCTCACCTCGTTTTTTATCAAGATACACAATCCTGTAAATAGTAGGGATGTGATAGCTTAGCGTAACACAACTTATTGCTGATCACCATTCCAAAATACATGGTTATTTAGTATATTATTACCTTGGCCTTTAAAAATCAGGCAAAAATCAATCAAGCATAGACAAAGAAGGAGAGGGACATGAAAAAATGTAAGAACGTATTAATCGTTCTGGCAACTCTGTTAATAGCGCTGCTTCTTCCGAACTCATTATTGGCTCAAGCTAATAGATCAACCAACGAGCTAACCCTGTCAGAAATTGTGCAGGAAATACAGTTATCAGTAGTATGGGTTATAACCGATTTAGGGGACAACCTATACTCCCAGGGGTCCGGGTTTATTGTAACCAGCGATGGTTACGTTATAACCACTGCACATGTGGTAGACGGGGGAAACGATATTTGCATCGGCTGGCCGGCAGAACTTGCGACTTCTACTCTATCGGTTTGTGAAACGGAGTTGATCGCCATGAATCAAGAGTTAGATCTGGCGTTGCTTAAGCTCGATGATAACAACTGCCAGTATCCAACAATTGAGATCGATCACACACCTAATAACCCTCCACTAATTGGCACTGAGGTTATAGTATTGGGGTTTCCTCAAGGCCTCACAATAGGGATGAACAATATTACCGTGACCCAAGGTATTATTTCCAGCTTTGTGTATTTAGAAGGATCTCCAATCAGAATAATGGAAATCGATGCCACGGTATCCATGGGATCATCGGGAGGCCCTTTATACGATCTGGGGACCAATCGAGTGATCGGGGTAATGGAAGGAATGGGGTTAGAAAAGATCACTGGATTTAACTTTGCTATCCCGATTGAGTACATATTCGATTGGGCTGGCACTTCACCTAAATTGGGTATCGAGTATGCTGTTCGGCAAATATATATCGATAACCGGATGGTCAATTTACTTCAACCCAATAATTAATTTTTTGTACTTCAAGAAAAATAACGACCTACTAATTTCAGTAGGTCGTTTTAAGTTAGTAGGTATAAAAATTAATTATTCCCTGTGGAATGTCCGAGGTTCGGAATAGCTTAATTTTTCCAAGCGCCAATCAGAAGCTGCTAAAGGTTCGCCATTATCTAATCCTGTAGCAGCTATGCTCCAAGAGTAGTCTTTGTCCGGGCTTAACAAACCATACAGAACGCCGTTTAAAGTAAACGTAACGGTTTCATCACCTTCTACATAGTTTCCGTTAAGAGGGAAGTAAAAAGGTTGAATATCTTGCTTTAAACCGATAACCTTAGCCACATAGTTTTTAGCGCCTTCTACTTTATCCCAAATAAACTCTTCATCGACTTCAACTTTGGCTCCATCTGTAGGTTGTTTTAAATCGGCGGCAGTTTTTTTAACAATAGTTCTAAAGTCACTCCAGTAGTTTTCGTAGTTTCCATCTATTTCCGGAGCCACTGCCCACTCCCACAAACCATCTTGCATAAACTCAACCCGTTCAGATTTAAGAGGGAAATAGGTTAAAGGCCCCATATTAAGTAACCCATTGGGGGCAATAGGAGCAGGGGACCCATCCACCAAAATGTTTAGCCAGAAATTGGTCGAGTCTTGATCAGCTGAGCTATATTCCCAATGGAAAGGTATATCTTCGAACTCAAAAGTGAAGATACTTTCTGGAGACAAGACATTAAGTTCACTATAAGTTGTCATCCACAAATCTTTTGCATCCATGCCACTTGGCGTAGGGCCCATTATATTTGTCCAAACAATTATATTGTTAGTTATCTTAGGTCCGGTTTGCCCAGGGCCAGAGTCCACAAAATCGTTATCTTGGCTTACCAAGTATTCTGTCTCTGTATTTATATCGTACATATATATATCAGTATCGTTTGAAATATATCCATCCCAGTCTCTCCAATCTTCCCAAACAATTTGCCCACCCCATATATCAGGCCTATTTTGGTCAGCACCCTCATTTGGGACAGTGTCTTTATCAGTAATCTGTAAACCATCTGGTACTGGGTTATCTAAATCTTGTAAATAAATATCCTTATTGCCCCATCTATCATCTGTCCAAACAATACGATTATTATGAACTTGTGGGTCATTTTGATCACCATCATATATAACTACAGGAGTGCCTTCTGGGTCTGGTTGCATAAAGTCATACATATAAATATCCCAATCACCATTTCTGTCGTCTGCCCAAACTATTTTACTAAAGTAGTAAACAATATCATTTTTATTAGAATCGAAGAAAGTTAACTGCTCTAAACCATCCTCTGGAGGGTCGATGCCCATAGTGTAGGTCCAAATATTATCAACTCCGTCTCTTTGTCTAATAAAGGCTATCGTGCTACCAAAAATATCAGCTGCTAAATCTTTATCATTAATTTCTTTGAGGATAGGTGTACCAGTATCAGGGCCAGCAAAAACATTACTGTAAAAAATTTCTTCAGTATTTGCATCCCTGTAGACTACATGATCTCCATAAATTTTAATACTAGTTATATAAGGGTCGACTACCCCTTCATATATAATGGGATCGTATTCATCTGGCCCTGGGGGGTTTAAAAAGTCGTGATATTTTATTCTGTCAGGTATACCCACAGTATAACTAATGTCAACGTATACACCCCCACCAGTTTCACTTAAGTCCTGTAATTCGTCTTGGCCGCCTTGGCCTTGTTGTATTAACTCAACTTTACCACTGGTATCGAGGTTAAAGATAGCAGCTCTAGTTATATCTTCGAAATAATTTTTAATGCTATCCAAATTAAACAAAGCCACCAAAAGCATTAAAGATAACCCTACTAAAGCAGTTTGTTTAGCATAGGGTACTATGGCTAAAGATTTAGCTTTCTTTTTGAGAGTTTTGCTAGGCTTTTCTAAAGACTTAAGCAATCTCTTTAGAGATCTTAAGTTCACTTTGTCTTTGGCATTTTGTTTCTTTTTCATTTTTATTTAGTAGTTATTTATAAATTGATTTAATTTAAATTATAAGCGTAAATACTTGGGTAACCAGGGTTGCTACCGAAAGGTGGTCGGTCTTCCCAAGCAATCCAGTTCTGATATATATCAGGATGTAATTGTGAGTTATCCGAATCTTCAATCACAATATCTTCTTCTGTATCTTGGTAGAAAATGTTATGGAGCAGAATATCCGAAAAGTTCCAATTGGCTGTTATTTTGTTTCCAGAATATACTACTGAATTCCCATATATTGCAGGATAGCCAGAAAACCCACCAGTTGAACTGAAATCGACTAAATCAATTTTTTGATCTTGCTTAATGTTGTATCCTACAATTTTAAAATCATCTTGCGACATTCTTTCATGCCATATTACCCATGGATAATACACGGCAGGACATTGTTGTAGGTTATTATAGTTAGTGATTTCTTTTTCGTCACCACTAGATATGTCTAAAATATTAATTGTAGGTGAGTAGTAATAGTTGGTCTGCCAAACAACAATATCTCTGAATATGTCTGGATGAAGATAGGGTTCCCACAGATTTAGTGACTTTTTTCGGAGAACCACAGTTTCCTGAGTGTTAATTTTGTATAACATTAACTGGCTAAATTCTTCTTCACCAGCTTCGTGACTATACCTTATCCAAATAACGTTATTCCCATAAATAGCGGGGCTTGAATTATTTGAATCATACCCATTATCATTAGTTATGTTGATCTTTTCTTCAGTTGCTAAATTAAATAGGATTATATTAGAAACTATGGGGCCTATACCGTTATATTGCGATGAAACCCATACTACATGGTCACCATAAATATCAGGAGAATATTCACGAAGATTGTTATTAATAGAAATAGGTGTCTCTTCATTAGTGTGTAGGTTGTACATATAAATATCGCTTTGATTAGTTTCGGAGTAATTCAAATCGTACTTTCTGTAAACCACTCTATCACCGTATATTTTTGGTTGAGCAGCATGCTTGGAAATCAATATTTTTTCACTTGGCAAGTTGCCCCAAGGAGTATCACTGGGATCTAAGGGATTGCTGTCTGGACTGAAATTGGGGTTAATTAACTTGCTGTCAGAGGCCTGGCTGGGGTGAGATTGAAAATAGCTGAACAATTTTGGCGAACTAATAAAAACCCCAATTAAAGAAAGTAGGGCTAAGGTAGTTACGAATGTAATTCTTAACTCTTCTTTTTTCTTTTTAGGTAATTTAGATATAGTTTTAACCACCTCTTTAGGAGATAGCTCACCTATAATTGTTTTCTTGTTTGCCATTCTTTTTTATTTTTGTTTCATACAATCTATTACTTCATTATATCAAAAAAACTGCTTCCAGTCAAGAAAATTAAGTTTATACTTATTACCTCCAAAAGGTGTACCTTCTCCGTTAATAACATTGAATTGAGAAAATCTAATATCTAAATCTGGATTATTGGTTTGTAAAACCCTTAATTGTTTATCTAAATCTTTGTTAACTTCTGTTTTATACCAAGATCTAGAATAAGCAGTATCATGCAGATGTAAAATTTTTAAATTAGATAATTCATAAAGAGGGGATAAATCTTTTATAGGCGTACTGCTTAACCCTAATGTTTTTAATTTATTAGCATTAACCAAATTTGAGATATCTTGAATATTTGCACCATTAAAACTCAAAAAAGTTAAATTAGGCAATATGTCATCTAAAACCCCCAGATCTTCTATGTTTATACTGGTGATCATCAATTTCTTTAGCTTAGACAATTTTGCAATAGGGGATATGTCTTGTATATCGGTATTAGCTAAAGTTAAGCTTTCTAAATTGGGCAAATATTGAATGGCTGAGATATTTTTTAAATTTTTTTCGCCATCGTTATAAATCTCTAAAGACTGTAAACAGTTTAGACCAATTAAAGTATCCAGATTGCCAGTTTCTTTTATGTTTTTATATAAACTGTAAAAGGAGTCTGCCTTAGTGCTTAAAATTATGGTATATCCCCAGTATTCGGTGGTGTAATAATTATTAGAACATAAGCCGCTGCTATCTTGGCTATTATTAAATACATTTGATTGGCTGCAACTTCTGGCCCAAATAGCTAATAAAATTATTGCTATAACAATAATTAACCAAGTGATCCAATTGTGTTTTTGAGGTTGAGGTTGTTCAATTTCTTCCATACATTCATTCTATCAGTAACTTGAATATAGATAAAAAGATAGCCCCGCGGTATGCGGGGCTTGGTTTGCTAGCTCAAATGGCTAGCTATAGGAGGTAGTGTGTAGGGAAAGGCCAAAATTATTTTCCTCGAAGCTTCTTGAGGAATTCTAAGGTCTTGGGATTTTTTTGTTCAACCCCAGCCTTTAAAATGATTTCTATCTTCTGAGCAGATAGATAACTCATGTCTCGGACAAGCTCGTCTAATAGACAATTGAGCTTATCCAATTGACTCTCTCTAAGACCCTCTCTGCTGTCATCATCAAAACTTATTGTGATAGACATAGAAAGGTCTCCTTAAAAAATTATCTTATATCAACTTCGTAAATGAATATATCCGTACGAGTTCGAAAAAAGCGAACACCACTGTTATCAGGTTTCTGAGTTACCAACCCAGTGGGTGACATAACAGCCCCCGTTTCATCATCCAGCGGGAAAATATCGGAAAATAATATAGGCCCGCCGACAAATGACTCATTCCCGTCTTCATCAATGAACCAGAGCTGGTAAGTCCGATTTCTAATGGTCTCTATTTCGCTCCTTAGTTCACAATTGATTTCTGCTAAATCAGAAATTATATCAACTGAACTCTCTGTTGAACTCTCTGTCCGGGCAAACCCAAACAAAAGAATCCCAAGACAGACATTAAGCACTACTGAGAAAAAGAGAAACCAGCCAATTATTTCTTTAGACATGGTTTTTAATTCCCTCCTGTGAGATGGTTTTTTATGTCAAAGACACTACGTCAGAGATACTTTATCATATATTTCATTGCCAGTCAAGGTTATTAGCTCTCAGAGCTAAATATTTAGTTTTTATACATTCATGCAAATTGGTTAAAAGTTCTTTTCATTTTATGATATAAAATCGGCAATAATTTCTAACATTACTATGAGGTCTAATTACGACAATCTAGACGACAATCTAGAAGATGTGCGCTTTAGCGAGCAAGGGCCAGTTGAACCTGATGAAAACGATTATTTTTTTATTGAAGATGAGCCGAAGTCTTACCCAGAACCAGTTATCCCAGAATTATTAAGTGAAAAACTGCCCTACAGGCGTAGGCGCCGAGAGCATATTTCCATTCAGCTTATTAACGGACGCCCCATAATGCTTCCTGCCAAAGTAATGGCGGAGGCTAAGGATGCTCTAAATTTGTTAGGGGAAGATAATGCTTGCCTAGATTCTTTTATTACCCCGGAAACTAACAGGTTTACCCCACTATTAAACGAATTTGATCTTGATAATTTTTATGGTTCGATTACCGATAAACTAAGGCGTGACACACAGCTAAAGATTAGTGCCTGGGAATATGAAGATATTTATAATTATCATTCCAATGAGTTAGGGTTTATTATAGATAATTTGCCACCCAAAGATAGGGCAGAAATCGATAAGAGATTTCTGGCGGGAGAACAAATAGATTTTAGTTTTATATGGGGACCAAAATGGAAGATATCGAAATTTGAGAGCACAGATGAAAAACTATCTGATGCAATATTACTAAATCAATACCTAAACTATGAATTATCTAGAAATGAGCACAGCCTAACCCCACAAGAGGCTGGAGAAAGATTGGAAAACATAAAAGAAGCGAAGCGTATAATCGCAAATCCCGACAGTTCCAACAATAAAACTGATTCTAGGTGTAAAATAGCTCAATACAGTTGGCCTCAAAGCAAGGACAGTCTAGAAAGAAGACAATTCCAAGGCTCAAATTATTTGCTATTTACTCAGGTCACCCTAGATCGCTCTAGTAATGGAGTGCTGCAAATAAAAGAAACCTTACTGTCCGAAATAAATATTGGCACTAAAATTGGTCATGCTCAAACTCGGGAATGGGGGAAAATAAAAAGAGACTTGGCTAGCTTAACCGAAAGGCATCGGGAAGGGCATTTTAGTTTAAAAGAATTTGAATATTTGTATAACCAATTTGCTACTCTTTACGAAAAATCATCAGTAGCAGATAGAGATTGGATCATAGAAGGGTTTACCAAATTTATGCGGAATTTGCCTAATGGTAAGAATTATCGCATTAGAAGAGATTACCAGGGACGCGTGTCTTTCACTACTAATGAATCTGGGAATGTAATTATGGATCGCGAGCTTTCCCCGAAAGAAGAGAACACAAAATATAATTACTCTGTTGATAATTCAATTAGAATCAGTGCGCCAAAATTCGGGATATTAGACAAATTTTTAATAGAACAATCAGAATTAGTTCATCGTAGAAATAGGTCAGAGCTATTCCAACACTTTCAAGATAATGTTTACCCAGCTTTTAGGTTTAATTTTGAAAGTGCTGCAAAAGCCGCTACCGAAGCAACAGATGGGCTAGAGGGGGAGCAAAAAAATAGATGGTTGGGAATTTTTGCTAGAGAAGTGGCCAGCCATATTGCAGGAGAAGGCAGAAAAGGAGGCGCGCAGTCTAAAACTAAACATCTTTTAGCTAAAAAAACTAACTTAAGGTATTTGTTATACTTTTTAGCCAAAGACGCTGACTTATTCGAGCATGGTGTATCTGGGCTAGAAGTCGTTGAACAGGTTCTTGAAGATATTGCCACAATTAACGAGAGAAGGTTAGTTTCTAGAGTAGATGGTCTGGCTGAGGTGTCTCGTAAGAAAATGGTTAGAGAAATTACTGAAATGTTATCAAACAAGAGATACTTCAGAAGAAAAGACAAATTTATCATAGAGGATTTTAGAGTTAAGGGGCCCAAGCAAAAACCTTCTAGTCAACCCAGAGTTTTGCCATCAAGAAAAGATGACGCTCAATTGTTTAGAGGCAAATACAAGCAGACAAACAATGGCATAGAAAGGCAACGCGGCAATGTTAATTCTTTTGATGTTGACCCCCAGCAAGACATAGAAAAAGAAATAGCTAATCTAGAAGAAGATTTTATTCTCTATGTCACAGCTTTAGCTAATGAAGGGATAATGCCCACAACCTATGTAATGTTTGAAGACGACAACATTAGAAAAATATACACTCATCAAATTATCGGCCGTGAAATATACAACTTGGCAAGACGACTGCTTCAGGACCCCGCAGCTCGCAGGAAATCATCCCAAGTTGCTGTAAAAAATCTTTTTAGAAGAGCTTTGACTATTATGAAAAACCGTGCTCAAAAAAATCCTGATCTTGAACAATACTTAAAGTATTTTGATTACAATGAAGTAGCTGCTACAGGAAGAAAACACAGAAATCTTAGTGGCATGGCAGCAGAAGTGTTTACATTTTTGGCTCTAAGGGAAAACCCTGTAGCTATTTTAGGCAACGAACTGATAGAACACCTCGATTTAGACAAATCTCAGATACAGGTAATCTATGCGGACTGCATGCGAAAGCTGAGCAGCAAACAAGACAAAAGAGACTACACTCGTTATCTTAATGAATTCAATGCCGAAGCTAGCAACAAAAAACGAACCTACCCAGACTTTATCTTAAGAATCACTAATGAAGATGGTAAAAAAACAGAAGTAATTATTGAGTCGAAAGCCTACATCAAACACCTAACTAAAAAGGAAGTTACAAGCATTATTGAAAATTACAAGCCATATTTAAAAACAAGGCAACTAGTTATTATTTGCCAATCTCCTGCTGGTAGAATAAACCCACCTGCGTGGGAAGTTGCTAGAAATGAAGGAGTTAGATTAATTACCTCCGAAACAGTTCTTTCAGCATTAGATAGCGATAAAACACAAGATCAGCATAGAGAATATAGTGAATTCGTTGGCAAATTAACTTCCTATATTATGAACCCAGAAAAGCAAAGATTAATCTCCGATTTGCGCAATGAGTTAGCAAGCCAGCACTTCCAATCCACTGGGTTAAGTCAAGAGGCTGACCTTTTTAATCAATTATTACAATAAGCAACATCTAAACCATCTTCGAAAGCTTTTCTGTAGCCTAAATCTGTTAAATATTTTTGGTAGGTAATTAAATCGTTGGGGTTTAAATATTTTTTATGCACTACCACCCAATCGGCTTGCCAATCTCTGCCAAAATTAGAAACACTGGAACTATCAACCGAAAAAGGTAATTGGTTAATGGGGTAAAATTGAATATTTTCTTCATTAACTCTGGATATCGAGCCAAGAGCTATCTTCTTATTATGATACGTTGCATAATATTGGAATTTAGCATCAAAAAACCCTTGTGTGCCATAACCAGAATTCACGCCCCACGGAATTTCTAACAAACTTTCCGAAGTTTTGTCATCACGGATTTGGTCATATACTGGCGGAATAGTTAAATCCATCAGCGGATATGGGGCAGGAATAAATTCCATAATAATCAAAGCTGATAACGCCCAAAAGATTATTCTTTGGTTTTTAGGTGTTTTAATTTTTGTAAATAAATAAGTTAGAGCAAAGCCCGCCAATACAGCTAACCCAAATATCACCATTAAAGAAAACCTGGCTGGCACTCGTAAGTTATCCCAAATTGGCACTATGTAACTAACCCAAGCGTAGGGAAGAGGGACGTATAAAATTCTTTCGACTATTTTTAAATATGGCCCAAAAGATAATAAGCCAAATCCTAAAATTAAAATTAGCCAAAACCAAACTGAAGGGAAAACAGTTTCTTTAATTTTATTTTTAAATTTATAAATTAAATAAATTGCAACTAAAATTAATGGTGTAAAACCCAAAAAGATCGTGCCTTCTACACCACCCGAAAATCTGCCGGGTACCATAGAAGCTAACCAACCCCAAAAAGGGTTTAAGAAACTTGGGGTTAGGTAACGCACCATATCAGCCCCGTAAAAAGCTGTAATTTGCTCGTGCGTCATAGTTTCTATTTGACTTTGTTTTGATAGCAAAGTTGGCAACCACCAAATTCCCCAAACAGCTAACCAAGCACTTAAAAGAGTTAACCAATGTTTAATTAATTTAGCATTCTCTTTTTTTCTTTCTACATACAGCCAAATGATAAACAGCAACAAAAATCCAAATAAAAATACTGGATTATAAAAATCGTTTAGCGAAGCTAGCCCAGCCACTATTCCAGCCCAAATAGAAAATTTAAAATTATATGTTTCTTTTAGACGAATTATCAACCAAGCGAACAAGGGGATAAACCAAACTGTAATTAAGTTGTAATGCCCCAACCAATGCATTGTTAAATAGGGAGCAAAAGCAAAAATTATTCCAGAGAAAAAAGCTGATAGATCGGATTTAGTTAAGTGTTTGACTAGCAAAAAAGTAAACAACCCATATA
>Ga0272441_10012519_pt1 | contig 12376 bp, 7 predicted proteins | sample SSMProp6N_FD_193582 | JGI IMG/M metagenome (GOLD analysis project Ga0272441, IMG submission 193582) | Marine sediment archaeal communities from Little Sippewissett salt marsh, Falmouth, MA, United States - SSM-Prop-6N | ecosystem: Environmental > Aquatic > Marine > Wetlands > Sediment ...
AACCATCGGTGACCTGGCAAAAAAATCGGAAAAAGAAATTGCGGATAAATTCGGCAAATCCGGTTTGCATTTCTGGCAGTTGGCTCAGGGTGTTGATCATCGAAGTGTTTGCGGCAGCATTCTGGCCAAATCCATTAGTAAAGAAATAACATTTAACGTCGATAAAAATAATGAAAATGAATTGTTAAATACTTTATTATATTTGTGTAATGAATTAAGCCGGGAGATGAGAAAAAAAGGATACAGGGGTAAATGTATTACTTTGAAGATCAGGTTGGAAGACTTTACCACATTTACAAGGTCAAGGACCTTTACGACCGCAATAGACTCTTCGAATCTTTTATACGCGCAAATTTCAGAACTATTCAATACTTTTGACAGAAATGAGCATAAAGTAAGATTGCTGGGTGTGGCCCTTTCTCATCTGGATATCGGAGAAAGCCAGCTTGAATTGTTCGACAAAGGAATTCAAAAGGATGACAAACTTGATAACGTGCTGGATCAGGTTCGCGAAAAGTTTGGTGAAAAGGCGATTACCAGGGCCAGTTTATTAAAAGCTGATTTTGATTCACAATGGATCAGGGATTAGTGTTATGATATATTTTAAATATAGATTATATTTATCAAGCCGAATAAATAAGGAGTGAGTAATGCGCTATGGAATATTATTTTTAGTTGTATTTTTTTTAGTTGTTGTTCCTGCTATCAGTCAGCCTGCTAATTTGAATGTAATGTTGATCAAAGATTGGGACGCGGATTTTGTTGATCCGGTTTTTGATAATATGTATGATGCTGTGCAAAAAGCAGTTCTAGATAACGAAATCTTCAAAACGATCCGAAAAATTGATTTTGAACACCAAACGGGCGTGAAAATTACCTCAGTATTTGCGGATATTACAGATCCTTTTGAGTTGTATAAGTTCAATAAAAATATTGATTTAAATGTGGTTGTCCTGTTGTCCGTTAAACAGGAAGACCTGTATATGAATGTTCTGGAATTTCCATCCGGAGTTTTGATTGATAGTCTCATAATGGATAAAAATAAACTGGGTAAGAACAACATCGATCAAACTCTACGATTGAAAGTGTATCCAATATTCGAAAAACTGGCGTACAATTATTCAGTTAACGGTTATCCGTTCAGTTCCCTGGATTATGGAATGGTCGTATTTGCCGGTGATATTCAGGATCGGCGTTTTACCCAAAAAATCGGTCAGATGAGGAAATACTATAACAGCAAGATAGCCCATAATAATAAAAGATTATTGCGTATAAAAATTATAGATGAAAAAACAAATTGTTCCCAAGCAAGCCAATTGTGTGTGGAAACCGGAGCTGAATTTGCCTTGTTATATAATTGGGATCCACAATTGAAAAATTATAATATGACCATTGTGTTTCCCAATCAGGCATTCGAAAAACCTTTGATCGATGTGGAGTTGCCCTGTCTGCCAAATGAAGAACAATTTGTCTGCTTTAACTGGAATGAAAACATATTGAATACTGATCAGTTTTGTGACATTATCTTTAATGACGAAATTGATTTTAACCGGATAAAAGATACGCCTATCGTTTTGAACAAACTGTTCGGGATGCATAGATTTTGGATCAATAAAAACAAAACTAAAAAAATTGATCCTGACCACATATACGATTACTATATACTGCTTTTTAACTATCTTCCCGATAATTCCATTAAAAAAGCATGGGTTGGTTTGAATTATGCCGGTTATTACCGTCAGACGGGTCAATACATCCAGGCAAATTCAATGCTGACAGAGACGTATACTATTTTCCGGGATAACGCGAATATAAGCGGGATGATGCTCAGTTTACTGGAAAAGGCCCGGGTGGCAGTATTACTTAAACAGTGGGCAAACGCTCTGACCTGGTATGAAAGTGTTTTGAAAATTAAGGACGTTAGTAAAGATAATTTATCGGTGTCCGGCATACAATATAATATGGGTCTCATTTCCGAGATTGCCGGGGATTTAGATCAGGCCATTTATCATTATGAAAGCAGCGCGTACTTTTATAATAACTCAAATGAAAAATTTCGGACATTGCAAATTTATAATAAAATTTGCCGGTTATTGCGGGAAACCGGGCAGTTTGAGAAAGCGGCCGATTATGCAAATATCTATTTAACCAGGGCAAATGAATTACACAGTGAACCGGACATTGCCGCCGCTCGTTTTGAACTGGGTATGGTCAATTTTGAGAAAAAAGATTATAGACAGGCGTTTAGTGATTTAATGATCGCTAAAAGTTTTTATGATCTGTTGGGGGAAAGTAATAATAAGCTGGCCCTTATTCATTTGAAACTGGGTATTATCAATTTTGAGGGGAAAAAATATGCCGATGCCAAAAATAATTTTAATACTACTATGGATATAGCAGTTGAATTGGAAAAAATACAGGATGTCGTTGATTGTTATCAATACCTGGGTGATATTGAGGTCATTAATAAAAAATGGGAAATGGCACAGAATTATTATGACTTTGGTTTAAAACTGGCCATGAAAAACAATATGAATCCTGTAATTGCCAAAATAATATATAAAAAGGGACTTGCCCACCTGTATGAAGGGCACGTGGCTGTTGGTTATGAAGAAGTTAAAAAGGGTATTGAACTGTCGAACGGAAAAGTTCACGGCGGGCAAAAAAAAGCGGAGCTGTTTTTAAACAAACTGGAAAAAGCGATTAAAAAATAATTAAAAAGGGGGATGTCACAACTGTAATGAGGATTTAAAATAGGAAAAATTTCAGCAAACGCGCTTGAAAAAAAAATATTCGCACGGATTGATAAAGCGGTCTGGGAGTATAATATGTTCGCCGCCGGTGACCGAATACTTGTGTGCGTGTCCGGGGGCGCCGATTCGATGTGTCTGCTTTACCTGTTGAGCAAACGGTTTATTATCTATGCCCCGGATTTACAATTATTCGTTCTGTATATTGATATGGGTTTTGGCGAACACGCCGACGAGAGATGCGCCGTCATGCGGCAATATTTTGACACGCTTGGTGTTAACGGTAAAATTATTAAATCTGGAATCGGGCCTTACGCCCACAGTGAAGAAAACAGGGAAAATCCCTGTTTCCTGTGCACGCGTATCCGTCGCAAAAAAATATTCGAAACCGCGGAAGAACTGGGATGCAACAAAATTGTTTTTGGCCATCATAAGGATGATGTTGTCGAGACACTTTTGCTCAACATGATCTTTGGCCGGGAGATCAGTACCATGACCCCGTACCTGCCGGTCCATTCCGGTAAATATGTGATTGTGCGGCCGCTCGTGTTTACCGAGGAAATTCTCCTGAAACAGTTCCGGCAACAGCAGAATATCCCGGTGTTTGACCAGCAGTGCCCGACAGACGGAAACTCAAAACGCCAGTATGTAAAACAATTGCTGAATAAAATCGAGTCGGATTACAGCGGCTCGCGGGACAATATTTTCAACAGTATGAAAAAAGTCAAATCCGGTTATTTGCTCTAAAAAGTGACCTCACGAACCTGCTTTCTTGCTTTCCTTATTTTTTTTTATTATTTTATACGTTATTTATATTGCAGGTTATGTAATTCAATAATTAACAATGCATCGTTGGTTTTCCGGTAAAATGTAATTCGGGTAATAAAATTTGAAAAAACTGTTGATCCTTTCTTATTATTTTCCACCATTGGGTTTGGGCGGAACACAGCGTGCAGCCAAATTCGCGAAATATCTTCCTGAATTCGGATGGTCGCCGACCGTTATAACGGTTAAACCGATTGCCTATTGGGCCCAGGACAAGTCTTTATTGAACGATCTGGAAGGATTGCGTGTCGTCCGGACCGGATCTTTTGATCCGCAACGGCTGTTAAAAAAAATTAATGACACAAAAAAAACTAACACTGAAAATATTTCTTCAACCGCGAATAACAACTTTTTGCAGAAATTGAACCAAAATGTATTTTCTTTTTTTCTGGTGCCGGACAGTAAATTATTGTGGAATAGCCATGTCTGCAAAACTGTTGAACGTTTGTTAAAACAGGAAGACTTTGACGCGCTGTTTACAACGTCGCCGCCCCATTCGACCCAACTGGCCGGAAAAAAGATTGCCGGAAAATTCGGTTTGAAATGGGTGGCGGATTTCCGCGATGACTGGGCCGGCGGGCATGTTGTCCATGAACCGACTCCCGTGCAAAAGTGGGTCAACCGGCGGATGCAGAGAGCCGTTATAAAAGCGGCGGACGCTGTTATCTGTGCTTCAAACGGTATAAAGTCCGGTTTTAAAGTAGACACAAATTTTACTGAGAAATTGTTTGTCATTACTAACGGATTTGACGCGGATGATCTGTCCGTTCCCATAGTGAAAAAAAAGAACGACCAATTTGTATTTTGTTATTGCGGTGTTATTTCAAAATTCAGTGATTCTACGGCTCTGTTGCGGGCATTGGAAATTTTACGGAAAAAAAATCCGTTAACATTTAACAAAATGAAATTCCGGTTCGTCGGGTATGACGCCACAGGCAGATTTAAGGAAATGGTGAACGCGTACGGGCTGGGCAATACGATCGAACTGGTCGGGTTTAAACCGCACAATGAAGCGATGCAATTTCTTGTCAACTCTGACTTTTTGTTACTTTTGGCAACCGGTAAGAAAACAGATACGTTTATACCGGGGAAAACATTCGAATATTTTGGCGCGCAAAAACCTGTTTTCTGTATCAGCAATGTAACTGATACGAATCAATTGCTTGCTCAATACAGTATGACCCATGTTACGGCGCCTGACAGTCCAGAAACGATAGCGAATAGTTTGGACGATTTTATAAATAAAAAGTGGACGTTTCAACAACATGACAAAAAATTTATCCGGCAATTTAACAGGAAAAATCAAACAAAATTTTTAGCGGAGATCCTCGACAGATTATGATGAAGAATTATAAAATAAAAAGTGTGATAAATAATACGATATTGATTTTTTTATTTATTATTTCATGTGAGAACATTTTTGCGGATGATTACATATGGCCAACCAACGCGAGCCGGGCAATTACGTCAACTTTTGCCGAGTACCGCCCCGGGCGTTTTCATGCCGGTATTGATATCAAAACCTGGGGTAAAACGGGTTATAAAATTTTCGCGATCAGGGACGGTTATATTTCACGTATCCGGGTTTCTCCTTACGGTTATGGAAAGGCTTTATACTTGACGCTGGATACCGGCGAAACCGTCGTTTATGCCCATCTACAAAGTTTTAACAAGCAAATTGAAGATTATGTCTGGTCCGAACAGGTGAAACGCGGCAAGTATGGCGTTCAATTGTTTTTAAATTCAGAAAAATTCAAATTTAAACAGGGCGATTTTCTGGGCAAAACCGGACAAACCGGCGTGGGTTTTCCACATCTTCATTTTGAAATGCGCAATTCGAACGGAGAACCGGTCAATCCATTCAGTAAAGGATATATCGTTGCGGATTACAAGGAACCCGTCATTACCAAAGTATCGTTTAACCCTTTAAACACCAATACTACCGTTAATGGCGATTGGCGGCCCGTTGTTTTGAGAACGAAATACGCGCGTAAGGGACATTATATCATTGACAAACCGGTTACCGTAAGCGGGCTTGTTGGATTTGGTGTATCTGCCTATGATGTCATGGACAAAATTAACAATAAATTTGGCACTTATAAAAACAAGCTGTATATTGATGATAAATTGGTTTTTTCCTCGATTTACAAAAAATTTTCCTATGCTGAGAATAATCTCGCCTTACTGGACCGCGAGTTTCGCTTGAACCAGATGGGTTTTGGCTATTTTTATAAATTATATCTCGATGACGGCAATACGCTTCCTTTTTATTTGAATAATAGCTATTTATACGGCGCCGTTTATTTTCATAATGATTCCGGAAAAACTATTGCAAAGCCGCCGGGGGTAGCTGTTATTAACGGAAAAAGTCATACATTTAAGATGGTTGTTCAGGATTACTGGGGAAACGAAAGCCAGGTGGCAGGAGATCTCATTGTCGATCCGCCGGAATATGTCAATACGGTTTCGGAAGGCGATCCCTTTGACTTCCCGGCATTTCTGAATTACCATTCGATATCCGATTCGGTATTTTATCATATCAAATCCGAATTTTATGATAATTATATCAGGCTGGAATTTGAACCGTTACAAGACCTGCAGGGTGGTACTTTTATCTCTTATCAATTGAATAACCGGGATATACAAAAATTATCGGTCATTAAAAAAAATAAAAAGCTGATCGGATCTATTCCGCTGTCACCGCAATCGAGCGGCCCGTTAAAAATTATTGTGGAAAAATTAATTAACGGAATTTCAATCGATCAGGTTGAACATATTGAATTTGAAACAATTCCCAAAAGACAATCCAGAACGATTTTGAGCGATGACAGGTTGTGTCAAATTGAATTTTCATACAATTCGTTGTTTAAACCAATTTTTTTAAGAATGAATGAAGAAATCCCGGATAGTAATAGCGGATATAAATTTGCCAGCAAAATCTATGATGTTGATCCTAAAGATGTCGCCATGAATAAAGGAGCTGTTATTAAAATAAATGTTGATAACAAGGACCTGGCGGAAAAAACGGGTATCTATTATAAAAGCAAAAATGGTAAATGGGTGTTTTTTGGAAATATCCGGGAAAATGATAATCAACAAATTGCCGGGTATGTCGGTACATTCGGTAAACACGCGCTGATCGTTGATGATGAACCACCGGAAATTATGTTACTATATCCCGGAAATAATGCGCGCCTGCAGACTGGTACTCCGCAATTAAGAGCGGTTTTTAAGGACACCCTGTCCGGTTTGCGCGGTGAAGATAACATGCAGCTATTACTGGACGGTAATAAAGTTATTGCCGAATACGATCCGGAAAAATTGAGCTTGAAATATCGGATTCGACAATCACTGACTAAAGGTCGGCATACAGTGGAATTATTTTTAAAAGATAAATGCGGCAATATTGCCACGCAAAAACATACTTTTTGGGTTGATTGATTTTTTCAACTGCTGTAGATTTTAAAGAGAATTAGAGGAGTTATACATGTCACATTCAAAATTACCTAACTGGCAAAAATACTGGTCAAAAATTAGCGATATAAACGAGCTGCAACTCAAGTCGTCTGATATTGATGAAACTTTAAGAAATATTGAAAAGGAGTTTGATTGTAAATTAATGTCCGGGGATCATTTGTTGATTATTGAAGCGCTGGAAAACAGAATTGAAGAAATAAAAAGCCAACTGACAATTCAAAAATCCGGGATACAGGCTGATTTGTTTGATTAATTTCCCTGTTTTTTGTTAAATATTTTTTTGTTATTGTCAATATTTCCAAATGGATAAGCCATATTTTGATTTTATAAATTCGTTGACTCTTTTCAGAGGTTTTACTATATTTTCAGATTATGGTTAAAACGATCAGTATTATTAAAAATATATTTTTTGTATTGAATGAGGAACCGAATGAGTTTAAAAGAACTGGATAAACTGTACGACCCGACAAAAGTTGAAGATAAATGGTATAAATACTGGGAAGAAAATAAACTGTTTCACGCCAATGTGGAGAGCGAACACCCTCATTATACAATAATGATACCGCCCCCCAACGTGACGGGCATGTTAACGATGGGGCATATTTTAAATAACAGCATACAGGATTTGCTGATCCGCTGGAAAAAAATGAGTGGCTTTGAAACACTGTGGATGCCGGGCACCGATCATGCCGGGATCGCCACTCAGAACAAAGTTGAGGCCGATATTGCCAAAGAGAACCTGAATCGTCATATACTGGGACGGGAAAAGTTCCTGGAACGGGTATGGAAATGGCGGGAAAAATTCGGCGGAATTATCCTGCAGCAACTGCGTAAATTGGGCGCAGCCTGCGATTGGGACCGTGAAAGCTTTACCATGGATGAGGACCTGAGCATGGCCGTGCGAGAGGTCTTTGTTTCATTATATGAAAAAGGATTGATTTATAAGGGACGCCGTCTGATCAACTGGTGTCCAAAATGTTATACGGCCCTGGCCGATGAAGAAGTTAATTCCATTGAAGAAGAAGGTTTGTTTTGGGATATAGCCTATCCGTTAAAAGACGGCAGCGGCGAAATTGTCGTTTCAACTACCCGGCCCGAAACCATGTTGGGAGATACGGCGGTTGCCGTTCATCCCGAAGATGAACGTTATACCGACCTGATCGGCAAAAAAGTGGTCCTGCCGCTGATGGACCGTGAAATCCCCATTATCGCGGACTTGCATGCCGATCCCGAAAAGGGGCGCGGCGCCGTTAAAATTACTCCCGCCCACGACATGAATGACTTTGAGGTCGGTAAACGGCATGATCTCGAGCAGATTTCCGTCATCGGCGCGGACGGGACTATGAACGAAAATGCCGGAAAATACAAATCACTGGACCGGTTCGTTGCCCGGAAAAAAATTCTGGCCGACTTGCAGGAGCTGGGGCTGTTGCGCGGCGAACAGAAAAAGATCATCGCCGTGCCCCGCTGTTATCGTTCCGATGATATTATCGAACCGTACTTGTCCGAGCAATGGTTCGTGAAAATGGAACCCCTTGCCCGGCCGGCAATTAAAGCCGTGAGAGAAGGTAAAATTAAATTTTATCCCAAACACTGGGAAGAGACCTATTTCCACTGGATGGAAAATATCCGTGACTGGTGTATCAGCCGGCAGATCTGGTGGGGGCATCGTATCCCCGCCTGGACCTGCGAAAACGGCCACGTTACCGTTGCCCGTGAAGAACCGGACAAATGTTCTACCTGCGGCAGTACCAATCTGAAACAGGAAGAAGATGTGTTGGATACATGGTTCTCTTCATGGTTGTGGCCATTCAGCACACTGGGATGGCCCAAACAAACCCCGGACCTGAAAAAGTTCTTCCCGACCGATACCCTTGTGACCGGCCCGGATATTATTTTTTTCTGGGTTGCCAGAATGATCATGGCGTCTCTCGAATTTATGGGCGATATCCCTTTCACCGATGTTTATTTCAACGGTATGATCAGGGACCTGAGCGGACGTAAAATGTCAAAATCACTTGGCAATTCGCCAGATCCGATTTGGCTGATCGACGGCGTCGAAAAGGACCAGATAAAAGATTTCGCCAAACATAACCCGTCTTACGCGAAAGGCATCCCGGCGTATGGCGCCGACGCGGTCCGGTTGACTATGGTCTATTTAACGCCGCTTGGCGGTGATATTCGCTTTGACCATACCCTTGTCGAACTGGGACAAAAATTCAGCAACAAACTGTGGAACGCCGCGCGTTTTGTGCTGATGAACCTGGACGAAGACCAATCCATTTTACCCTTGTCCGATATTTCCACCGACGAACTGGATTTCGCCGACCTGTGGATATTATCCGGATTACACCGGGCAATCAGCAGTATCGATAAATCCTTGAATGATTTCAGGTTGAATGACGCCACACATACGTTGTACAGTTTTATCTGGACCGAATATTGTGACTGGTATATTGAACTGGTCAAAAACAGATTGTATGACAAGGAAAATCCCCGAACTCAGCAAATCGCCCGCTCGATCGCTATACATATACTCGATAATATCGTCCGCCTGCTGCATCCGTTTATGCCGTTCATTACCGAGGAAATATGGCAGAGCTTCCCGGATTCCATGCATACAGACGCAAATATAAAATCCATTATGCTGCAGCCTTATCCCCGGGTTGACAAACAGTGGATAAACGAAAAAGTTGAAGCGGAAATGGAACTGCTGCAACAGGTGATCGGCGCTATCCGCAATATCCGCGGAGAGATGAATGTTCCTCCGGCAAAAGAGGCGGAGCTTTTTATCCACGGATCAGATAAAAAGAAAATAGATATTATTAAAGCAAATCAAGCATCCATCAACAAGCTGGCCCGTATTTCGAAAATTTCCTATGACAGTGACCGGCCCGAATTAACAGCCAGCGCTGTTGTACAGGGAATTGATATTTATTTACCGTTAGCTGAACTCATTGATATTGAAGTTGAAAAGAATCGCCTGCAAAAGGAAGTCACAAGACTTGAAAACCAGTTAAACGGACTGCAAAAGAAATTAATGAACCAGGATTTTATTTCGCGCGCGCCCAAAGAGGTTATTGAAAAGGAAAAACAGAAAAAGGCGAACTGGGAAACGAATTTAACAAAATTGCAGGGTAATTTGCAACTTTTAATAGGTAAATAAAGTTTAAAAAACAAAATTGATTTTCATCCCATTAATAATTTAATGGGATGGTTTTTTTTAGTTGAATATTTTACGGGTGGAAAAATGAAAACAATAAAGAAATTATCGTTTGTTATTCTTGCGGTTTTGTTATGTTTCACACAGCTCTATGCGGAAAAACTGGCAATTACAATTTACAATGATAACCTCGCTCTGGTCAGGGAGCAACGGGCGCTGGATTTTGAAAAAGGGATCAAAGAGTATCGCTTTACCAATGTCGCAGCCCAAATCGATCCGACATCGGTACATTTCAAATCGTCTGCAAAAGGTCAAAAAATCAGTCTGCTGGAACAAAATTATGAATATGATCTGGTCGGTACCCAGCGTTTGCTGGAAAAATATATCGACCAGCAGATCATCGCCTTAACCACGGAGGGTAACAGCTTTAGCGGAACGCTTTTAAGCGCGCAATCGGGTGATGTGATCATCCAAACAAACGATAACCTGGTCAAAGTCATTAAAGCGTCATCCCTGCAAACAATAGAATTCCCGTCACTTCCCAGCGGGCTTATCACCCGTCCGACGCTTGTCTGGCTGTTGTCATGCGACAAAACGGGTCAATATGATACGGAGATCAGCTATCTGACCAAAGGGATAAGCTGGCACGCCGAGTATGTGGCCGTGATAAATGACTCGGATACGGAACTGGATCTAAGCGGCTGGGTTTCCGTGGAAAACAAATCCGGCGCGGGTTATGAGAACGCGAAATTAAAGCTTGTCGCCGGTGATGTCAATATCGTCAAGCCGGAGATGCCGCCGCGTACGTTTCTGGCCAAAACCGCCTATGCCGACGAAGCCGCGGCACAGTTTGAGGAAAAAGCGTTTTTCGAGTACCATTTATATACCCTGCAGCGCCCGGCGACCATCAAGGACCGGCAGATCAAGCAGTTATCTCTGTTCCCGCCGGCAAAAGCCAAAGTGAAAAAGATATTTACCTATAACGGCAAGCGGGATAAGCAAAAGGTCAGGGTGAATATTGAGTTACGGAACAGTAAAGCCAACGGGCTCGGAATGCCTTTGCCGAAAGGAAAAATAAGGGTATACAAAACGGATGTTGATAAATCCCAGGAGTTTATCGGCGAAGATCTGATCGATCATACGCCAAAGGATGAAAAATTAAGGGTATACCTTGGCAACGCTTTTGATATTGTCGGCGAACGTATTGTCAAAGATGTGAAAAAGATCGGCAGAAGAAGCAGACAGGAAACCGTAGGTATTACGCTGCGAAATCATAAAGAAGAAGCGGTTACGGTCACCGTAATTGAAAATCTTTGGGGTGATTGGGAATTTGTTGGCCCAACTCCCACGATTTTGAAAAAAGACGCTTATAAGGTCGAGTTCAAGGTTGTCGTTCCCGCCAATGGTGAAACGGCGATCGAATATACTGTCCTTTTTAAATAAGAAAAAATTAATCAGGCCAATGAATACAGCGGTATCAATCATATATCAGCCAATAGAGAAATTAGAGACAATTGGCCCCAGGCGCGCCGCTGCTTTGAATAAAATTGGTATTTATAAAATTATCGATCTTTATTATTATTTTCCCAGACGATACCTGGACCGGTCCGATATTGGAAAAATGGCATCCCTGAAGGCGGGCCGGGAAACCACGGTCATCGGCCGGGTCGTCAATTATGAACTGAAAAGAGGTAAACGGAACCGTTTTCAACTTTACCTGACTGACGGCACGTCCTATTTGACTTGTATCTGGTTCAGTAAATTTTCTTATTGGCAGAAAATCTTCAAACCCGGCGAGTGGCTTGCTCTAAGCGGAAAGATCACTCGTTATAAAGGATTACAAATGGTCCATCCGGAATTTGACCGGCTGGGTGACAATGCCGAGGGTGAGCTGGTACATACCGGGAAAATAATACCTTTATACCCGTCAAGTGAGGCATTGACCAAAGCGGGATTCGACAGCAGAGGTTTTCGCCGCTTATTTGCAAAAATGATAAAAATGTATAAAGAGCAAGTTGACGAAACGATTCCACAGAATATTATAAACCGGCAAAAACTGATACCCCTGTCGTCGGCGCTGGAAAATATTCATTTTCCCGCAAATGGAGAGATGCTTGAAAAAGCAAAAAATCGTCTGAAATTTGATGAATTGTTTTTTATG
>Ga0272441_10012520_pt1 | contig 12375 bp, 4 predicted proteins | sample SSMProp6N_FD_193582 | JGI IMG/M metagenome (GOLD analysis project Ga0272441, IMG submission 193582) | Marine sediment archaeal communities from Little Sippewissett salt marsh, Falmouth, MA, United States - SSM-Prop-6N | ecosystem: Environmental > Aquatic > Marine > Wetlands > Sediment ...
GGGGGAGATGGGAAATCCTGGCAAACTGCGTTCCGATACCTCCAGGACGCCCTGGCCGCGGCCCGAGCACCCGGAGTTCCGGGTGCGGTCAACCAGGTGGAGGAGATCCGCGTCGCCCAAGGCCGCTATCAGCCGGATCTGGATGAAGCGGGCAACGTCACGCCCGGCGACCGCGAGGCGACCTTCGGCCTCATCAGCGGCACCTCGCTTCTGGGCGGCTACGCCGGCCTCGGCGCGCCGGATCCCGATGCCCGCGACATCGATCTCTACGAGACGATCCTCACCGGCGACCTCGCCGGCAACGATCAACCCGACTTCATCAACTACGACGAGAACAGCTTCCACGTCGTCAGCGCCGTCGACTGCGACAACACCGCCGTCCTTGACGGCTTCACCATCACCGCGGGGAGCGCCGAGGGCCACGCCTTGGCCGACTATGGCGCGGGGATAACCGTGTTCTATCCGGGCGCGGCGTCGGTACATGAGTGCTCGTTCATCGCCAACCGGGCCGATGGTTGCGGTGGCGGCATCTTCAACTTCAGCGTCGGGACGACGGTAAGCGCATGCGCCTTCATCGCCAATCATGCCGAGGCCGGCGCCGGCGTCCATCTCGACGGTATCGACTCGGTCGTCGCCGACTGCTCGTTCACGGACAACATCGCGACCTATTCGGGCGGAGGGATCTACGTCAGCGGCGAGTCGGTCACCGTGACGGAATCGACATTTCTGGGCAACACCGCCGACCGCGGCGGCGGGTCAGCGATCCAGTCATTGGACGGAAGCTCCGTGACCAATTGCACATTCGTCGGCAACAGCGCTCTGCATGGCGGCGGCATTTACAGCCACTACGATGACCACGGAACGATCAGGGACTGCATTCTCGCGGCAAACATCGCCGAGCAGGGCGGCGGGGCGATCTGCATCGAGGCATCCTCCCAGGTCGAAGTACGCAACTGTACGTGTTCCGGAAACTCCGCGACCGATGGCGGCGGAATCTGGAAGAGCAGCGAATACGGCGCTGAGAGCATGTTCATCGACGTCACATGCATCGGCAACTCGGCCGTTCGCGGCGGGGGCATCTATTGCGCAGACGGCGGAAGCTTCAGTCAATGCACCATCGAGAATAACGATGCGACTGTCGGCGGCGGCCTGTATCTGTATCGATGCCAAGACTACTGGAACATGATCGCCTGCGTCATTGAGTCGAACACCGCCGACTACGAGGGTGGGGGCGTCTATGTCGAACTCGGCGCGCCGAACTTCACCGGTTGCACCTTCACGAACAACGCCGCCAACTTCGATGGCGGCGCCGTGTACGTGGTCGCCGGCGATCCCATCATGACCGATTGCACGTTCGCGACGAACGTCGCCGAACTTGGCGGCGGAGGTGTCTGCGGCGTGGCGGATCGCACCGTCTCGACCGCCTGCACGTTCCAGAATAACTGCGCCACTGAGGGGGGCGGACTTCATACGCTGGCCGGAGAGCCGACGCTCACGGCCTGCACGTTCACTGCCAATTCAGCGGAGGCGGGAGGCGGCGTGTACGGCCTCAGGGCCGAGGCCGTGTTGAATGGCTGTGTCTTCTCAAATAACGAAGCGACGGACGGCGGAGGGTTCCACGGCGAGGACGACGCTTCCCTGCTTCACGAGTGCACGTTCACGGGCAACATCGCCGGCTCCGGCGCCGGGTGCTGCAGCAGGTCTGGCGGGCCCACGCTGAACGCATGCACGTTCACCGAGAACACGGCTGGCGCTGGCGGCGGCCTGTACTGCGAAGACGCCGCATCGCTGGTTGTTGATTGTGCCTTCATCGGCAACTCCGCCAACGGCGGAGGCGCCGTCCTGAGCTCTCTCCATGACGCGACGACGCTGATCAACTGCCTGATCAAAGGCAATGTGGCCGACCACGGCGGAGGACTGAGTACGTCATGCGGCCACCCGACGCTGATCAATTGCGCCCTGATCGCCAACACCGCCACCGACTACGGCGGTGCCGTCAACCATGATTCAGACGAGGCGCAGATCCTCATCAACTGCACTCTCGCCGGAAACACGGCAGAATCGGGAGGCGGCGCCATGCGCGTCTGGTGGTTTGCCGACGCCGTCCTGGCCAACTGCATTGTGTGGTCCAACGGCGATCACCCGATCTGGGGCGATCCTACCATCACCTTCAGTTGTGTCGAGGATGGCTACGAAGGCGAAGGCAACATCGATGCCGACCCGTTGTTCGTCGATCCGGACATCGACGATTACCGCCTCTCGCCCGGCTCTCCCTGCATCGACGCCGCCGATAACGACGCGGTACCGCCTGATGAGTTTGACCTTGACGATGATGGTGATACCACGGAGCCAACCCCAATCGACCTCGACCGCAACCCGCGCTTCGTCGATGACCCGGACACCGAAGACACCGGCCACGGTGAGCCGCCCATCGTCGACATGGGCGTCCACGAGTTCCAACCCGACATGTGCCCCGCCGATTTTGATGGCGATGGTGATGTCGATACCGCCGACCTCTTACATCTCCTCGGCGCGTGGGGCACGCCTGAAGGTGATGTCGATGACGACGGCGACACCGACACCGCCGATCTCCTCGCCCTCCTCGCCGCGTGGGGCCAGTGCCCGTAAGAGTCCCTAACAGAATGGTGGCATGGCCGTCCCGGCCGTGCAGAACGGAGGGGCGAGACGCCCGTCCCACCGTGCTCTCAGTCCCTTCTGTCAGGAGGTCTAAGGAAGCGGCCCGCCCTGATCGAAGAGCTCCACGGGCTGGAAGGCCGCTGTTCTCCGCGCCGAATGGATCGGGCGCCGGCCGGCGCGCCGAGAACGTGAACTGCATCACTCGTCTTCAGGATCCGCGGTTGTGACGGTGGAAGGGGCGCCCTCGATCCGCGTTCGCCACTGCGCTTCCAGTTCCGGCTTGTCCCAGGCGGCGTAGAGATCGACGAAGAGCGTGGCGGCGTGAGCGACTTCGGCGTGGTCGCGGCCGTAGGCCGCGATCGTGCCGTCATAACACTGCCGGGCCAACTGCTCGGCTTCTTCATACTGCTGTGTGGCCGTCAGGAGTGCGGCGAGGGTGCCCAGGGCGGTCAGCGTATCGGGGTGGTGCTCACCGAGTTCGCGGCAGACCGATCCCAGCAGACCACGCAGGATCGACTCGGCTTCCACGACCTTCCCGTTCATGTACAACGCGACGGCCAGGTTCTTCGACCAGCGCATGGTCATCGGATGGGTCGGCCCCAGCACCCGTTCGGCGGCTGCAACGGCCTCCCGCAGAAGCGCTTCGGCTTCCTGCGCCCGCTGCTGATTGCTGAGAAGGGCGGCGAGGTTCTGCATCGACAGAAGCGTGTCCGGATGGTCATTGCCGAGCGTGCGCCGGCGAATCTCCAGGCAGCGAGTCAGCAGTGGCTCCGCTTCATCCAGACATGACGGATCGTCCCCTTTGTCCATGAGCAGTGTGCCGAGGTTGGTCATCGCGATCAGCGTGCGGCGGTCCTCTTCGCCGTAGAGCTTTGTGTTCTGCTCCAGGGCGCGCCGGTAGAGCTGCTCGGCCTCATCCAGCCGTTTCAGGGCGTGAACGATGACGCCGAGGTTGGTGGTCAGTTGCGCGGCGGTGGCGCTATCGGCACCGTGCTTGCGCTCCGCGGTTCCCAGCGCGTTGCGGGCAACCGACTCGGCCTCACGGAGACGCCCCCGATCCTTCAGAAGCAGGGCGAGGTTGCCCTGCGAACTGAGGGTGTCGGCGTGATCGGCGCCCAGTTCCGCCCGATAGAGATCGAGGGCGGCGCGCATATGCGGCTCCGCCGCCTCGTAAGCCCCGATGGCGTGGTAGGTGTTTCCGATCGTGCCGTGCAACTCGGCCCGGACGCGCGGTCGATCGGGCAGCGAATTCCGAAGTCGCCGGGAAGCATCATCCAGAACATCACGCACGGTCACCGCTTCCCCCCGCGCGCGGGCGGGATCGATGGAAGAGAGCATGTCGCGGATGAAGGCGCTGACCTGCCGGCTGGTCACCGCTTCCTCGGCGGCGCGGTGCGCCTGCCAGCCGGTGGTCACGATGCCGGCCACGAGAACAAGCAGCACCACCGCGGCCCCGATCACCAGCGGCCGGTGCCGCCGGGCGAACTTACCGATCCGGTAAAACGCGGTGGGCGGGCCGGCGGTGACCGGCTCGTGGGCGAGGTGCCGCCGGATGTCGTTTGCGAGAGAGGAGACCGACTGATAGCGCCGCGCCGGGTCCTTCTCGATCGCCTTCATCGTGATCCAGTCCAGATCGCCTCGGAGCGTGCGAACGATCGCGGATCGGGCGGCCCGGCGACGGGCCGACGCGACGGCGCCCGCCGCATCATCCAGACTGCTCAGGCGTGTGCTCGGCCGGTGCGGCTCCTCTTCCCGGATCGTGCGGCAGATTTGATCGAACGAGGCGCTGCGCAGCGTCTCCGGATCGATGGGGGCGACGCCGGCAAGCAACTCGTAAAGGAGAACGCCCAGCGCGTAGACATCCGTGCGCGTGTCGACGTGCCGGCCGCTGAGCTCGGCCTGTTCCGGGCTCATGTACTCCGGCGTGCCGATGAGCTGGCCCTGTTCCGTGAAGAACGTCCGCTCGGCGAGTTGCGGCCCGATCGCCTTGGCGATGCCGAAATCGATCAGTTTCGGTACGGTCTTCCCGTCTTCCTCGGAGACGAGCACGTTGGAGGGCTTGATATCGCGGTGGATCACGCCGTGCTGATGGGCGTGCTGGATCGCGTCACAGACCTGGAGGAAGACATCGAGGCGCTGTTCGATGGTCAGTTCATGCCGGTCGGAGAAATCGGTGATGCGACTGCCCGGGACATACTCCATGACGAAGAACGGCCGGCCGTCCTGCGTGAAGCCGGCGTCGAAGAGCTTGGCGATACAGGGGTGATTGAGGATCGCCAGGGTCTGCCATTCCGCCTCGAAGCGGGCGATCACCTGCTTCGTGTCCATGCCCAGTTTGATGATCTTCAGCGCCAGGCGGCGGTGGACGGGTTCTTTCTGCTCGGCGAGGAAGACGATCCCCGTGCCGCCTTCGCCGATCGTCTCCAAGAGGGTGTATCGTCCGATGGTCGCGCCCGGGCCGGGCTCGGCCGGGGCCGTGATCCCCGGCGCCGGCGGGGGCTGAAGGAAACCGTCGGCCGCGGCCTCGTAATGGCGCAACAGGTCCTCGACCTGGGCGCGACGCGCCCGGTCGTCGGCGCACTGCTCATCGAGGAATCGCGCGCGTTGCTCCGGCGGCATATCCAGCGCCTGCTGAAAGAGTTGCTCAACGGTTGGAAAGGCATCTTCGCTCATTTTCTCCCGTGGCCGGCCGAAGCTGTCACTCTCGGTCAGGGCCGGCCATCTCCTTGTGCAGCCGGGCGATGATGTACCGCCACTGGCGATCGATCGTGCGGACGGAGACGCCCATCGCCGCGGCAACCTCCTCGCGGGTGAGTCCCGCGAAACAGCGGAGCATGACCATCTCCGCCTTGCGCGGATCCTCCGCATGGAGCACCTTCAGCGCCTCGTCCAGAGCGAGTATGTCTTCGACCGGCGGTTCGATGCGTTCGGCCTGGATCTCGGCCGGGTCCAGATCGCTGCGCCTGCGGTCGCCGCCTCGTTTCCGGGCCGCCTTGCGGCGGGCGTGATCGACGAGGATGTCGCGCATGGCGAGGGCGGCGGCGCGGAAGAAATGCCACCGGCCCTGCCAGAGCGGGTTCTCTTTGCCGGCCACGCGCAGATAGGCCTCGTGCACCAGGGCGGTGGCCTGGAGCGTCTGGCCGGGCGGCAGATCGGCCATCTTCTGCCGGGCCAGCCTCCGCAGCTCGGCGTAGACCGCGGGCAGCAGGTCCGCCGCCGCCGAGGCGTCGCCCGCCTCGATCGCCCGTCTCACCTGTCGCTCGGACTGGCTTTCGGACTCCTCCATCGGCCAATCTCGCAGAATTCGTGTCTTGGTGGCGCTGCCATTCTCGGTCTTAAAGGTAGTCGGCACAAGGGCCAAGAGCCCGGATTCGGCCTCCCCCGGTGGCCCGCCGGGCGGGTCTTTCGCCGGTCCCCTGATCTTGTACAGAAGGAGGACACCGCCATGACACGTTCAATCATCAATCTGCGAGGCCGCATGCCGCTTCTGTTGGCGGCGGGCCTGTCGCTGTCCGCGTCGGCGCCGAGCGGCGCCGATGTCGATGTGGACTGGGTCCACGAGGGTCTCTACCAGTTCCGCATGACGAACGTGCCCGATTTTGACCAATCGCGGGACACGCTGCCCAACAACGGCTCCTGTTACTGCGCGCCGACGTCGGCCGTCAACTGGGTCGCGTACTTCGCCAACCACGGCCTGCCGGATCTGCCCCCGGGTCCGGGCTACTGGGGGGCGCCGTTCATGTACGAGGTGGAGACGGAGGCCATCGCGGACATGGGCTTCGCGATGGCCACCAATCCCGATGAGGGGACGAACGTGCATCTTCTGCATCTGGGGCTGGAAGCCTGGCTCGGTCTGGCGGGTGACCGTTTTGCTGTCGCGTCGTTCTACAGCACGCACTACTGGTCCCCCACGATCCACTTCACGAATCTGAACAGCATGATGGGGGCCTACATCATTCCCGTTGTCGCCTGGTGTTACGAACTCCCGGATACACCGCTGCTCTTCTCCGACGGCGCGCACGCAGTCTCCCTCGTCTCCGGCGCGCGCGACGGTACGCTCTTTCAAACGGGCATTCATTGCCCCGGGTCGGATGAGGACGATCTCACCCGTCAGTCATCCTTCACCACCGAGCACTACGCGGTCGAGCACCGGTTCGCGAGGTGCATCGGGTGGGGCGAGAACCGCCTGATGAGCTGCTTCCCCACCTATGGAGGCAACGGGCATTTCGCCTATCTCGTCGGCTACACGGCGATCCACCCGCTGTTCGTCCTCACCACGCATCCCACCGTGCCGGGGATGATCGTCAAACGACACCTGCCGGATCTGTACGGCATGGCGGTGCCCGTCGTGCAGGAGTGGGAGACGCCCGACATGATGGCCGTCGACGCGATGGCGGTTCACGTGGATCTCTCCAGCATCGTCTACGTGGCGGAGGGCGATCCCGCGCAGGTCTGGCGCCTCGATCCCGTGACCGGCATGTCGGAGGTGATCGACGGCCCGTTCGATCATCCGCGCCAGGTCATGGTCAACCGGCTGCGTGATCTGTACGTCCTGGATGGCGAAGACCTGGTGCGGGTCGCCATTGACGTGAAGCCGCCGCGGGAGGAGGGACGCATCACCCCGCCGAGTGCGATGTGCGCGATGGCCTACGAGGATGAGACCGATGAGCTGATACTGCTCTCGGCGGCCGACCAGACCATTCACCGCTACCTGTACCACTTTGACTGCGATCCGGTGGTCAAGAGCATCGTGCCGGAGATCCCACTCTCGGAAAACGCATCCATCTGCTGGGACGTCACGCGGGAAGCGATCTGGGTTGTCAGCGATGCCTCCGAGTCGGTGTTCATGCTGGTCGATAACGGGCAGCAAATCGAGTCCCAGGAGTTGACCCACCCGGTGCTCATGGACCCGGGGGACGATATTGTCGCCCACGATGGCGGACACATCTTCGTCAGTTGCGGCGGGATGCTCTACGAGTTCGTTCTCATGGAGAAGGGCCTGGAGCTGGTCGACGATCCGCTGTTCCCGGACATGGAGGTCGGTGAGCATCTCTGCATCGCCAGAAGCAGCACGAATTACGATGAGGAACTGCACGGCGGCGAGGAGTGGCGCAATGTCCTGCCCGACACGTTCAGCGAGCCGAGCGAGGAGTGCGTGGCCGATCTGGACGGCAACGGAAGCGTCAATACCGGCGACCTGCTCGCCCTGTTGGGCGCATGGGGAGAATGCCCGCCGGATGAGTTCTGCCACGCTGACTTCGACTACAGCGGGGCGGTGGGTGTCCCGGATCTGCTGATCCTGCTCGCGGCCTGGGGCCCCTGCGAGCCGCTCGGCGCCTGCTGCATCTGGGACGGCACCTGCCTGGACCTTTCGGCCAACGACTGCGCGCTTCAGGGCGACAGCATCTGGTTCGAGGGCGAGAACTGCGACACGTTCCAGTGTCCCGACTGGCCCACCGGAGCCTGCTGTGTGGACAGCGATTGCGTCCAGACCAACACCGAGTACGAATGCTACCTGCTAGGCGGCAAATGGTTCGAAGGCGAAACCTGCGACAATTGGCTCTGCCCGGATGAGTATTGCGACGGGTGGGGGAGCTGCGGCCAGTACATCAGCCGCGTCCGGATGGGCGAGTTTGACAACAGCAGCGGTTGCGATACGGGGTATTCATACTACCCCGGCCTCGTCGCCGAGATCATACCCGGCTACGTACTCCAGATCATGGTGATGACGGCGAACTACCAGCCGAATGATGTCTGCGGCATCTGGGTGGATTGGGATCGGGACTTCATCTTCGATCACCCCCGCGACTTCGTGGACTCCGGCGACCTCAGCGCCGGCTATTGGTTCACGCAAATCGGCGCGCCGCTGGATGCGAAGCCCGGTCCGACCCGTCTGCGGCTCCGTCTCGTGAACGGTGCCCCCCTCGATCCCTGCGACGGGCCCGAGCCCGGCGAGGTCGAGGATTACACCATAATCGTCGTGGCCGAATCGGCGTACTGCTCGGCTTACAGCGAATGCGATCAGTACATCAGCCGAGTGCAACTCGACAGCATCGACAAGACAAGTGAGTGTCCGATGGGATGGTACGGGTACTCGGATTACACGTTCTACTCGACCGAACTGAACGCGGGATCCGAAACGCCGATCACGATCACGATCGACTACGGCGAGGAAGGCGATCAATGCGCGGTGTGGATTGACTGGAACCGAGATTTCGACTTCTACGACGAGGGTGAGGCGATTGCGCTCGAGGGCGCGCCCGGACCCGGGCCGTATACCGGAACCGTGATCCCCCCGCCTGACGCGGTGCTCGGCCCGACCCGCATGCGCGTGCGCAGCGTGCGGGATGAAGAACCGTTGCCTTGCGGAGAACAATCGATCGGCGAGGCGGAGGACTACACGATCGTCATCGTCGAGTGAGTGAGCCGACCATCGAGGATGCCGGCGACAGGCGCGCCGTCGGCGTCCTCGATCTTTGCGAGTCGACGCAGCGCCGGACCCGTCTTCGTAAGGGTGATAGAAAGGGACAACATCATGATGCGTTCGACAATCATTCTGGAATGTAAGAGTCTGATGCTGCTCGCGGGCGCGCTGCTCGCGGCGGGATTCGCCCGGCCGCTGTGCGCCGACATCCTCCATGTCCCCGGCGAGTATCCCACCATCCAGGATGCGCTGTGGGCCGCCCACCACGCGGATGAGATCGTCGTCGCCGACGGCACGTACAGCGGGCCCGGCTTCTACGACCTCGACTTCGAGGGCCTGCTGATTACTTTGCGCTCCGCCTCCGGCGATCCGAGCCTGTGCACGCTCGACTGCCAGATGATGGGCCGGGCATTCACCTTCGATAACGACGAGACGGCCGAGGCGATCATCGAGGGATTCACGATCAGCAACGCCGTCGCTGTCGAGGGCGCCGCCTTTCACATCGGCGATGCGACGCCGACGATCCGCGACTGCATCATCCTTGACTGCTACGCGGATATCTACGGGGGCGGCGCGTACGTCAACGCCGGCCGCCCGTCGTTCACCAACTGCACGTTCCGCGGCTGCTTCAGCATCAACGCAGGCGGAGCGGTGTGCGCCTTCGGAGGAGCGGAACTGGCTGTCTCCGGTTGTACGTTCGAGAACAACAATACGTTCGGACTGGGAGGCGCGATTCACCTGGAGGGCGCGACACTCGACCTGAGCGGCGGGATCTTCGATCTCAATGAAACATTAGGCGATGGAGGGGCGATTGCGCTCGAGGCGGCGGTTCTGACGGCCGACAACGCCCAGTTTGCCGCCAACCATGCCGACGGGGTCGGCGGGGCGATTCACAACTCGGCGGGTAACGCGACACTGACCCATTGCAGGTTCGAATCCAACGATGCCGGCTCCGCGGACGAGGGTGGCGGGGCGATCTACCACACTGAAGGTGAGCTGACGCTTGTCTCCTGCACCTTCGACTCCAACACCGTGCCGCGCTTCGGCGGTGCGCTGTATGCCGAGGATGGAACCGCCGATCTGGACAACTGCACATTCACTGCCAACTCGACGATCGTCAACACGATTGAGATTGAGGGAGGCGGGGCAATCGCGAACGTGCACTACAATGTCATGACCATGAACGAATGCATCTTCGACCATAACACCGCTCCAAGCTGTGCCGGCGCGCTGTACAACGCTGACGGTGAAGTTATACTGAATGACTGTTCGCTTGTCGACAACTCGACTGATTCTGACACAGAACAGATCGATCGGGGCGGCGCCATCGTCAACACGGGATCCGGGACACTAACCCTGACCGGCTGTGCACTCGCCGGTAACACCTCGTTCGATCTCGGGGGCGCCCTCTACAACGGGGTTGACGCCACTGCCCGTGTCGAGAACTGCACGTTGGTCGACAATCAGGTCTTGATCGGCTCCCACTCCGCACGGGGAGGTGCGATCGAAAATGAGGGGAGTATCGTGGTAATCGGCAGCCGTTTCGAGGCCAACAGCGCCGCGCGTGATGGCGGCGCGCACGATGGAAGGGGCCGGTTCACTGAGTGCCTGTTTCTTAACAACAGTGCCGACTATCTAGGCGGTGCGATCAACGAATTTGAGCCGCTTCCGCCAAATGAGCTTATTATCATAAACTGCCGGTTCCTCGGGAATCACACGGGATCGCGCGCCGGTGCGATACTTACCGACGCCGGCGTCGGCGGAACGGTCCTCATCATGGGGAGTACATTCGCAGGCAACAGCGCCACCGCTGCAGAGGGCGAGCAGAAAGCCGGCGCGATCCATGCGCAGACCCAAGGGGGAGCAATCTCGATCGTCAACTGTACGTTCTGGGCGAACGAGACCACGACCGAGGCAGGCGCGCTGTATCTCACCGGCGATCCGACTGTTCACAATTGCATTCTCTGGGACAACACGCCCGACCAGGTCAATGAGAGCGCAAGTGCCGGGTTGTATTTCTGCGACATTCAGGACGGTTGGTCGGGCAACGGCTCGAACAACATCGACGCCGATCCGTTGTTTATCGACCCCGACGGACCGGATGGCATACCCGGCACGGAGGATGACAACCTGCGCCTCAGGCCGCTCTCCCCCTGCATCGATGCCGCGGATAACACCGCCGTTCCGCCCGACGAGTTTGATCTGGATGAGGACGGCGACACGACCGAGCCGATTCCCTTCGATCTGGATGGCGATGACCGGTTCGTCGATGATCCCGCCACGGACGACACGGGAAGCGGGACGCCGCCGATCGTGGACATGGGCGCTTACGAGTTCCAGGCCTGCCCGGCCGATTTCGATCACGATGATGATGTCGACACCGCCGACCTGCTGCATCTGCTCGGCGCGTGGGGCACGCCGGCGGGCGATACCGATTACGACGGCGACACGGACACCGCCGATCTTCTCATCCTGCTCGGCACGTGGGGAAACTGCCCGTAACGAACGGCCCGGGACGGTCACGTATGAATGACGCAACCAGCGGATGGAAATGAAATGAGTTGATCAGAGGAGACAGGAAAAGGAGTCGGACATGGCTGACCAGCACACGGTCACACGGCGATGGATGGTTGCGGCATATTACATCTCGCTGCTTCTTGTCCCGGTCGTAATGGCGACCGCCGAGGCCGCCACCGGGTCGGGATCGCGCGGTGCTTCCATCGCCCCGGACGCGAGGCGCGCGGTGTCGCCGCATCTGGCCGCCTTCGATCGCTCACAGCGAGAGAACGCCGTGCTGGACGTTGATCTGGGCGCCGGCGCCAGCGCGCAGGACGAAGCGACAGGGCAGCTCATCGCCGGTCTGTGGAATCAGGGCCGGTTCGACGAGTCGATTGACAAGCTGCGCGCACTGGAGGCCGGCGGCCTTCCGGTTGCGGTCGGCGTGTCGTGGAAGGAGCCGGCCCCGCTGGGCGCCGGCGGTCGCGGGATGGATGTTCGTGTCGGCTCGCCGCACGTGTGGGCCAAGCAGACATCGCTCGAGGGGGCGTACAACTCGTTCGCCGCCGTCGTCTGGGACTTTCCGGACGAATGGGGCTGGTCCATGAACATGTCCGAGGATTATGGGGCGAGCTGGATCGAGACTTATCACAAGTACACGAGCGATGCGGTCCTCGATCTCGATACCGGAGGCGGCACCATCTGGTTCGTGTATGTCGCCTACGTGTGGGCGGGCGATCCCACGACGCCGAAGATGTCCCGCTTTTGGGTGGACGATGGGGCCATCGACATGAACTACGGCGTCCACGAGATCTACG
>Ga0272441_10012521_pt1 | contig 12375 bp, 5 predicted proteins | sample SSMProp6N_FD_193582 | JGI IMG/M metagenome (GOLD analysis project Ga0272441, IMG submission 193582) | Marine sediment archaeal communities from Little Sippewissett salt marsh, Falmouth, MA, United States - SSM-Prop-6N | ecosystem: Environmental > Aquatic > Marine > Wetlands > Sediment ...
CACCTGTACTTATCTGCATTATCGTTACTGCTAGAAGCAAAGCAACTACAACAATAACTCTTCCTCTAAACCTAATATTTAACATATGCATCATCCCTCCACCTTTACAATTATTAGTGGATAATATGTTTTTTTAACGTCAAAATAAATGACAAGGAATTATATGCGAATCCAATTAAATGGTATAAAATAGGTATTATATAAATATTATTTCTACATATGCGCGTGTACAATTATTTACCTATAATTTTTATGTCTTAATTAATAATTTTTAATATAAATATCGAATATTTTATTAATCATAATTAAAAAGAATATTGTTTCAGGATTTATTTTTACTAAATAAAATATAATAACTGTGAAAATTCATCATTTTTCGCTAATTTTTCTTTTTAATTTGTTAAAATTTTTGTATAAATAAAATGGTTATTATAATAATGATGAATTTAAATCATGAAATTTTTTAGATTAAACTTACTATGTTATTTTTAAACAGAATTATAGATTCTATAAATATTTGCCCCTGATTTCGTTTATCTTCAAATCTATCTTTTTTATCTTATTATATCGATGTTGTTTTACCGTTACTTGAACGTTTCCCTTTTTTATTACGACAATAAAAATAAATAATCCAATTATTGAACATATAATGCTCTCAATTTGAATAATTGATAAAATCGGATTATCATTTGGTGCCAAATCTTGAACTTGTCCCTCAACTGTAACTTCCATACTTTTTATGTATTCTTTACCTTTGTTGTCTGTTGCAACCAATATTACGGTATATTCTCCTGGATTTTTATACACATGTGATGGATTAACCCCGTATCCAAATTCTCCATCACCAAAATCCCAATTTATTGAAAAGATTTCTTCATCAATGATTGAATCTGTTGTAGCCATGAAAACTATTGTTTGGTTGATAACTTTGGGTCCAATTACTTCGATATTTTCAATATTAAAATCATTATCGGTTGAAGATTGTGATACAATCACTTCAAGAGGAATAGACCAATAACTTAAAGCTCCATTTTGATCTTGTGCAATTACCTTCACTGAATAATCTGAAATAATTTTCCATAAGTGAGAATATGAAATAGAAGTCTCAGACTCAACAAATTCACTCCAGTTACTTGTTTCGCCATCATCCCAGTCAAATTTATATCGGATTTTGTCCCCATCTACGTCAACACTTGAACTAGAAAATTCGTATTCTACTCCAATTTCAATTGAATTTGGACCAGATGGTTTTATTGGTTGATTTGGAGGATTATTTAATTCATTTGTTATATTTGGCGGTTCAAAATTATCTTCTTGGGGAGGTATTGGGGGAATGAAATGGCCTTCTGAATTTGTAGTAAAAAAGTAAGTTTTTCTATTCCAACTTTGTCCATCTGTTGCATTTACAAACCAATGATAAGTTGTTGCGTAATCCAAATTAGAAATGCTACAATATTTAACGCCACCGTTATTCCCATAACCATATTCGCTACCAATATCTGGAGATGTTTCAATACTCCAGTCAAAATTATCTCCATCCGGATCTGCGATATTTAATGATAGCGACGATTTACTAATGGATACATCTGTTTCACTGTTCTCAGGTGATAAACCCCAAAAATTAGGTGGATTGCTTCCTTGGGCATTTTCAGTAGTAAATGTATATATCTTTCTCTTCCAATTATCTCCGTCTGTTGCATTTACAAACCAATGATAAGTTGTTGAATAATCAAGGTTTGATACACTGCAATATTTTACTCCATTACCTTCATTATTGCCCGAGCTGCTACCAATTTCGGGTGATGTTTCTATTGTCCAATTGATATCATCTTCATTTTGGTCAGATATCGTTAATGACAAGGAGGAAGTATATGTTGGTACGTCTGTTTCACCATTTGTGGGAGACAAACCCCAGAAATTTGGGGGATTATTGATAGGTTCATTTCCACCTATTGGGGCAATAAATACTGATGTTGCCGTTCTTCTTTCACTATAATAAGGAGTATCGGTTATGACTTGAGGAGAGGGTGTGCTAGCTAAGGTATCATATACTCTTAATACACCATTTACTAAAAACATTATTTCGTTCAATCCGTCATCATCTATATCTTGGACAACACTCCAAAGGGATGCAACTGAGGCAGGAAAACTATAGATTAAATCATAATCACGATCATAAATTTTATTTCCATATCCACTACAAGCAACTATTTCTAAATCAGAATCACCCATAACATTGGCAAATCCTGGAGGTTGCGAGCAAGAAATTTGAAGAGTTTTATCCAAAGACCAGCTACCTAAATCCCACACTTTTGGATTGGAATCCCAACTAGTAATTAATTCAAGGTTTCCGTCTTTATCTATATCATAGACTGCTGGTTGGCAGTGAGTTGCAAGACCAAGATATTTATTGTATTTACCTGACATTTTAACACCAGTTGAACCATCGATTACATATATACCTCCATTTGAAGTGCTTTGATGCATTACAACCACATCTAAAACACCATCTGAATCTACGTCAACAATAACTGCTGCATGACTACTGCACTGAACTTCATCGCAATTCCATAACAATTCAAGATTCTCATTATAACACTGAACACCTATTGCATTTGATGAACCAAAGTTTCTATCAGTAACAAGAATTTCGTAATCTCCATCTCCTTGAAGATCTGCAATTGAAATTCCTCCATAGCAAGGATGCCATACAAAATGTTCAGCAACAAGTGAACCATCAGTTCCTTTGAGTTTTCTAATTCTCCCTGTATTTCCACCACTTACATCGTCAGAGGTGATATACACATATGGATAGCCATTTTCGTCGGTATCTGCAATTGCGAATTGATGATATCTAGCTGGATAATCTACGTCCCAAAATATACTTCCATCTTCACAGTTTCGGGCCGTTGTTCCACTACCATAAGATGATCTTGAGTGAACTAGTTCAAAAGTTCCATCGTTGTCTAAATCAGCTATTGCAAGAGGACAATGCGGGTCATTTACTCCAGATACAAATTTGTACCAAATAACTTCACCTGTTGAACCGTCAATACACATAACTCTTCCACCAGAACCTCCATCAATAACTCCTGCAATAAATATCTCATGCACCCCATCCCCATCGATGTCTTTTGTAACTGGACCTACATATGCCTTTAGACCTGTGTCACATGTCCATTTTAAACTGAAATCTTCTGGAGGATCTGCAAATGTAACAACAATAAAAGATTCACTTACAAAGAGTGTAACTATAACAATTAAAATTTTTCCAAATATTCTTGGTAATACCTTACTTTTCATTTCCTAACAATCTCTCCAGCTTTACTTCCGTGCTATTATTAGTCGTGATAAGGTTTACCAATAATATTATATAAGTATATCGTGGAAAAGTGTCAAAATGAAATACTTACTAAAGGTGGTAAAAAAAGAATTTTTAAATAATATAAAAAACCAAAAATAAATTAAGAAGTTGGTTTGATAGTTTACCTCTTATATAATCTTAGTTTTATGATCAGGATGTTCTAATCTTCCTTTAAAGATACCCATTCAACATAAAAATTTAGAAACAGCCAATTTAAAAATTTATTATTGGAGAGCTTGTGCCTTAAATACCATAAATAAAACAGAATTCTTGAATATCTAAAATAAACAGGAGTGTCAAATCTTTCCAAATATGTCCTTTTGAAATTTATTTTACTTAATTTATCTAACTTTCTAACTGAATTTCCCTTATAAAAGCATTCATATTGAATTACTTCTTCCTTCTTCATTTTGTATAAAATACTCTTTATTTTATTTTCAAAATTCAACGGTATAATTTTTGCAAAAATCCCCATCATATTTTTAACGTTTGGAACCCATATTATCAAGTTACCTTGGGGTTTTATAACTCTGTAAGCTTCATCAATAAATTTTTCAGGATCATTTAAATGCTCGATAACAAAGCATGATATAATAACATCAAATGTTGAATCTTTAAAGGGCATGCTTTCGACGTTACCGGTATGGAAAAAAAGATTATCAGCAGAGTACTTTCTTTTTGCTTCTTCAATATTTTTTCCATTTATATCAAGACCATGAATTTCTTTAGCAAAATTCGATAAATAATGGGTTTCATAACCTGTTCCACACCCAGCATCAAGTACTACTTTATCTCTGACCTTCTCTTCCATCAATTCCATTTTTCTTTTCCATTCACTAATATATAAGTTTCTCTTCTTAAGCCATTCAAAACCATCAAATTTTAATTTGCTATCGTGATTCATAAGTAAATTTTCACAGCTCCCATTTCATCCCTTGACCTGATGTAATCGTTTAATTGTTTTAAAATTTTTCTAATGAAGTTACTGGTAAAGAAAAATTTGAAAACCATGATAGGTTGTTATTATTTAAATATTTCAATTCAAAAAATTAATTCTGTTTTTTATATCAAAAATCCATTCATTGGGTTTTTATAAATTCGGTCAATATTTAGAATATACAGATATATTAAATAATAGTTAAATAAAAAAAGAAGTGGGTTTGATATTATTTACCCAAATCAAGTTTTTCTAATAATCCAGAGACAAAGAATTCAAAACCCCACCATTCACATTTTTTTGAACCCCTTGCACCAAATGCCTGAACCATATCATAAGATTCTGGCCCCGTTCTAGCCCTAGCTGAAACAATCTCACTTTCTTGGGTTCTAGCAGAGTCGCGGTATAATATCACAACTAACCAATTAGGATCACGGGATATTGTGACGTATATCATCTTACCAAAGAAATCTTCAGAGGGAATTTCAAAGTGACCGTAAGTACCATTTGTCCAATCTCTTATTAGTCCATGTGGACTTGTTATGTTACTAGTAATGTTAGATGTTTCATCCTCTTCCTTAGGTTGTATAGTTAAAGCAAGACCATCGTGATTGTCATTGGTTGTATTTTCGTCACAATCCACACCATATCTGAAATCGTGGTAAGTACTTATATTATTACATACCGACCATGGCATAAATGTTGCTTCAAGGATATCATTACTTGAAGTGACTTTGAATTGAAATTTATGAGTGAATGTTTGACCAAAATAACCAGATCCAAAATCTTTGTAAACAGAACCACTGTAATTTCTGTGTAACTCTGTAAATGTGATTCGATCTTCTGTTAGTGTAATACTCCCGTTAGGATCATACTCTTTGAAATCATAATAGCAACCTGGGGGCTCTGGTTCATATCCTCCTCCACCCCCCCCTCCACCGGAAGATCCATCATCATCTGAGGTTTCATTTTCTTCCTGAGGTTCTTCAGTTTCATTTTCTTCTTCAGTTATATTTGCAGGCATTGTGGTGTTAAACATTTTAGAGATATATTTATCATTAACTCCATATCGAAAAATTACTGGCCCAATATAATTAGTCTTTGGATATATAATATTCGTAATATTATAATTAGCAGGGAAATTGAAATTATCCTCTCCAGTATCCAGAATTTGACTATTATTGGCTTGCGTAAGATTCCATCTACCATTGATAGATAGATTTTTTTCACCAATATTTTCTGATATTACTGCTAATGTCAAATTAGGAACTTCATTTTCTACAACTACTATACCTTGCAAGTAAAAATTATCCATATCATTGGGTTCAACATCTGTTTGTTTGTCATCATCGATGCTATCATCACTTTTTATATCAGTTATAAAATATTCATTGTATGTCACATACAAAATTGCTACTACAACAATTAATATTATTGCAATTATGCCTAACTTGATCTTATCTATTTTTACCATTTCTCATCCCTTCTCCAAGGAAATTTATATTACTCTTTAGTGAATCACTAATGTATCTATATATTTTTTCATATTATTTTTATCACTCTCAAATCTCTTTAAATATCACTATGATTTGTTATGTTAATTAGGTAATAATTCTGTGGTTGTCAACTTTAGCACCTCGTAAAGTGATACATACTTACAAAACAGTTCAACCAATTCTGAACTGTTTCTAATTTTGTATTATACGGCCAATTCCTATAGAATAACTTTATCCTATGTTTTAACATGAAAAATCATTGCTCTATAGGATTACGAAGACCAAACGTAACATGCTCCTATTCCACACCAAGACGATTAAGAGCAGGTTTATACCAAAAGTCCCCATCAACCAATATCTTTGTTTGATTCGTACATTTACCCGGAACATGTTTCAGGAAGCTATAAGCTTCTATCGATGCACGTCCTTTGGTTACCCATACACCAAGAATCTCCCAGTTACTGTTATCAATTGAAGCCCAGACAATATACAATATGCCATTGATCTTCAATTTAGTTTCATCAACAGCAACTAATTCTTTGTAACAGGTTTCTACAGAGAACATTGGCTGTGTTTTGTGATACCACTTCCTGATTTCATCATGGATTATTGGTTCAAAGCCGGAGACAACAGATCTGCATTTTCTCAAACACAATCCGTAGCGGTAGAGCAAAATTCTTAATGCTCTGGATTAGATGTTTTTTCGTTTTCTTTCAAAAATCTTTTTAGCTTCTAAAACTTTCATTATATGTGATAGCATCCCATCCATGATTAATCCCAAAATGATATGGATGGATGATATCTTATTAATTTCTTAAGTTGACAACCACTTAAATCTATAAGATAATATTATATATCCTTTTTTGTTACCTTTTTAAAAAATTATTGTTATTTGGGAGAGAGATGAATCACGACCAAAAACAAGAGTTCTTTAAAAATGTATAGAAATAAAAAAATATATAAATCTTGAAAATAACTTAATTGTTAAATTATTTGTGGTGATGTCTGTGAAAAAGAAAGCTATTAATATAAAAATAATATGTGCAACGTTAATCATGCTTTTATTGTTAAATAATTTGTTCATGATACCTATAGTTATGTCAGATGAAAATAATACACCCCCTTTAATTATACATGAAGATCCTTTAAACGGATCTGCAAGGGTAACCACTTCAATTATAGAAATTTCTGTTTATATTGAAGATGCTGAAGGAGATATGTTTAATTGGAGTATAGAAACTAGTCCTGATATAGGTAGAATAAGTACCAATAATGAGGAAAATGGAACCAAAATTTGTAATGTTTCAAATTTAGAATATGATACAACTTATTATTGGTATGTAAACGCTACTGATGGTGAAAATTCAACTAGTGAAATTTATTGGTTTGCAACTGGTTCAGAACCAAAAAAAGCATTAACGATGGATATTTCAGAATATCCTATAAATGGTACTGAGGCAAATTATCATCCAAGATTGGAAGTAATAATTAGTGGTTATCTGGGTGATCCTTTAAACGTTACATTTAGAACAAATGCTTCAGGTTCTTGGGAATCTCTTAGTACAATACCCGGAGAAAATGGAAAATATACACAACATACCTCTGGGATGGACACCGAAGGCAAAAATTATTATTGGAGTGTTAATATAACTGATGGTTCAGAATGGGAAAATAGAACTTATTTTTTTGAAGCACAACCTTTTGTTTTGAAATGGAGAAGTAGTTCTTTAGGCAATACAAACGTTGGGCCACTTGCAGTTGATATAGATGACGATGGAATTTATGAAATATTCTCAACAGGTGAAGGTTGGGTTAACTGTTTAAATGGTTCAACTGGAGAGGTTAGGTGGAGGGAACCATATGATGAAATTACATCACATTCTCCTTTTGAAATATATGATTTAAATAACGATGGTATTGAGGAGATAGTAATCTCTTGTCAGCAAAAACGTGGTGGATGGACAATTGCATATCATGCAAATGATGGAACAGAATATTGGAGGAAACAATATGAATCAGGAGAGAAATATCTTAGTATTGCAGATATTGAGGGAAATGGATATCCTTATGTATACATCTGTTCTGGCGATCCAGCTAGTGAACCCCCTGAAAATGGTCGCGGAAGGCTTAGGAAATTAAATGGAACTACGGGTGAAGTGATTGAAGAAGTATTTACTTGGCGTCCATGTTGGGGAGGACCTTCAATTGCCGATGCAGATAATGATGGGAATTTCGAAGTTTATTTAACAGATCGGTCTACATCTTATAATTTCCCTGCTAATAAATTAGCAAAAGGTATGCAATGTTATGATGCACAAACTTTAGAACTCCTCTGGTATGATGAAGATATTCTTTGCAGCAGTCATGGGATTGCTTTAGTAGATGTAAATAATGATAATATCCTTGATGCTGTTGCATTTAACCAGGTGACTAATAGACAAAATCCAAATATTCATAGCGGAATTTATATAATTAATGGATCAACTGGAAAGAGAATGGAAGATAAGTGTGAGCCAACCCCTGGTCTTTCTTGCCATTCACATTTTCCAATTTATGACATCGATGGTGATGGGCACCTAGAAGTGATTACTGCTAGAGATTCTCCTGCTAGAGTATTTGACATTACGGATTGGACAATAGAAGATACTCTTGATGAATTTTGGGAACCACCAAAAATGGGTAATGTAATAGGAGATGAAAAACTTGAGATCATTGGTGCAGATTCTTATACTTTTGCAAGAAGCAATGTAACAATATATAATGGAACAACCTATGAATTTATTGATCGTATAAATGTAGTACGAGTTATTGGTATTCCCCTTGTTCAGGACATTGATAATGATGATCAAAATGAATTAATTGTTGTTGATAGTGGTGGAAGATTATATGTATATGAAACATCAGGTTATGCTTCGACACCTTCTGTTAGAACAAACAGTCAATTTTATAGTGAACGAAATTTAGGTGCAGGTGTATATGTTCCTCTCCCGGGAGCGCCTCAACCTGTATTGAAAGAAGAATACCCAGCTAACGGTTCTGAATATGTGGAATTTAATCCAACTTTGTCTATTCATGCAGTTGACTTTAGATATGATAAGATGGATATTACAATAAGTACTAATGCATCTGATTCCTGGGTAAATGTAGATACGTTCAATAATGTTGGAAATGGTTTTTATAGCTATACCCCAACCAATATGAACCAAATCAACACTAAATATTACTGGAGAGTAACTGCAAATGATCCCGATGCAGATAATTTGACCACCATGGAAACTTATCATTTCACAACAGTTGCTAACGCTCCATATGTTTCAAATCCAAGTCCTGCTGATGGAGCAATTAGCGTTCCTATAAATACTAATCATCTTAGTTGTTACTTAGAAGATTATCCTAGTGGTAGTATGACATATAATATTGAGACCGTTCCAGATGTTGGAAGTGATACGGGCACAGTTGGTAATGGAATTATTAATATCAATCTTAATTCTTTATCTTATTATACAACTTATAAATGGTATGTAAACGTGTCTGATGGCGAACATTCAACTAGCAAAATGTTTACTTTTATGACCGAACCTAAATCAATACTATTAGATCAAGAATTCAATGATAGTAGTGATAATTGGTATGTGAGTTTTGGGCAATCAAGCTTGGTTACTATAGATATTTCTAATGTCGGTGGAAATACTGGAAAGAAAGCTAAATTTACCGAAAGCACCAGCAACTCTGTTTATTTAAGTCAAGAATTCATACAAGGGCAGACAGATGATTTCTCTATAAGTTGGGATGTATATGTTGACAAGGTCACAGATATTAATAATAACCCTGATCGTGCCTGCTGGATGTTTATTGGAGATGATTCTGATGGTATAAATGGCCCTTGCTCTTCAGATGAAGATAGGTTTATTTATTTAGCATTTGTCAAAGAAGATGGAGGTTCAAAAGGAGTAATGAATCTTAGAGCACTTGAAAGATACGGTGTGGAAGAAATAAATGGTCAGGATGATTTTACAGAAATTGCTAGTGATTTATTTTTAGATACCTGGTATACTATCGAAGTTAAAGTTAATTTTAGGTTAAATAGATATTCAGTTTATGTCAATGATGAACTTATGCGTACTATTAAGCCAAGGGCTTGGAAAGATGAATTAACCCATATTAGTTTCGCTCAATTATCCGATGGAGCTGGAACATTCTACATTGACAATGTATTTTCGCCTGTGTCAAAACGTTATCGAATAAATACTACTGCATATCCCTTAACCGGTGGATCAATTGATTTTAATCCTGGTGAATCTACATATGGTAGTGGGGCAGTTGTTGAAATAAACGCAATTGCAAATTCTGGTTGGATATTTGACCATTGGGAAGGTGATGAAGTTGGCAATACTACCCCAATTACAATAACTATGGATAAAAATAAAACAATAAACGCAATCTTTGTTGACGTTGAATCACCAGATATTTCTGATATAATCGCAGTCAAATCTTCAAATTCTGGAGATGTAAATATATCATGTAGTGTAATTGATAACGAGTTGGTAAACAATGTAAAAATTCATGTAGAATATCCAGATATGTCTGAAGAAAATGTAACTGCAACTTCACATGATTTAATTTTAACTTATGATGACTTTGAAAATGGTTGGGGAAATTATTCTGATGGTGGTGGCGATTGTGATATCTCAAATGATATTAATTATACATATCAGGGAGTTTATTCTGCGCAAATTCGAGATAATAGTGGTTCTAGCTCTTCCTTCTATTTTACCAATGGAATGGATGTCGATATGCTAGGATATCAATCTTTGAAAATTGACTTTAGATTTATTGCAGAAAATATGAGTTATGATGAAGAAGAAGGTGATCACCATAACTTTTTCATATCATATTATGACGGTGAGATATGGCATACTATTGCAGATTATTATGCGGAAGATGATTTCGAAAACGATAAGTTTTATCATGAGATAATTTACATCAATGAAACAGATTATAACTTTTCATCAGATATGAAAATATCCTTCCGCTGCGATGCATACGATAACGCTCAAGGCGTTTATATTGATAAGATATATGTTAATGCAACGAAATTAAGCAATTATTACTATGACAAAACTTACACCCAAAATGGAATTTATAATTATTCTATTTGGGCAGAAGATAAATCTGGTAATACAATCACTTCAGATGTCAATAATTTCAGCTTAAGCCTATCCAATTTAACTCCGATATTTTCAGGAGCCTCACCAACAGGTTCAGGTATACCTATTAGTAAAAACACTTTGAGTGTTTATATAGAAGATATTGACGGTCACACCTTTGATTGGTCTATTAAAACAACACCAAATATTGGTAATATTTCTAAGATTGGAGATAGTGATGGTACTAAGATGTGTAATATTTCAGGTCTTTCATACTCCACAACTTACTCATGGACTGTAAGAGCCGTAGATATTGATGGATGGACAAATGAAACTTACTTATTTACAACTCAATCTGCCCCAGGCGGTGGGGGCGGAGATCCAGGTGGAGGCGGACCACCACCACAACCTCCAAAACCAACTGCAAAAGCAAACGGCCCTTATACTGGATTTGTTGGTGAAAAAATACAATTTAATGCATCAGGAAGCACTGCATATGATGAAATTGAAAACTATACTTGGTCCTTTGGAGATGGAAAAACCGGTTATGGTTTAAATCCAACTCATTTGTATAACAATTCAGGAACATTCACTGTTAAGTTAACAGTAAAAGATAATTTTGGAGTAACTGATGAAGATGAAACAACTGCAGTAATTGTAACACCAAACATAATACCTGATGAACCATTAGTTATCGGGCCACAAAAGGGTACCAAAAATACAAAATATGCCTATACTGCATCTTCGATAGATGGAGATAATGATACAATTCAATATAATTTTGACTGGGATGATGGAACTTCAAACACATCTGATTTTATTCCAAGTGGTGATGCAGCAATTTATACACACATATGGACAGCGGCAGGAAGGTACACAATTGAGGTGCAAGCATATGACAATCAAACACCTTCTGATATAGCTAGGTACATAGTATTAATCGATGCTATGATGATTGATGACACCACAGCATATATTACAGATGATGATGCCGATGGAACATACGATACATATCATAATGGAGAAATAGAGACCCTAATAGAAATGAGGGATGGTAAATATCTTATTGACACAGATGGAGACGGTGAATACAACAACAAATTTGATTCAGAAACAGGCGAATTAACCGATTATGAAAGCGAAACAGGAGCTACAGAAGAAGATTATGTAGCTATAGCCTTGATAGTCGTTATAGCAGTAATTATTGTTGTTCTAATTGCATTTATGTTTTTCATCAAGAAGAAAAAAACACCTCCAAAAGATGAAAAATAATAAATTTAGAAGAAAACTATCAATTAAAAAAGATAAAATTTTTCGAAATCTTCTTTTAATTTTTTTTTACTAAAGATATTTATATTAATTAATTATAAACCTCTATTAAATCATAATAATAATATAGAAATTATTATATATACTTGATACCTATTTATG
>Ga0272441_10012522_pt1 | contig 12373 bp, 11 predicted proteins | sample SSMProp6N_FD_193582 | JGI IMG/M metagenome (GOLD analysis project Ga0272441, IMG submission 193582) | Marine sediment archaeal communities from Little Sippewissett salt marsh, Falmouth, MA, United States - SSM-Prop-6N | ecosystem: Environmental > Aquatic > Marine > Wetlands > Sediment ...
CTGGCGATGCCGCTCCGACGACAAGGCGCTGGTGGTGCGCGACAGAGAGGGACACTACTGGGCACATCCCTGGCCCACCTGGAGCAGGTTCAGACGAAGCGGAACCGGCGGCAGCTGGGAGGTCAGTCGTGCCGTTGCACTGGAGGGGCTGTTTTTCCTGGCCCAGGCGCCGGAAGACCGGGTCGAGCCGATCAAGACCGGTCACGCTGCCTGTATGCTCGTTGAGACATGCCAGGAGGCGGCCTTTCTGTCGCTGGAATTGGGTGATACCGGCGAAGGACTGCGGATGCAGCGCCTGAAGCGGTTCGACAGTATCTGTGAACTGGTGAAATCCATCCCGTCGTTCATGCTACATGTAAGCGTGACGGGGTCATTCTGGAACGAGATAGACGCCGTTCTGGATCAGTAATACTGGAGAAGCAGAGACAAGCGCATGAGTCACTGGTTTACCTATTTGCGGAAGGGTTTCTCTCGCAAACTGCCGAGGGATCCCGTCGCAGAAGACGGCGGATTTTCGGGAATCCTTTCAGATGTGGGCATACTGCGTCCTTTCATTCACCGCCACTGGCGTGAGGGACTGTCGGGCGCCTTTCTCATCCTGTGCGCTTCGCTGCTCAGTTTCCCCCCACCCCTGATATACCGGTATCTGGTAGACACCGTCATACTGAACCAGCAGCGGACGATGCTGCTCGGTACCATGGTGCTGCTGGCCTCTTTCCTGGTGGCAGAAAAACTATTCACCATGTGGCAGGACTTCCATTTTACCCGCTTTGAACAGCGGGTTACCATCGATATCAAGCGTGAACTGCTGGGACGGACACTCCGTTTACCAAAGAGATTCTTTGACGAGCATGAAACGGGATACCTCATGTCGAGACTTTCGTACGACGTCGATGAACTGGGATGGTTCTTTTCCGGGACCATCGCCTATATAGTCAACAATGTGGTGCGTCTTGCCGGGGGACTCATCTTCTTATTTTATCTTGAATGGAGGTTTGCTGCCGGCGTTGTCTGCGTATTGCCGTGGCTGTTTATCTCCACCTGGTACTTTTCAAGAAAGATGTATATCTTGAGTCACCACGGCATGGAGGAAGAGGCCAATGTTGCAAACTCACTCCAGGAGTCAATTGCTTCGGCCAGTCTCATCAAGACATTTTCATCAGAAGATCGTACCATTACAGGCTTTACATCACAGCTCACCAGGGCATTTCAGGTGGCCATGGAACAACGGACGATACATGCGGCGGCCAACCTTGTCATTTCCGCCGTGCCCTGGCTTGCCCGGGGCTGCGTCCTCGCACTGGGGGCATACTGGGTGATTCTAGGGCAGTGGAGCCTGGGGTCACTGATCGCCTTTCTGGCATATCTGGAATTTATTTTTGGACCCGCCCAGTCTCTCGCCATGACCAATCTCAATTTTCAGCAGGCCGCGGCGGGGATCAGGCGTGTGTCCGCATTGTTCAACATGGTACTGGAAGAAAATCAGGGGACGGGGGTCAAGGCAAAACCATTACAGGGAAAAATCGAATTCAGGGATGTCACCTTCTATTACAATGAGTCTGAACCGGTTCTCGAAGAGGTGTCCTTCGTCATTGAAAGGGGTGAACAGGTCGCCCTCGTGGGGCCGAGTGGTGTGGGAAAGACGACCCTGCTGAGCCTTATCCTGTGTTTTTATAGACCCCTGTCAGGCACCATCCTTTTTGACGACCTGCCGGTATCTGACTATGAGGTCGGATCACTGCGGCAGCGGATCGGGTATGTGGCACAGAACACCCTGCTCCTGTCAGGCACAATCATGGAAAACCTGCGCTATGGCAACCCCGATGCCCCCGAGGAAGACATCATCCGGGCGGCCAGATCGGCAGATATCCATGATTTCATTGCCGGTCTGTCCAAGGGGTATGAGACAGAGATCGGCGAACGGGGTGTCGCGTTGTCGGAAGGACAGAAGCAGCGGCTCTCCATTGCACGGGCACTGGTCAGGCATCCGGACATCATCATCCTCGATGAGCCGGCCTCGGCGCTGGACAGCATGACAGAGCGGGCGATACTCGACGCGATCACTGCAGATGCCGGGGACAGGACCGTCCTGCTGGCATCACACAGGGCCTCCACCATCACGGGTGCAGACCGGATCCTCCTCTTTAATGAACACCGCCTGGTCGCAATCGGCACGCATCAGTCGCTTTCCGAGACAAGTGACTACTACCGGTCGGTCATCGGCTGCCGGAAGCGGGGAGTGGAATCACAGTGAGAGGTGGAAACACGTGCCCGACTCGCTGCGGGGGGCGTCAATGCATCTCATACGTCGGGGATGGGGCATTACCGACTGGTATCCTGCAGGGCATTTTTCACAATGTCGGAATCGAAGGCCTTTGCCTTGGCAATGAATCCACCCATGAGAGCCATGTCACAGATATTGTTGATCAGCCGCGGGATGCCTCTCGAATAGGAATAGATCTCACGAAGGGCCCCGTCATTTATGGTACCCGTTTTAGACCCCGCCTTGGTGAGGCGGAAGGATATGTACTCCGCCGTTTCCCTCAGGTTGAAGGGGTTCAAGTGATACCTGATGGCAATCCGCTGGTCAAGTTGAGCCATCTCCTTGATTATCAAGTTTAATTCAGGCTGACCGAGGAGGATTATGGTCATCAGGAACCTGTTGTTCAACTGAAAGTTCAGCAGCAGACGTATCTCCTCGAAGACCTCCTTCGAAATCAGTTGCGATTCATCAATGATAAGGACCGTTGTTACATCGTTGCGGTAATTGTCAAGCAGCTTTTCGTTCAACAGATTCAGCAAGGAGGATTTTGTCTGGTCGGCCGAAGGATGCAGCCCGAAGTTTCGCAGCACATCGATGAGAAAGTCCATCGGTTCAAGCTTGGGATTGGTCATCAGACCGATGTCGTACTTTGCATCGTCAAGCTGTTGTATGAATACCCTGCTCAGGAGGGTCTTGCCGCAGCCCACTTCTCCGGTGATTAATGCAATGCCCTTGTTTCCGTTGACTGCATAAAGGAGCCGTGCAAGGGCCTCGTTATGCTCGGATGAATAGTACATGAAATTCGTGTCGGGGACATTTTCAAAGGGGTGTTTGGCGAGACCCCAATATTTTAGATACATTTTATCAACTCCTGAATCGAAAGGGATATCTCGGCGAAGCATACTCTGTAATAAAAGCTCGATCGGTTATATGGATCCTTGATGTCGTACATATCTTGGCCGTCCAATGGTGTGTGACCCATGCTCAGGGGCTTGAGGGGAAATACCTTTCCCCCGGCATGCGGATACCGGGAAATAAGCCATTTTCTCTGCCACCGCTCCATGACAAAGAGGACATCGAAGGTTTCAACCATGTCCGATGTTAATCGCGAGGGTCTGTGACCGACACCGTTGAACCCGTTTTTTTCCAGTAAATCAACTGTATGGGGATCGGTTGCCAGTCCCTCAATATCAAAAAGAGCCGCTGAAGACACCTCGATATCGGTGCGGTTACTGTCGGCCAGTTTCTTTTTGCATATACGTTCAGCCATGAAACTTCGGCATATGTTTGCGGTACAGATGAATAGTATCTTCATACCGACTACCAGGTGTTTCCCCGTTGAAAAACCAGAGGTACAGGAGTCATGCACGGTTTCTACAGCGATTATAATGAACATGACATATTCACAGCCGTACAGAGTGCCACCTGTGTACCATATACCATGCGAAGACATGACAATAAATCCTCGACAGGTCAAAAGTATAACAAAAAGACTGAAATTATGCAATATGCTTCAATGACGCGAATGAAATCGTTTGCCATCGGGTGCCATGGATCACGGCACGGTCTGGTCATGCGTCTTGTTATGTGATCCTTCAAAACGCAGTTGAGCAATCTGTTCCGAGACGAGACCGACCATGAAGACGACAACGGCCATGGTCATCAGCATGGCCGAGGTGGGCCCATAGCGATCTCCGAGAAAGAAGATCTTGAAAAGGCCGTAGCCCAGTCCGAGCAGGAACATGGCGGCACTGACGGGGAGAAAGATCCTCATGGGGGAGAAGAGGGTGGCGATCTTGACAATAATCAGGAAGAAGCGGGAGCCGTCCTGAAAGATGCGTATCTTGCTCTTCCCGGTGCTCCTGTCTCCCGTGACGGGAACATATACCAGGCTGAAGCCCGATCGAACCACGGCCATCGTGATGGTGGTGGGGTAGGAAAAGGTGTTGGGGAGAAGGGGAATAAATGATCGGGCGATGTCCCGTTTCATGGCGCGAAATCCTGATGTGAGATCATCGATTTTACGCTTGCATATGTATCCGGCAAAGAGATTGTAAAACCGGTTCGCACAGGAGCGCGGCACGGAGGTGTGTGAATCACTGGTGCGGGCACCGACGGCCATGTCATAGGTATCCAGCTTTTCAAGGAGGCGTGGTATGTCTTCGGGCCGGTGCTGTCCGTCACCGTCGAGCATGACGACCATCGTACCGGAGGCCGCTCTGATGCCCGTCTTGACGGCGGCGCCGTTTCCCACATTGTAGGGGTGAGATACGACACGGGCACCCCCCCGCGCCGCCACTGCGGCGGTTTCATCATCGGAGCCGTCGTCGACAACGATGACCTCATAGGTATATGCGGTATCGTCCAGCGTTCGTCTGATCCGTGTCACGAGAGACTCAATGCCCGCCGCTTCACGGTATGCCGGAACGATAACACTGACGTCTATGGAACTATGTTCAGGATTTGTATGTTTCATTACCCGTCATTCTATATGGTAATGGATGAAATATTCAATGACTTTTTCATTTCGGGCATGTAATATATACCAAGATCACATCGCCATGACTGATGGAGGCACCTATAATTCCTTACGTGAACGATTGAAATGCAGTGAAGCGCGGAGCAATTGCCCGCCCAAGGATCGATGGATAGTCAGCGAGAAAGACAGGTAATTAAGACTGTTCTGCATGGCGACAGGGACGCCTTCGGGTTGCTGGTCGATGCATATAAGGATCGAATATTCAATCTTGCCTATCGCATGACGGGCAATTATGACGACGCCTCCGACCTGGCCCAGGAGACCTTCATACGTGCCTTTGCCCGGCTTCACCGTTTTGATCAGGAACGACCCTTTTTTACCTGGCTCTATACCATCGGGCTCAATATCGTACGAAACCACTTGAGACAGGACAAACGACAGCGCCGCCATGAAGACGGTACAGCCAGTGATCATGACCGGTATGATCCCGCCGGTGATCCCGAGCATGATGTCATGTCACGCCAGACCTCACAGATGATCGAGCAGTGCCTGGAGGGGATTTCCGCAGAGATGAGAGAGGCGGTTGTGCTCCGCTTTTTCCATGAAGTCTCCTTTGACGATATGGCGGATATCATGGGGATATCCTCCAGTGCCGCAAAGATGCGGGTCTATCGGGGGCTGCAGCGGCTCGGGGAATGTATGAAAGAACGTGAAGGGCTGTGACTTTTTCGCGGCGGACGTTGTATACAGGGTAACAGAAACAGCTCGTCGAGATTGCGGGGAAGGCAATGGACAGGTACAGAGACATCATAGAGAGGATGGAAGGCATACCACCTGTTCGACTGCCTGAACATTTTACCGAGACGGTGATGCGGCGTGTCCACGCAGCTGGTGAGAAGAGTATCACGGTAACAGTCAGGGAGTATTGTGCACACCATGGAGTGCTCGGTGCACTGCGAACTGTCATTGCACGGAACATAGAGGGCACGGACTGCCCGCTCTCCTTTTTCGTTACCGGGGCGTTTTACATGATCATGGGCATCGTCCTCATGGTAGGCCTCGGTGAAGTGGGGGGTGATGAGACCGTTGTACAGATGGTCCGATTTCAGACGCAGATGACGCTTGTTTCGTCTGTCTTGCTGATCGCCCTGGGTGTGCTGATGGCATCGGACGGACCCGCGTCGATCAGGGTGGGAAAATTCGGTCTTCTGGCCTATGTCTGTCTCGTCATAGTCAACAGCCTGGTGCTGCAGGCCGCCTTCCGCATATCCATTGCAGATACCTTCACCGTCATATTTGCCGGTACCGGCATGATGATGGGTGCATACTTGGCGGTCAAGATAGATCACTACCAACGACATACGATGCACAGGGGAGCGTAATGAACGGAATATCAGGGAAACACCATGCCGGATTCACGATGATCGAGATAATCTCCGTGCTTGTCATCGTTGGTGTTCTTGCCACCGTTGTTGTCCAGCATATCAATGATATCAATGCAGATCTTGTCACGAAAGCCGAGCTCATAAAGAACCAGCTCCGCTATGCCCAGTCACGGGCGATGAATTCCGATGCCTTCTGGTATGTGACATTCGAACCCGACGGCAGCGGAGGATATCGTTATTCACTGAACGAGACCGGTGCGACGAGCAACCCGATATATCTGCCTGGCGAGGGGAATGGCTACGTGACGCTTCCTGCCGGTATGAGTCTCCAATATGGAGGGTCAGACATTACCACCCCCATCCATATCAATTTTTCGAGTAAATGGGGCAAACCACACACAGACACGGCGGGTACTGTCTACCAGACCGGTAACAGGACCATTACCCTGGTAGATGCAGGTAAAAGCAGGGAGATAACAGTTACGGAAAACACGGGGTTTATCCCATGAAAGAGGTCATAAAAGAGAAACAGGGGCAGAACGGTGTCACGCTGCTGGAAATTATCGTCACGCTCGTTGTTGGGGCGATCTTTGCCGTCATGGTAATCCAGTACATGGGATCAAGCATGCTGAGAAGTACCGATCCCCTGGTAATGGCGCAGGACAGTGCCTCCCTCACCGCCGTCATGGAAAAGGTCACTGCAGATTACAAAAGGTTGCATGCCGATGATAACGAGAATGTCCTGATGAATCTCAAGGCAAGGATAGACAGCGGTACATACAATACGAACGAGTGCGAAGTCGAAAACGCATACGTACAGTTCGTCTATGATGCCGAAAACGATCGGTACGATGAGGCCCCCGATGATGTGAAAAAAGAGATACTGAAAGTGACGGCGACTCGAATATCTGCATCGGATGTCCCGCTGAAAATTGTATCTCTCTTTACGAGGATCTACTGAGAGACACAGGATGAAGGATGACCATATGAAACGAATGAATCAGAAGGGGTTTACAATTATCGAGATCATTGTGTCCCTCGTCCTCGTGGGGGTCATGGCAGTCACAGCAGGTATCGGTATTGTGACCTTCGTCAAGGGGCAGACCTTTGCACTCGTCAATGCGGCGCTCACGCAAAAGGCGGAACTTGCCATATCGAGAATTACCTGGGAGTTCATGGAATTTACCGATGTACTCAGTGTCAATGAAGAGGGGAACTACCTGTCCTATCACATGATAGAAGGCGACAGTGCAATCGGTCTCGATACGACGGATAACCAGTTGAAGATAACGGAAGGTGTCATGGAACTGACGGACGGGTTTCCTCTCGTCGATAATGTGGAGAGCTTTACGCTGTCACTGTGGACACTTGACGAAAGCGGTAACAGGATAGACTGGAATGTAGGTGACAGCGCCATGCTTTACGGTATTGACGTGGAATTGAAACTTATCCATCCCGACGAAGATGTGGGGACGTTGAAATTTGAAACATCTGTCAACCCGAGAAATAACGGGTAGTTGATATCGTTCGGGTATGCCGGTATGCAAACGGATGAAGTAGCGTTGCAGACTATGTACATATAAAGAAACGGTCTGATTGTGTCGATAATAGGTGGAGCCGGGTGGAACTTTTAGAGAGTCGAGGTAAAGGGATCATGAAATTACGTAATGACAACAGGGGCAGTGTTTTCGTTGCCCTCATCGTTACCATGGCCGTCGTGTCGGCCATCGGGGCGGCAATGCTTCCGACGACGACGACATCTACCTTCAGCCGGATCGGTGCCAGCGGCGCACTGAAGGCGAATTATATGGCCGAATCGGGATATCGATATGTCGCGAACGAATATCGAACGGCGGAAGATAAGGACGCCCGCCTGGAGGAACTACACGAGAAGAGCTTTTTACTCAGTGATCAGGTAGAACGATTTGATCTCAAGATCTATCCCTATTATTTCAAGACGCTTGCCGATCCTGCGGGAACGACGACCCTTGAAACGAAGATGAACGGCCAAGTTCCTCCTAATCTTGAACTGACGACGGGGAGACTGAAAATCGGGCCGAATTTCTATAATTACAGCAGTGCCACATACGATGAAAAGAATGTCACCTTCACGGTGGATACGACACTGCCGTCAGTTCTGGTCGACACCACTGTCTTCTCCGTGGCAATTAGTGACCCCGATAACGATCAGGTCATCACGCAGGGGGGAGATGTAGTACTCAAACCGGAAACGGGAAAACCTTTCCCCCTGACAAACAGCATGTTCGCCACACTGGTCAAGGACAGTTCAAATGTCTATTCCTACCGGTTCTATACCTACAAAAAATATGATGCTGACACGAACAGACTCATTTATGTTGGTGACACCTATGATGAAGATGTGACGCTGGACGCGAACAGCGACATCGTGCTCCAGAAGCATGTGATCATGAACTCAACGGGGGTCTTCGGTGCGGGTACCGCCGGTGAAGGGGGACAGGGCGAACTGGGAGGCGGTTCCATGGAGGCGACGGGTCAGACGGCCTACAGTATTCCCCTGGGGACCCTGGTAAGTGATACCAGCGATCCCAGTGATCCTGCAACCGGTGTTATGGAGATGTGTGAAAACTTCGACAGCCTTGACCATATGCTTGTTCACCCTGGAAACGGATGGGGGACCTACGAATCAAAGATGGTGGGTGAGACGAAGGCATTGCATGTAACCGGCGTGCAGGGAAGTGGAAACGACCCCAGTCAGGAAGGTATCATAGGGATGAACAGCGGTAATTTCCAGGAGGTATGGGAAACGCTGGGTTATCTGAGCTATGATGCACAGGTCAAGATAAAGGTTTCCGATGAGGATTATTATGCCGACGGTATATCCATTCGGCAGAACCGTGTCGGCGGCGGGAACATGGATTATCTCGGTGTATCATACATCAGAACGAGGACGGGTACCGGCAAAAATTCCGACGGCATACCCGATGATCTCGCGGAAAAGACCAAAACACCCATGATCATTCTGTGGGAATTGTTGAAACATGGTGCAGGATCCGGTGATGGTGATGGTGATGATGACGACGATGACGATGACGATGATCACGGCAGTGATCACCGTCCCATCCTGGCCTATATGGTCCTTGATGGTGGGAGTTACGGGTATGATAATGACCATAATAACGATCAGAGCAGATACGCCTGGATGCGGAAAACCGATTCATGGATTGATCGTGTTCTCGTATGGCTGGGTATCGGTGCCGAAGATGCCTATGCAAAAAAGAAGGGGGATGATGACGATGACGATGATGATGACGACGACGATGACGATGACGACGGAGGCGGCATCGGGAATGAGGTCGTCGATAGTGACGGTCATCTCAGGGACTGGGCGACGATACGGGTACGCATAGAGGAAAAGACGGCCGAGTCGGGTCGTTTCTCGGGACAGCGTGTCAATGATATCAGGGCCTATTATGTAGGGCCGGCATCATATCCACGGGGAAGTGTCTACTGGTCGGAGGAATATTTTACGCCCGTTGTGTGGAATGCAGATGCCGACAGTACCGTCGAGCTCCGCGAAAATAACATCGTGGTTCGTATCGCAGTAGAGGATTATCTTACCGATTTTGGCTTGGCATGGCCGGAAGGAGATACCGGTGGAGTAGGTGATGATTATGGAGATGACGACGATGATGATGATGACGACGACGGCAGTTACTTTCGCCCCGAAGTAGGTCTCCACTCATATGGGAAGAGTGCGGACAGGGAAAAGGTCTACTTTGACGATCTCTGTGTCCGTTTTCCTGATTACACAATCGTAGTTCCCCCGGCCTTTCAGCAGTAAGAAAGAGAAAGAAGTGGTTTACCGGCGAGGGGATTTCATTAAATCGAGGGCCTTCTGATAGAGGCGCGGTACTTGGGCGCCGGAGATATCCTGTGTATGGGCGACATAATAGGTTATGCCGCCTCCCGCCACGAGCAGACAGAGCGTGATGATAAGGGCAATCCAGGTATTGCGCGTCAATATCCTGCCGTTGACACCGGGTTGCCCCTTGCCTCCCGGTGACATATCCACTGAAATATCGAGGGTATAGAAAGCAACCGATCCTATGAGGGCGATGCACCCTGTCATCTCGAGTTCTTCTTCAATCAATGCCTCTACCATATACCACCCGGAGCCGCCGTATTTGAACAGCTCCCTCGTTCCTTCCAGTAACAGCGCCGTGAGCCAGAGCGCCAGACCGACAAAGGCGAAACAGCGTGCCCTGCGGCTGACCCTGAAACGGCTGGAGAAGAAGACGACAAGGCAGATAAAGGCCGCAACAATGAAGGGCGCAAAGAGTATTTGCCACTGGGTAAGGTATTTCCATGACGGTCCCATGGCGTCTGAAAACAGGCGGACCTCTTTCCAGAGGATATTTTCATGAAGGATGGTGATTTCATCGAGGGACAGATACAATCCGAAGAGTGCCACGCCGCACCACAGCCAGGGGAGGCGAAATCTGTACCGGCCTTCTTCCCTTCGGGTGAGTTCCCCGTAAAAGGCCACCAGGGAGACGGCACCGAAGATGCAGAAGAGTGTTCCCGAAAACCACGAGGGTATATTCCGTTCCTTATCGAGATTGAACCAGTAGCGGCCCTGGTGGGAGATGTCGTGAAAGAGATAGTGCAGGATACCCAGTATGAGGGCGATGACAACGAATGCCAGGAGAAACCGGTAGATGTCTCTTTCGATACGGTGGTATAGCGTGCTGTGCTGCGTCATCGATTATCTCTCTCCGGAAGGGCGCCGATATGGACAACACCGTCGGCAGTCTCTGAAAACCATTTAATCACTTTCGGGTCGTGACCGGGCAGGATATAAAAGGGCGACGCGGCCCTTCGCTGCATTTCTTTTATGCAACTGAGATTCCTGTCATGGTCGTATGCCGACCCGATGGGGATAGTCTTCTGATTATTTTCATAGAGATAGCATTCGTCACCCGAGATTATGACCGGTCCCGAGCGTGTATTGACCGAAACGTATTGCGAACCGGGGGTATGACCGCCGCACAGGTGCACTGAAATCCCCGGGATGATCGTGGCGTTTCCCCCGAGGAGGCGAAGTCGACCCTCTCGCTGCGCCCGCTGCAGGAGGGCGATATCCCGCAGTCTCATCCCTTTTCTGGCTGGTTTTTCGCGGGTCACGGCTGATTGTGCGTGCGAATATTCGGCTTTCTGCAGCCACAGACGGGCCTTTTTGAAGTGTGACAGGGCGCCGATATGGTCCCAGTGGGCATGCGTTATGATAATGTCGCTGATCTCGTCGGGCGATATGTCCATCCCGGCAAGACGTTGTACGGGATTAACATAGTTTCTGATCCGCCACCTGTCTGCCAGTGAGACATCATCGAATCCCGTATCGACTAGGATGGTTTTACCTTCGCCCCTGACGATCCAGAAGAGCCATTGAAAAGAACGTCGCTCCCTGAATGAATCACCGAGAAGGAGCCTGTCGGCCCGGTAGGTGGAACGGCCGTATGACGCGCCATAGACCGTATAAATGGGTGCAGAGGGCGCATCCACCGGGAGCTCACGTGCCATTGGATACAGAGGGAGGAGCATCAGAAAGGCGATGGCCAGTGAGGCGACGGACTGCGCGAGACGCCGGTAGAAACCATGGTTCGACAGGGGCGGTATATCGGTAATAATGACCGCAGCCAACGCGACATAGAGGAGGAATCCCGTGTAGAGTGCCATGTGAAATCCGAAGGCCGTTGATAGATAAAGAGACAGCGGGATCACGACGGCGCCGGCAACGGTATTGACGGCAAAGAGCAGGGCGACGATCCGCGAAGATATGATTTCTTTTGATGTTCGCAGTACATAGGGAAAGGGAACGCCGATAAAAAAGGCAAGCGGTGCCACGGTAACGACGGTAATCGCCAGCTTGATGGAAAGAGGCAGCGCGGCTGCCTTCAGGAACAGGATAGGCACACCCCAGGCGTGAAACAGTATGAAAAAGAGGATGCACAGGAGTGACGCCGCAATGCCTTCATCCTTCACCGAACCGCTCCAGAGGCTCCCCAGGCCCGAAAAGAAGAGCAATGATCCCAGTACGGCGGCGAAGGAGATAATGGGAGAACCGAGAAAGAGCTGATAGCGTTGCATGAGAACAATCTCAAGGAGAAAATAGGCGATGCCCGTCAGTGTCACCACGAGGAGTGGTGAATAGACTCTCCCAAGGGAGTTGCGCCGCGGTCTCATGAGGAAGAAGAAGAGGGCGAG
>Ga0272441_10012523_pt1 | contig 12373 bp, 9 predicted proteins | sample SSMProp6N_FD_193582 | JGI IMG/M metagenome (GOLD analysis project Ga0272441, IMG submission 193582) | Marine sediment archaeal communities from Little Sippewissett salt marsh, Falmouth, MA, United States - SSM-Prop-6N | ecosystem: Environmental > Aquatic > Marine > Wetlands > Sediment ...
GCGGGTGCAAAACGACCGCGCCGGCGAGGTCGGACGCACGCTCAACGTCAAGGACTTCGACCTGGACCGCATCTTTGGCGACGAGGGCGTGCAGATCGTGCACCTGTCGGGGCTGATCGGCGCGCTGTCGGCCGAGACCAGCCAGTTCTGCCTGGCCCTGGCCCGCGCGGCCAAGAAACACGGCACGCGGGTGAGCTTCGATCTGAACTATCGCGCGTCGTTCTGGGCAGGCCGCCGGCAGGAGTTGAGCGACGTGTTCGCGGAGGTCGCCGAGGCGTCCGATATCCTGGTGGGCAACGAGGAAGACTTCCAGCTTGCCCTCGGCGTGGAAGGTCCGGAGGCCGGTGGAACCGGCCTGGCTGCGAAGATCGAGAGCTTCAAGGGGATGATCGAGCGGGCGGCGAAGCGGTTTCCGAACGCGGCCGTCTTCGCCACGACGCTGCGCGAGGTCGTCAGTGCCAACTGCCACCGCTGGGGCGCGATCCTGTCCGCCGGTGACGGCTGGCATGTGGTCGAACCGCGGGAGATCACCGTGCTGGACCGCATCGGCGGTGGCGACGGGTTCGTCGGCGGGATGCTGTACGGCGTGCTCCGCGGATGGGAGGCGGAGAAGTGGGTGCAGTTTGGCTGGGCGACCGGCGCCCTGGCCACGACGATGCTGACCGACTACGCCCAGCCGGCCGACGAAGAGCAGGTCTGGAGCATCTGGGAAGGCAACGCCCGCGTGCGGCGCTAGGGCAGCGGGGTCTGGTTTGTGCTTACTCGCCCGTTTCGGCCTGCGGGAGGCATTGGCGGACCCGCCGGCCGGTGGGGGTGGTCTCGGCGAAGCGATCCGCGGCGATGCGCAGCTCGCGGGCAATCGCCGGGTAGAGGTCGCGTTGCCGCGCCTGGTTGCAGGCGAACCACACTACTTCGCCGTGGCGGGACAGCAGAGCGACGCGGCAGGCGGCCGCGGCCAGGCCCGGCGGCGCGGCGCCCTCGGCTGCGGCCAAGGCCCGCTGGACCAGGGCGAGCTCGTGGACAATCGCCCGCACCTGCGGCAAGGGGGTGGTCTCAGCGAAGCGACTCTCGATGAGAAGCTGGCGGACGTGGTCGTCAGCGATCCGGTGGCGCATAGCTGCGTGATAGATGCCTTCGCACGGGGTGACCTTCAGCATCAGCAGCAGGTGGGCGCCCTCGAGCGGGTGGCCCAGCGGTTCGAGCGGCGAGGTCATGCCGATCGGGTCGCCCAGGTCCAACTCTTCGACGGTGATTCGCGTCGCCACGTCGCCCTTGAGCACTTCCTGTACATCGATTTCGACCGTGGCTTTGCGGGTTCCCTGTTCCGTCTGGGCGCTGTCCGCTGCGGGGGTCGGCGAAGTCACGGAGACGATCCGGCCGATGACGACGGCGTCGGCTCCGAACACGGAATCGCCCAAGGCAGGTGGGGCCCAGTCCTGCGACGCGGCGGGCGAGCAACCGACCAGCATCGCCATTGCCGCTGCAGTCATGCGTGCCATGTTTGCACCTTTCCAGAGAAGTCTGCCGAAAGCAAGGCGGGCCCCGACGGACAACACCGTCGGGGCCCCACCAAGCATATACCAGCAAAGACGATCAGACGAGGGTTACCGTGGCGAAGTCCGTTGCCAGCGAGTCCGCCGGATCGTCCAGCGACTTCCACGACTCCTTGACCGTGCCGTCCTCGCCGTCGTCGTGCGTGACGGACAGCCCACCGATCGTGTCGGACACGAAGGTGTTGCCGGTGCCCGGGAAGGAAAGGGCGATCTTGCCGATGTGAGCGGCCACCACCTCGCAGCCGGACATGTTGTCCGCCTCGTCCAGACCCTTGATGGTCAGGCCGGCGAGGGAGGCGGGGGTGTTGAAGCCCTCCGGGGTGGTGGGCAGCCCGCCACCGGTATAACCGACAAAGATCTCGGAGTTGAGCATGGCCCCGAGGGTGACCTTGCCGATATCGCCCGTGTCGGTGTTGATGCTGGCGCTGTCCAGCGTGCCGCCGATGGCGGCGCTTTTCAGGACCGTTCCTTCAAGGCCCAGCAGCAGCAGGGCGGAGGCGAAGTCCTCGGCAACCTTGAGCGACTTGATCGTGTTGGCGGTGATGTCGCCGGTTCCGACGTCCGTGGCTGCGAACGACTTCAGGTTGCTGCCGAAGGTGATGGAGCTGTCATCGCCGACGGTTGCGGCGCTGAAGTAGGAGGCCTGCTCGGCCGTGCCGCCGCCGTTAACGTCGGCGCCGTTGAGGATGTCATGAAGCTTGACGCCGCCGAGGAAGCCGCCGTCGAAATCGATGCCCGTGCCGACCAGGTCGCAGTCATCGGCGGCGATGGACTTAAGCTGCTGACCGGTGCCCTGGATGGAACCGATGGACACCAGCCCGTCGCCCGTTTCCTTGTTCTGCTTGACCTTGATGCTCAGCGCGCTCTTGTCCGTGGTGTCCTGCAGGACGATGGTCTGGATGGAGCCCTTGCCGTCGCCGTCGGCATCGTCCAAGACCACGGCTGCCTGGCCGTTCTTGACGGAGACGGTATACAGGTCGCCGTCGGCATCCTCGAACGTCGTGCCCTTCTTGCCCAGCCAATCGAGGTCGGTGAACTCGCTTTCGGTCAGCCCGCCGGTAGTGTATGGCTTCAGTTCGCCCTTGGAGACCTTGGAGACGTCCATCTCTTCGCCGATGTCCACCATCGCCGAGTACAGATCGACTTCGCCCTCGTCGTTGAGCTGGCCGGTGGTCACGTCGATGGGCCCGCCCTGCTTCGTCGCGCCCATCAGGAAGAACTGGTCCTGGCCGCTGTAGTTGGCCAGCTGCAACTGCGTGGTGCCGTCCAGCACGTCGAAATGCATTGTCTGCGGGGCCACGTCGCCATCGACGATGCCGGTCACCGGGTCAACCGTCATTGGCTCGCCCGTGCCGATCGTGACGTCGTAGAGCGCCTTGGACGCGTCGAGGTTGAAGGTGAACCACTGGTTGAGCATATTCCACAGCCAGCTATAGGAGCTGGTCAGGCTGGTCCCGGTGCCGGTGGTTCCCAGCACGGCCCGCAGCACTTCCATATCGTTCTGCTTCTGGGCGTCGTCGGGCCAGTGGGCCTGCTCTACCGCGGGCAGGTCCTTCAGCTCGTCGCCGAAGACGGCCGTGGAGTCCCGCGGCGAGTTTTTCTTCATGATGTCTTCGTTGTAGGTGTTGTCCACGTGGCGCAGGCCGAGGTTGTGGGCCAGCTCGTGGGTGATGGTCACGGCGATGCGATCGCGGACCGTGTCGGCGTCCTCGCCCATGCCGGTCCCGTAGAAGCTTCCGAACTCGCGGCTGAAGACCACCGCGTCGTCCACCTTGACGCGGTTGTCGATGTCCACGTGGTCGGCCTGCCCGAACAGGGTGCCCGGCCCGCCATACAGCGGCGTGTCGTTTCCGCCGATGTGCACCGTGCTGTAATCGCCTTCGGTGGGCTGGGTGGTGGTGACGGTCAGGTCCAGCCCGGCGTAGTGGCCTTCCACCGCGGAAACGATCTCGGAGATAAGCGTCGCGCGGTTGTCGTTGTTGGCGTAGCCCAGGTCGGTCGGCTGGAAGGTGGGCATGTCCCAGGTGGCCCCGCCGTGGGTCAGGTCGGCCTGGCCCTCGAAGTTCAGCCAGACGATCTGCCCGACCTCGATGCGGACGTTATCGACGATCACGCCCGAGTCGTATATCCCGTCGCCCACGTCGCCCACCGAGAACACCACGTTAAGCGTGTCCACCCCGTCGGGAATCGTGTACGTGGCGGTGAGCATGCTGGTCCGCCCGTCGAAGAACGTACCGGTCGTCGCGAGGCTGCCGTCGAACAGCACGTTGTTGACGCTCACCACGTTGCCGACCTGGTCGAGGGCGATGTTCGTACCGTTGACCGTGGCCGTGAAGAAATCGTTGTACTGGCTTCCGACGTACTCGGGGTACTCGTCGGAGAGGAAAATGAAGTCGAACTTGAACTTCTGCTGCTGGCTGCTGGCCGGCACGGACAGGCTAAAGGAGATGGTGGCCGTGTCGCCGGTAGCGCCACCATCGCCCAGGTCTGTCCCCTGCGAGCCGGAGGTGTTGGCCAGCGTGTCCATCTGCGAGGCGATGCCGCTGGAGAACAGCAGGAAATCTTCGTCGCGTCCGGAGGGGAAGCCCAGCAGGCCTGCCGTGGTGTTCAGGGCGCGCATTTGCACCGCTTGGGCGTCGCCGGTGTACGCGGGCGTCACGCCGTCGGGCAGGTCCAGCGCCCGGGCGATCTCGGTGGGTGTGGCACTTAGCAGCAGCCGGGGCTCCAGCGCATGGAACTCGGGAAGGGAGGGCTTCTGCGTCGCTTTGTGCGCAGAACGCACGGGTCTGGGCAATCCTAACATGGTGTGTCTCCTTTTTACGCTGGCTTGGCCAGCGGCCTTTCTTGGCCGGACTAGATGCGGCTGAAGTGGTTGCTTTATAGCAGGGACTTGTCAACCGGTGCAGATAGTAACGCGCATCAGATTCCTGTCAAGCGGTCTTCCGTCAAGTCTGCATGAAGTAGCTCGGGCGGAATCTTGCCCACGCGCGGGTGCTGACGTAGGCTTACGGCGCAAACCTCGTAGAAGGAAAGGAGCCGACGATGCCCGAACGCCCCAACATCGTGTTGATCTGCACTGACCAGTGGCGAGGCGACTGCCTGAGTATTGACGGGCATCCGGTGGTCCACACGCCGTATCTGGACGAGCTGGCGCTGGGCGGCGTGCGGTTTCGGCGGGCGTATTCGGCCTCGCCTTCATGCATCGCGGCGCGGACGGCACTGATGACCGGTCTGGCGCCCCGCAGCCACGGGCGCGTCGGCTACGAGGACGGCGTGGAGTGGAGCTACCCCGTCACGCTGGCCGGCGAACTGACCCGCGGCGGCTACCAGACCCAGGCGGTCGGGAAGATGCACGTCTGGCCGGAGCGATCGCAGATCGGTTTTCAGAATGTCATCCTCCACGACGGGTACCTGCACCACGCGCGGCGACGGCTGGACCTGCCCCAGATTGACGATTACATCCCCTGGCTTCGCAGCGAGTTGGGCAGGTCGGATGCGGACTACTGCGAGCACGGGCTCAACTGCAACTCGCAGGTCGCCCGCCCGTGGGACAAGCCCGAGTACACCCACCCGACCAACTGGGTCACTTCGCAGGCGATCGACTTCCTCCGCCGGCGCGACCCGCGCAAGCCGTTCTTCCTGTACGTCTCGTACCATCGCCCGCACCCGCCGTACGACCCGCCCGCCTGGGCGCTGGAGCAGTATCTCCATTGCGATATGCCTCCGGCGCCTGTGGGCGACTGGACCGAGCTGTTCGCCGAGCACTCCCAGCCGTACCATCCGTCGCTGGCGGTGGGCCCGATCGCCCGTCCCAACGCGCTGCACCGGGCGCGGGCGGGGTATTACGGATCGATCACGCACATCGACACGCAGATTGAGCGGCTGATGGAGATGCTCAGCGACTACCGCCTGCACGAGAACACCATCGTCTGCTTCCTGGGCGACCACGGCGAGCTGCTGGGCGACCACCATCTCTTCCGCAAGTCTCTGCCGTATGAGGGTTCGGCCCGCGTGCCGCTGATCCTCTCTGCCCCGCAGTCGATGAAGTTGCCTCGGGGCGAGACGCGCGACTGTGTCGTGGAGCTTCGCGACGTCATGCCCACGCTGCTGGAGCTGGCCGGGTTGGATGTGCCCGATTGCGTCGAGGGTCGCAGCCTGTTGGGCGCGGTCCGTGGCGAGCAGGAGAGCGTCCGCGAGTATGTTCACGGCGAACACACCTGGGCGGGAATGGAGTCCGTGCAATGGCTGACCGACGGGCGGGAGAAGTACGTCTGGTTCAGCGAGAGCGGGACCGAACAACTCTTCGACCTGCGGGAAGACCCCCAGGAACTGTGCGACCTGGCGCCGGAGAAAGATAGTGAACCGAGGCGGGCTCGCTGGCGGGCTGCGCTGACGAAGGAGCTGGCCGGACGCGAGGAAGGTTTCAGCGACGGCGAGCGCCTGATCACCGGCCGGCCGGTCAAACCGTCCCTGTCCTTCCTAAAGCAGTGATTCTGGGTAACGCCAAATCGATTCGGCGCCAACGAGGGCGTCGATACGAAAGGAGTAAACATGGGCGGTGAGCGTGTGATCGTGGTGGGTGCGGGCGGCATCAGCAACGCGTGGCTGCCGCATCTCAAGTCCGAAGGGCTGGAGGTGGTCGCCGTGGTGGACCTGAACCGCGAGACGGCCGAGCGGCAGGTGGCCAAGTACAAACTGGACGCTGCCGTGGAGACAGACCTGGATGCGGCGCTGGCTCGCGGCTGCGATTTTGTGATCGACCTGACCGTTCCGGAAGCCCACTGCGAGGTAACCTGCAAGGCCCTGGAGGCCGGCTGCCACGTGCTCGGCGAGAAGCCCATGGCTGCGAGCATGGACGAGGCCCGGCGGATGGTGCAGACGGCAGAGCGCACGGGGCGAATGTACATGGTCAGCCAGTCGCGCCGCTGGGAGGTGCACCACGAGAGCGTCCGCCAAGCGGTCGCCGCCGAGGCGATCGGGCAGCTTACCACGGTTAATTGCGATTTCTACCTCGGGGCGCACTTCACAGGGTTTCGCGTGGAGATGCCCAGCCCGCTCATCCTGGACATGGCGATTCACCATTTTGACATGGCCCGCATGATGTCCGGAAAGGACCCGCTGGCCGTCTACGCCCACGAGTTCAACCCCGCCGGTTCGTGGTACGCCGGCGACGCCGCGGCGAGTTGCATCTTCGAGATGACCGATGGCGTGGTCTTCACCTACTGCGGTTCGTGGTGCGCTGAGGGCTACCAGACCAGTTGGAACGGCGACTGGCAGCTCATCGGCAGTGACGGCGGACTGCGATACGCCCAGGACGCTCCGCCCACGGTTGTCCACCCGGACGAAGGCTCGCAGGAGTTCATCTACCCGCGCAGCGAGACGCCGGTGGAACCGGCCGACGTGCCCGCCGCGACCATGCTCGGGGCCTTGCGGGAGATGCTATCCTTCCTCCGCGAAGGCCGCCGCCCCCAGACCGAGTGCCATGACAACATCAAGTCGCTGGCGATGGTCTTCGCCGCGATGGAAAGCTCGCGAAAGCGCGAACGCATCGAGATTCGGGTGTAAGCACCAGAGGAACTGAAAATGACAGAGCAAACGATCCGCATCGGCACGCTGGTCAAGGGCAATGGTGACCCGGCCGCGTATATCCGCCAGATCCTTCCGCACGGGTTCGAGTCCTTCCAGATCACCTTCTGGGAGACGCTAGGCGGGGCGGACCTGCAACGCCTCGCCGGCGAGGTGCGCGAGGCGCTGGCCGGTAGCGGGGCGGTCATCTCCAGCCTGGGCGTCTTCGGCAACCCGCTGGACCCGCGCTCGCCGAAGCAGCAGGAAACCATCGATGCCTGGCAGCAGTGCATCGACGCGGCCGAGGCGTTCGGGTGTGACATGGTGTGCGGGTTCGCCGGGCGGCTGATCGACCGGCCGATTCCCGAGAGCATCCCGGCGTTCAAGGAGTGCTTCGCCCCGCTGGCGAGCCGCGCCGCGGACAAGGGCGTGCGACTGGCGTTCGAGAACTGCGACATGGGCGGCGGCTGGGAGAAGGGCGACTGGAACATCGCCCAGACGCCCGATGCGTGGGAGTTGATGTTTGACGCCGTCTCCGACGAAAACGTCGGGCTGGAGTGGGAGCCGTGCCACCAGCTCGTCAAGCTTATCGAGCCGATCCCGCAGCTTCGCAAGTGGGTGGGCAAGGTCTTCCACATGCACGGCAAGGACGCCAGCGTCCACTGGGACGTGGTCCGCGAGCAAGGCGTGTTCGGGCCGCAACCATTCGCGCATCATCGCACGCCGGGCTTCGGCGACAGCAACTGGACGGACATCATCTCCATCCTGCGAGCGGGGGGGTACGCCGGCAGTATCGACATCGAAGGCTGGCACGACCCGGTCTATCGTGACGAACTGGAGATGACCGGGCAGGTCCATGCGCTGAACTACCTCAAGCGCTGCCGCGGCGGCGACTTCGTCAAGAACCCGGCGTAGAGGTGATGCCGAACCTAGCCCACGGGGCGCGACCCGTGGGCGTAGGCGACCGATTCTCCGCGATCAGTTCTCGTGGGCTTTTCTTCCGGCGCCTGAATCATTAATCTATCGTCGTATGGGAATCAGTTCCCACAAATCTTGACGTCGGCGGCACGTGGGCATTACGGGAGCATGCGGTGACTGAAAGACGATTCACGTGGTTACACCTTACGGACTTGCACGTTGGTCAGGAGCCGGAGGATTGGCTGTGGCCTGGTATGAAGACTCGGGTCTACGATGACCTCAAGGACATGCTTAAGAAGATCGGTCCGGTTCACGCGGTCTTCTTCACGGGTGATCTTACTCAGAAGGGCGCAGAGACGGAGTTCGCGAAGGCCGAGGGCATTGTCGAGGACCTCCTTCTCTTTCTCAAAACCCAGACGGGTCATAGCCCCATGTTCTACGCGGTACCCGGGAATCATGATCTTGCTCGTCCCTCAAGCCAATCGTTTCGGGCCGATCCAGCCCTCGTTGCTCTGGCCGGTTGGCAAACCAATAAGACTCTCCAGAGCAGCTTCTGGCTTGAATTCGGCAGAGACCTGCGACGACCACTTTTCGAGGCGTTCCATGGATGGAGTGGTTTCGCCTTGGGCGATCTGATCTGTGAGGGAGTCCAGGACAAGCGGGAGGGGTTTCTCCCCGGTGATTTCGCAGCCACCCATGTGCTTGATGGTCTTCGCATCGGCGTTTTTGGTCTGAACACGGCCGCATTGCAACTGTCCGGTGGGGATTATCGGGAACGGCTTGTTCTTCATCCGAGCCAGACGGCCAAGCTCTTTCCGGAAGGGCTCCTGGAGTGGAGCAGATCACATGATGCATGCTTCCTGATGACCCATCATCCGCCGTGCTGGCTTGATGATGCCAGCAGGGCGCACTTGGAGTCGGAAATCGCCCCCGCTGACGCTGTGCAACTGCACCTTTGCGGCCATCAGCACGAACCAGAGGACGTGGAGTGATCCAAGTCCGGGATGGGGCGATGCAGGCGCATCTTGGGCCGGTCGCTCTTCGGGTTGGAGAAGTGGGGCGACCCGCCACAGGTCGAGCGTCTCCACGGCTACAGCATCGGGAGTCTGGACTTTGGAGAGACCCGAAGGGCTCGGCTATGGCCTCGAAGGGCTCACCAGCGGCATCACACCGGGCCTTTCGAGTTGGACCGCGACTTAGACTGGAAGCTCGACGATGAGGGTGGGACAGCGGAAGCGACTGACTTCGGTCCTTCGCCTCGCGTATGCGCAGGCGAAACGGGCGCGGGCCAGGTCGCAGTGATTCCTTCAGGGTGGCAGCACGTCGATTTGCTTTACCTCGGTAGCTTGCCCGAGCTCAGTGACAGTGAGCTGGTGCGTTATTTCGATGGTCAGGTACCCACCTGGCGCCACGGGGTGTCCGATCGCATCCCTCGCAGAGGCACCGTGGAGGCAGTCGTCTCCGCCATCAGAAAGACGGCAGATTCTCGCGCCTTGTCCTTTCACCTGCTGCTCGGCGCAGGCGGCGAGGGTAAGTCCACGGGACTGCTGCAGGTCGCCGCGGACGTGGCTGGGCTGGACGGGTGGCAGGTCCTCTGGAGGCCTGAATCTGGTGTCGGACTCGATCCTCAGGAGGTGCTGGAGTTGCCCCAGGACGGAGAGTCGTGGCTGCTTGTGACAGATGACGGTGAGGAGTTGGTCCGGCCGATGCTGTCGGCGCTGAGAAAGGCGCATGAGGTAGGACGAAAGGACATTCACTTCCTCGTTGCTTCCCGGGACACAGACTGGGCGGCGTCCGGCGGTTCCGCTCAGCCATGGCGCAACTACGCTTCAGCTTACGACGGTCCTGTCCGATTCAAAGGTGTAACGCGGGAAGATGCGCGACTGCTCGTCACGGCGTGGGAGTTCCTCGGGAAGGAGGGGCTCCGCGAATTGAGCAACGCATCCGACACTGAAGCTCGCATTGATTTGCTCGTTCAGGCCGTCCGCAGCGAAAGCAGCGACGAGGGCTCGTTTTTTGGCGGCCTGCTGGAAGCACGGCTAGGTCCCGACGGGCTCAGGGAACACCTCGTGACACTCCTTGCTCGCCTTGGCAGTCTCACGATCAGTGGATCAAGGCTTACTCTCGCCGATGCGCTCATGTACGTTGCATGTTGCCACGGCGCGAGTATGGGCGGTCTGGACGAGGGCGTGCTGGCCGAACTGGTTGGTGTGGACCGGCAACTCGTACACCGGGACGTGGTCCGTCCAATGGGTGATGAGGCCGCCGCAGTCCGTAGTGCCGGTCATGTCTACACCCGCCACCGAAAAGTGGCTGATGCTTTGCTGATCGTTGGAGATCAGCGTTGCGGGTACGATTTGCCTGAGTTGTGGCGCAACATTGCCGGCACGGTCGTCCGGATGGGTAAGGATGGCCGGGTCAGCAAACAGTGTCACGGCTCCGTTGCCCACGCCGGGCCTCGACTCCTCACGCAGCTTCCCGCCGGTCTCAAGAAGGGTGCGGATGACAGTCTCAGGTTCGAAATCGCCCGGGCCGCCGCCCAGGCGTCCATCTCAACAGAGCGGACACGTCTTAGCTATGTTGTGGATCTCGGCAAGGTCTACCGCGTGGCCGGCAAACTGAATCAGGCCGTCCAGACGTTCAGGGAACACGCAGATGATCTGATGGGCATGTCGGACTACGCCTCTGTTGTACGCGGGTATCTGTATGAGTGGGGCGTGTGTGAGGGAGAGGCCGGATGGTACGCGATGGATGCCTGGTTGGCGGCTTTGAGTATCGCCGATCAGGTTGAAGACGTGCCCGTCAAGACTGAGCAGGCGATAATCTCTCTGGCGGGTCTCGGGGTTGCGTTTGACGAGTTAGCGGGCTCGGACAGCCAGGGGCACTACTCCAAGGCACGCGCGGCGTGTGCCTTCCTTGGCCTCGGGACGAAGTCCGACCCGAGGGGCTACTTCCGCAAGTACCAGCGCGAGACCAGACGCGCGGGGACACCCCAGCCGACATCGCTTCAGGAGGCCATTGCCTGGCTGGCTCGCGGAGTGGTGGCTGTTCGGAAGTCATTCATTGAAAGGGATATACCGGACTTCGTTGCCTGTGAACAGGCCACGTTCGAGCAACTCGCGAGACTGCTTGCGTAGGTTGATGCCGACCGTCCACTGCTCTATGTGGGGCGGCGACTTTGCGGAGCGATGGGATTCGCTTTGGGGGCGCTGCGCGGGTTCTCATTCCGTCGTCCGGACACAAAAACAGACCCGCCATTGACGGGTCTGCCTTTTCTTACGCGAGGCCGACGGGATTCGAACCCGCAACCACCGGATCGACAGTCCGGTACTCTAACCAATTGAGCTACGGCCCCGTAGCTGCTGGCGGTCGGCGGGAGGCCGCCGGCCGCGAGTCGCTTATATTATACAACCTCTCGCCGGTGTCAATGCCGTTTAGCCGGCGCCCGCAAAAAAACGTTCCCCGCCGGTTGAGCCTGCCGGCGGGGAGACAAGCGTCGCGTCCGCCTCTCAATGACGCGCCGCGGATCGGTTCTTCGTACGGCCGGTCTTGTCGGCGGGTCCTGCCCGCTCGCCCAGCCGAAGGCGGCTGAGCGAAATGCCCGTGGGGGTCGGGTCAAAGCATCCAGGCGGCTTTGGCCTCTTCCTCTTCATCGGCCGTGTCCCGCTCATTCTCCTCGGCGACAGGGGCTTCCGGTGGGGCGAGGCCTTCCCTCTCGTCGTGGTGCTCACCCGCGTAGGGCGGGGCGAAGTTGGCGGCCGGGCGAAACTCCGGGAGTGCAGGGGCCAGGTTCAGCGCGGGCGTGTGGGTTTCCGGCTCTAGCCGGGTGTCGGCGTCTGGCTCGGCGACGGGGGCCAGGTCGATCTCATCGCGTTCGGCGGCGGGTTCGGCCGGCGCCTCGCTGCGCCATTGGGGGCGGTTTGGCAGCGGGGCCGGCTCGCTCCAGAGCTTCAGCGGCTCCGGCTCTGGCTCCGGTTCGCTCTCGGTCTCCATGGTGGCGGGCAGGAACTCTTCGTCGGCCGGCTCGACGGGCTGCAGTTCAGGAAGGTCCTCATCGGCGAGATAGGCCTCTTCCTCGGCCACAGCGACGGCGACGGGGGCGGCTGCGATGGCCGGGCAGCCGTCGAAGTAGTGGTCAAAGCGGCGTGGGTCTCCCGTAAGCCGCGGCATCCGGGCATGCTGCAGGTGCCCGAGATACTCGCCCAGGTCGCCCTCGTCGAAACGGGCGAGGAAGGCCGGCTCTGCCGAGGCGTTGAGGGAGATGATCTCGTCGATAAGCTGGCGTTTCGTCATGGCGGACGTCCTCAAAACAGGTTCCCAGACACGGTGCTTGAAGC
>Ga0272441_10012524_pt1 | contig 12371 bp, 8 predicted proteins | sample SSMProp6N_FD_193582 | JGI IMG/M metagenome (GOLD analysis project Ga0272441, IMG submission 193582) | Marine sediment archaeal communities from Little Sippewissett salt marsh, Falmouth, MA, United States - SSM-Prop-6N | ecosystem: Environmental > Aquatic > Marine > Wetlands > Sediment ...
ATCGGTATAGTAAAGGTCGGTACCCAGCTTGTCACCGTCAGGATTCTGCAGGGAACATTCAAGGGAACCGAAACAACGGGGGTGAATGAACTGATCGGTTCGATGGAACTGGATAAAATGTTCGCTCCCGGAGACAAAGCCCTGGTGACCCTGGACCTCACCATAGACGGGAAATCCATTGCGGCGGCGAATATCATCGATCACTACAGAATCAGAACCGAACTGGTCCTGTTTGCCCTTTTTTTCGTGTTTCTCCTGCTCTTCGCCGGCTGGACCGGTTTAAAAGCCTTCGTCTCCTTCGTCTTTACCGGCCTCGCTATCTGGAAGATCCTGCTTCCGGCTATTCTCTACGGATATGATCCCATCCTGGTTTCTCTCGGCGTTGTAACCCTACTGACGGCTGTTATTATTTTTCTCATCGGTGGAATATCGAAAAAGGGATTAGTTGCTTTTCTTGGTGCCTTTTCCGGTGTTGCGGTCACCTGTGTTCTAAGCCTTGTTTTCGGAGGAGCCTTTCACATCCACGGTGCGGTCAAGCAGTTTTCAGAGACCCTGCTTTATTCAGGTTTTCCCCACCTGGATCTGTACAAGATATTTCTGTCTGGAATCTTCCTTGCCTCCTCCGGGGCCGTTATGGACATCGCCATGGATATTGCCGCTTCAATGTATGAGGTAAAACAGAACCATCCGAAGATATCAACGGGAAACATGATCCTTTCCGGATTAACCGTCGGGCGAGCGGTGGTAGGAACCATGACCACGACTCTGCTTCTCGCCTACTCAGGCGGTTATACAGCCATGCTGATGGTTTTTATAGCCCAGGGCACACCGCTTATCAATGTACTGAATATTACCTATGTATCCGCTGAGATACTGCATACCCTGGTCGGAAGCTTCGGTCTGGTACTGGTCGCACCCCTCACCGCCATGATCGGAGGATTGCTCTACAACCGGGCCGGATCAGCGCAGGAGATTCAGGAAAATCTACCGGAGCGGATGGTCTCTTCCGAGTAGACTCGCCGTTCAAAGAGATATCCGCTGGTCCGGTTTTTATAGTTGATTTCCTTGATTTTACTTTTCAGATGGGCAACACTCTGACCAAGTTTTCCCGGATGAGGAGGTCGGGCGAAGTTCTTATTGGTAACAACTCCTATACTCAGGGTAACCAGCGGGACTTCTTCGATCTCTCCTTTGCGGTTGGAAGATAGGTAGGATCCCCGTTTTATATCCTCTTCACTGAAGAGTCTTTTTTTCCTGAAGTCGAATTCAGCACAGATCTCATTGAAAAAATCTTTCCCCAGGTATTCCTCACAAATAAGAACGAAGTCGTCTCCTCCGATATGCCCGAGTCTGCAGTCCGATTCCACTGTCTGTATCTTCTCGGCTAATACTTCTGCCTGCAGTTTTATCATTTCATCACCGGCGGAAAAACCGTAATGATCGTTGTATTCCTTGAAACGGTCCAGATCGATGTATGCGATGGAATACTCGGGCTTATGGAGTACATCTTCGAGCCATACGTTAATAATAACATTACCCGGCAGTGAAGTAAGCGGATTCGCGCTGGTGGCGAACTTGATCTCTGTATCGAAAGCACGGGCAATCACATTTTTCATAGTAATGGTACCGACAAGCCGGTTATTTTTATCCACTATGACAACTGGATCATATAGGCCATTTTCAGTCCTGCTCATAGCCAGTTTTCCCAGCATGCGCAGATCGATATTTTCCCTCACGATCAGCATATTCTGATTCGAAATAGTATCAATATACTTCCGTTCAAAGATCGCGTACCCGTAACGCCCGGATAGATGGGAGTAAAACCCCTGTTTGGTGATCAGCCCGAAGGGATGATCCTGCTTATCTGTGATTATTATATGGTTCACCCCGTTCTGAGTTCGGAAATAATCATCCAGCTGTGAAACGGTTAGACTGTTTTGAAAAAACGTCGCAGGGCGAGTGATCATTTTATAAATAGAAATATCTACTGAAAAACTCTTACGGACATACTCATTCATCAGACTGTCAAGCTCTGTACGGGTCTGCTTGCTGATGCTCCTCGGCTCCGGGGACGGTTTCCCGAGATAAAACCCCTGGCCGTACCTTGCTCCAAGCCGGTAAGCCGTTCGCAGCTCATCTGCGGTTTCGATACCTTCAAGCAGGATATAGCTTCCCACGTTCTCGGCAAAATCCGCGATCGCCTTCACCAGATTCTGCTTGTAGCTGTTTCTGTGGATTCCCTGCACCAGCTGCTTGTCAATTTTCATGAAATGGGGAGTCGTAGCGGCAAGGGTAATCAAACCGCTGTGCCCGGATCCAAAATCATCGAGGGCGATTCTGAATCCCTGTTCCACATACATTCCAATAGTTTTTTCGAAATGGTCATAGTCCTTTACACTCGCGGTCTCGGTAATTTCAAGGACCAGCTTTTCAGCACTGATACCGAACTGCTTGAGGCGCTCCATGGTAAAACTAGATTGAAACTCCGGTTTTGAAAACGTGTCCGGACTGATATTTATGAAAAAATTGACCATTGGCATCTCAGAAGACAACTCTGCGACCCTATTCAACGCAGCAATCCTGCAGGCGTATTCGAGTTCCCAGGTAAGATTCCATTCCTCCGCCTTTTGAAACATAAGCAGAGGCGATAGGAAAGGTTCAATACCTCGCGCAAGAAGTTCATACCCGAAAATTCTCCCGGTATACAGGTCATAAATAGGCTGCATGAAACACCGGATAGCTCCCCGCCGAAGCATATCAACGAATCTCGGATATTCGGAGTCCCGTATATCTGTATTAATATCAGAAGGATATAGTTGAAATTGAAACCGGGACTCGTGCCCTAATTGCATAAAATAAACCCCTTATGAAATATCATAAGGGGTTTGTATTAGTTTTTTATGTAATTTCTAATAAAATAAGTAAAAAATCTTCATTATAGTCAGGTAATCTACTCCAATGGGTTTTTCTCCATAATAAACTCAACCCGTCGGTTCTGCCATCGCACGCTCAGATCATGCACCGAGACTATAGGATTGGATCCTCCGAAGTATTCAATTCCGATTTTCTCCGAGGGCATTCCCCTCTCAACCAGAGCATCCTTCACCGTTTGAGCTCTCCGCCGGGTAAGGGGAACCAGAACTTCCTCTTCCGCAGCTTCCCTGCTGCCGCTTACGCCCCGATAGATATTCAGGGCATGGCCTTCAAGCAGCAGATCGTGAGCCGGATATTGTTCATAGATATCCGCGACTTTCCGTATGGATTCAAGATTTCGTCTTTCCATCTCCGCTCCCCGGGAATCGAGGGTATGCTTATAGGCTCCGAAGATGATATTGGGAACTGCAATGTGCAGCTTTCCGTTCCGTTTCACCAGGAAAATATCGAGAGGGACAAACTGCTCATACTCTCTGGTGTTTCCTCCCCGGTCTGTTACCTCCAGATTAAAGGTGAACTGCTCCACATCTATACCCGGTTCGCCTTTTTCCTTGCCGGCGCTCCAGGTAATATCTCCCGAAGGATCCCCTTCCCCATTATAGGTACGGATTACATTCCCATCGGCATCGATGATATCCATGGTCCATCCGGTAACCTCCGTTTCTTCTTCAACATCAACGGTTATGTAGATGTCCCCTTCAAGGCCCTCTTCCGTTCGCGCGAACGGATCAGGAACTACCTTCACGCCAACCCGCGGCGGTGTGACATCCAGAACGAAGGAGGAACTCGAATCGGTCGCTGTTTTCCCCTTCATATATTCCACATCGATCTGGGCTGTATACGAGCCTTCCGGAGCCTGCTGCATCGTCAGGTCCTCTTCCTGCATGAGATTTCCGTCCCACACCAGCTCTTCAGGTAAATCCCCTTCACCACTGAAGACTCTCCTCACTTCTCCGCTTTCCGCGAAAATCTGCAGAATCCAGCGCTCCACTTCATTGTATTGATTCGATTCAATTCTGATCGGAAGAGAATCAAAACGATCATCACCGTTGGGAGAGAAACCGGTATTTTCAATCACCAGATTCACCTCAACAGGATCAATATCGATTTTAATGTCCATCGGAGAAATGTCACTGCGGTTCCCCGCTTTATCGGTGAAGGTGGCCAGCAGCTTATATTCACCCGGAGAGACTCTTTCTCCATCAGGAGTTATTCCGTTCCATTCAATCCGATCGGTCTTCCAATCTTCTGTGGTTGCAAGCAGGCTTTCCCCCATATTATTGATGAACGTGCCCCGCCAGGTTACATCCTCATCGGAGGTGAACCCGACACTCACGGTATCCTTCCGGCCGTCACCGTCAGGAGAAAAAATCGGATTATCAACCTTCATGACAATCTCGGGGGCTGAAACATCGATAACAAAAAGCTCCGAAACGGAAGGATTATTTCCATTTCTGTACATCAGGGAGTAAGTAAAATCATACTCCCCCTCCATCAGCGGAGCCCCGGTCCTATCACTTCCATCCAGAACAATTTCCCTGGGGACTTCCGGACCGCCCTCATCGGAAAGGAATTCCCGTCCCTGCCGATCCTTCAAGCTCCAGGACCACCCTGTTATACCTTCCTTGACGGCCTGATCAAAAAAGACTCTTGCCGTATCCTGAATGCCATCTCCGTTGGGAGAAATGTACTGAGGATTGATTACTACCTCGACGGGAGTCGAAACCCGGTCAAGCTCGATTCCCTCCTGGATAATATCTCCGGAAGTATTGCCCGCCTCGTCTGTCGCGGAAAGAACATACGAGAAGATACCATCTGAAACTATCTGACCCGCATCATTCCTTCCATCCCATACAGCCTCACCCGGTTCTGAATTTGACCAGGTATACGTCCGGACCGTCTCATCGGCTGAGGAACGGATCTCAGCCTTCCATTTCTTCTCCGGAGTAGTCTTTATGTGCCGAAAAACAATGGTGTCCTTATTTCCGTCCCCGTTCGGAGAAAAAACAAGACTCTCCGGCTCGACGATCAAAGCCTCCGGGGCTTTTGTATCGATCACAAAATCATCCAGCGCCTGTTCTTGCCGGGTACCCGAAGGACTTGCAACCCACAGGGAAAGTGCGTATGTTCCATCCGGGGCCGCCTTTCCTTCAGCGTCCTTTCCATCCCAGGTGACCGACCGTTCAAGGGTGAACTCCTTATACCCGGTAAATAGTGACCGAAGCCATCCGATATCACGTTTTTCCTTTTCCGCAACCTCTTTGATCACCTTACCATTCGGATCAGTAATCTCGAGACCATACTCGGGAACATACCCGTCCTTACTCTTCACATATACCTTTACACTGAAATCTATAGTTGCTTTTTCCTGCACACCGTCATCATTGGGTGATAAATACTGAGTCCCCGAAGTGATTGGGGGAATCTGTGGAACCTCCGGTTGGCCGCCGGCAAAGGCTGTAAACCCCACACTTACAAATAAAATACATACCAAAACATGCTTTATACGCATATTTTCCCCCTTTTTATAATTTTATCCCATCTCCCATACAGGGTTTAAAAACTATTTATTCAAGTTCTCCCATGATGGCAACTCCCGCGCTTGCCCCTATCCTGTCCGCCCCGGCTGAAATCATGGCCATGGCATCGTTCAGTGTCCGGATACCGCCGGAAGCCTTTACCTTCATTGTATCACCGACTTCAAATTTCATCAGTTTAATATAATCCACCGTCGCCCCGGCACTGCCGAAGCCGGTGGAAGTTTTTACAAAATGCGCCCCTGCCTTCATCGCACATTGGCAGGCCGTGCGTTTTTCATTTTCATCGAGATAACAGATTTCGATTATTACCTTTACCGTTCTGCCTGCAGCCGCTGTAACGACGCCGCGTATATCTTCTTCAACTCTGCTTATTTCTCCGGCTTTCAGGGCACCGATGTTTATGACCATATCGACCTCATCCGCACCCGATGCCACGGCCCGGGCAGCTTCAGCTGCCTTGATCTGCGGTTCATGCGCACCCAGGGGAAATCCGATTACGCTGCAGGTTTTCACCGAAGTACCTTTCAGCTGCTCAGATACAAATGAGACATGAACAGGATTTACGCATACTGAGGCAAACTGAAATCTCTTAGCTTCTTCACAGATTTTTTTAATCTGCCCTTCCGTCGCCGTTGGTTTGAGATTGGTATGATCGATATAGGCTGCTAAAGTTGGTTTATCCATATCCATAAAACTCCTTTTCAGTCTGCAGACAATTGGTGCTGATTTAGCAATATTTTATTCTATTATAATGATATCATAGTTCATAAAGATAGACAAACAAGCAAAGTAAGATAATTCTTATTATTAAATATAATAAGATCAAAATTTGACACCATTTATCGACAGACTATAGAAGCCCGTAGATCAGAGTACCTCCCTCCGGCTCCGCACCCTTTATCCTCACAGCAGACCGGAAGCGGTCTACCGCCTCCTGCAGATTTCTTTCATCATTCACGTAGAATTCCGCCAGAGTTTCTCCTTCCCCTACAGGATCACCAAGCCGTTTTTTCATCCAGAAACCGACACCGGGGTCGATTGAATCCTCCTTCCTGGATCTTCCGGCGCCAAGGAGCAGGGCGCACAGTCCCAGCTCAGAAGTATTCATTTCATATACATAACCGGACTCGGAAGCACGGACAGGTATTATCTGATCAGAATGGGGCAAAAGGGAGGTGTCTTTCGTGACATTGGGATCGCCTCCCTGCATTTCAATCATTCCTTCCAATCGACGGAGAGCCTCTCCCGAGGAGATAGCCTTGTCCACCGCCCGCTGGGCCTCCGTCTCATCTGAACACACTTTTCCGAGAAGGAGCATTCGTTTGGCCAATTCCGTTGAAACCGTCTTGAGATCCCCTTCGATTTCACCCCTCAGAATATGTATTGCCTCTTCCACTTCCAGGGAGTTTCCAACAGCGTTTCCCAAGGGCTGGTTCATATCAGTGATAAAGGCCTGCGTTTCTCTGCCGGCGAGATTGCCTATTTCTACCATAACTTGTGCCAGCTCTTTCGCTTTATCCAGATCGTGCATGAAGGCACCCGAACCTACTTTTACATCGAGTAGAATTTTGTCCGCCCCGGCGGCGATTTTTTTACTCATGATGCTTCCGGCAATGAGCGAGACATTATCGATCGTGCCGGTTACGTCCCGGAGAGCATAGAGCTTTTTATCGGCGGGTACCAGATTACCGGTCTGCCCGATTACGGAAACCCCAGTGGTTTTCACTATTTCTGCGAACTTTTCCATGGATTGATCTACCGAAAAGCCCGGTATAGATTCAAGTTTGTCGAGGGTTCCTCCGGTATGTCCGAGTCCGCGGCCGGACATTTTTGCGACTCTGCCGCCGGCGGCAGCTACAAGGGGAGCCACCACCAGGGTGGTAGTGTCCGCTACTCCGCCGGTTGAGTGTTTATCCACTTTGATTCCGGGTATTTCAGACAGATCTATAGTGTCTCCCGACTCCACCATGGTAAGGGTCAGGTCGGTGGTCTCCTGCTTGTTCATACCCCTGAACCATATCGCCATCAGGAATGCGGCGGCCTGGTAGTCGGGGATGGTACCGTCTACATAGCCCCGGATGAAGAATTTTATTTCAGCACTGCTGAGAGATTCTCCGTTTCTCTTCTTCTCAATGAGGTCAACCATTCGCATAGAACTTCCTCCCTCTTTATCACTTTCTATATGTAAATGTCGCCTGTAGACTGTTTTATATCAAGTTCGAAACTCCTAAAACATATCCACCAGCATATGCTGGTCCAGATCAATGAGCCTGCCGTTATCCTGCAGGGTTTTTTTCATGTACTCCCTGTCCAATTTGAGGTCGTCTACGAGTCTGATGAGGGTTTCCTCGGGTAAAAGGTTCTGTTCCGCGTAGAGGTAAATCAGAGCCTTTTCGGCAATGTTTGCTACCAGAAGACTATTCATATTGACCTGTTCATCCGGCGTTCCGGCAAATTTTTCCTTGAGATGCGCATAGAGAAGAGATTTTGTCTTTTCCTGATTAAGGGCAAGCAATTCATCCTTGAGCGGCTTGATATCCCCCTTCGCAGCCATTTCTCCCAGGGGTTTCAGAGTAAAATAGGTATACTCCTTTCCCGGCAGATAGTGGTGATTATCACAGCGGGTACAGTAATTCGGTTCTAAAGGATCTTCCTTTTTCCTGTCTCCGCCGACGATGATGAGGGGATCGAAATAGAGGGCAGGACATTCTTCCCCGTTCACGAGATAATAGCGGTAGGTATAAAAACTGTCCTCGATGCAATCAGGGTGTTCACAGTACGCGGTGAGGGGGAATACATCGGTGGCGGTTTCCAGCATCAGCCGGGCGGTGGAATTAAAAATGTCTCTTCTGAAGTTGAGAATGAGGGCGGGGAATATGAAAATCAATCCCCGCTGCTGACTGGCGTTCCGAACAACATATACAAGACGTTCATCATAGAAGGATGCCTCATCGATGATCCAGGTTCCGACTTCCGGATGGTCCCGTAAAATGTGCTCGAGGCTGAAGGAATCCTTGATCTTCGCAATATGCTTTCCGCACCTTTCATATCCCCCGCGGTAGGCCAGGGCATCATCGGGATATTCCGGGAATCTGCCGGCATCAAGCAGGGACCGGATAAAAAACACTTTTCTCCTGTCGGCATTATCCGTAGTCGTCTGGGCTCCGATGTATCCGCTCTTGTCCTGGGCCACCCGGGCATCCCGCCACACTCTGGCCGAGTACTCCGTTTTACCCGAACCCATTGGTCCAATTACCAGGATTCGTCTCGAAGCACGGGTAAAATCAAAATGATTGAAAGAGTGATGGACGCGAACACTCGGGAATCCGAGGCTTTTCAGAAAATCCATGGTGCCGGGATCATTTTTCAATTCATACATACCCTTATACTAACCTAGGGCATAAGGCTTGACTATATCTTTTGAGGCGTATATTTTTCGATTTATGATTGCCGGATTTTTGGAGACACCCGTTCTTGTTCTGCTTGTAGGCGTAATGGGTTTCAACCTCTCCCAGCGACAGCATATCGAGCATGGGGAACAGAAACGTTTTGCATCACTGTATCTTGCCGGAATCCTGCTTCTTTTTCATATTTTTCTTATCCTGATACAGCATTTTTTTTCGTCCCCTCTCGGCGATTGGCTTCTCATCCCTTCGATACTTCTCACCGCCGGTCTTGCTTTCCTCTTCCGTCACAGGATTTTTCTCTTTCGTCGGACCTGTGAAAGCTGCGGCAGCCAGCTCCCGCTTTCGGCCGTACTCTACTATGATGACAATCTCTGCGGTTCCTGCAGGGGTAATAATCAGGTACGGCAGAACGGATCTGCGGAGCTCGCTCAGCCCGGGATTCAGAAACAGGATTCTTCTGAAGCGGATCTTCTGGCCGCCGCCGATCCATTGATAAATCCGCCGGAAAAAAACCTGCTGACGGAGGTTCCCCGGAATGTTGACAGCTTCGACTGGGAGGCCTGGGAACCTTCTGAGACGGCCGTAATATGCTATGTCTTTGAGAATGATCAGGTGCTGCTCATTCACAAAAAGCGCGGACTCGGGCGGGGGAAGGTAAACGCCCCGGGCGGCCGGATCGAACCGGGAGAAACTCCCCGGGAAACGGCGGTACGGGAACTGCAGGAGGAAGTCGGGATTACCCCTATCGAACCCCGGGAAGTCGGCAGGTTGTCCTTCGTTTTCACCAATGGTTATTCTCTGAAGGGACATGTCTTTTTTGCCCGGAAATATGAAGGAGAGATGATCGAAACCGATGAAGCGGATCCCTTCTGGGTGCCAGTTTCCGAGATCCCCTACGATAAAATGTGGGAAGATGATAAATTGTGGCTCCCTATAACCCTGAAAGGGGCCCTGGTCGATGCCCGATTTATTTTCGAAGATGATACCATGCTGAGCCACCAAATCACCGAAATAGACCGCTTCTGATTTTCTGACTACGAAACCGAACACACTGGACTGCCTGCAAATATAGAGGATGTATGACTATTAAAAATCAAAACGAAAATCACTCACTCAGTTATCTTGTATTCACTCATCTGATGCTGCTCAGCGCATCTTTCTTCTGGGGCCTCAATCCTATGGTCATGAAAATGGGACTGGCGGAACTGAACCCTTTTCCCTTCAATACCCTCCGGCTCTTTTTCGGAGTGGTTCTGGCCGTTCCCTTTATCTTTATAACCCGCCGCTGGGAACCGGTTCGGAAGAAGGACCTCCCCCAGTTTCTCATTGCCTCCATAGCCGGTTTTTTCCTCTTTCAATTCTGTTATTCCCTGGGGGTGGACGCAGCTTCAGCCAGTGTAGCGGCCATCATCCTGGGAACCTTGCCGATCAATGTTGCCCTCATCACCTGGCTATTCAGGATTGAAAACCTCAACAGGCTGAAGATTATCGGTATCGCGGCTACCTTTACCGGAGTTATTTTCATCGCCCTCGGTAAGGAAAGCGGACTGGACGTTCAGGGAACATACCTCTGGGGTGTTATTCTGCTGGTGATCGGCGAGATCGGCTATGCCACCTTTACGGTCTCGATCAAGCCGCTTACCCACCGGTACAGCTCCAACCAGATCGTAACCATCGTCATGATTGTTTCTCTGGTTTTATTTTCCCTCTATTCCCTTCCGGTTTACGGAATCCGAATCTACCGGGATCTATCGCCCCTCACCTGGGGAAGTGCGGTCTTTTCCGGTATATTCGCCCTCGTACTGGGAAATATCCTCTGGAGCATCGGAATCAGAAGAATCGGCAGCACCAATACATCAGTCTACGGAAATCTCCAGCCGGTCTTCGGAGTGGGGGCGGCTATCCTGATCCTTCATGAACGTCTCAGCCTGTTTCAGATCCTCGGTGCTTTTATTATCCTGGCCGGTGTGGCCCTGGTGAATAAACGGAGAAAGGCGCAGGCAGACGGAAAATCGGATATGAATTCATGAAGTATATCGGCGCGCATGTGAGCGCGTCCGGCGGGGTAGAAAACGCTCCGGTGAACGCAATGGAAATAGGAGCTTCAGCCTTTGCCCTCTTCACAAAAAATCAGAGACAGTGGAAGTCAAAGGCCCTGACGGGTGAATCCCTTTCCGCTTTTCGGGAAAATCAGCGGACAGCCGGGATTTCCTCTGACCATATACTCCCCCATGACAGCTATCTTATCAATCTGGGAAATCCGGATCGGGAAAAACGGGAAAAATCGCTGCGGGCCTTTATCGACGAAGCCCGGAGGGCAGAACAGCTGGGACTTTCCCTGCTCAATTTTCACCCGGGCAGTCATCTGAGGTTGATATCAGAGGTGGAATGCCTTGACCTCATCGCTGATAGTATGAATCTGGTACTGTCGGAAACTGATACCATAAAACTGGTCATCGAAACTACCGCCGGGCAGGGATCCAATGTAGGATATCATTTCGACCAGCTTGCCCGGCTGATCGAAAAGTCGAATATGCCTGACCGGACCGGGGTGTGCATCGACACCTGTCACATCTTTGCCGCAGGCTATGATATCAGAACAGCCGAAGCCTTCGAATCCACCATGGAATCATTTGAACGCACCGTCGGGTTCGGGAAATTATCGGGAGTGCATCTCAACGACGCGAAATCGGAATTCGGAAGCAGGGTCGACCGTCATGCCTGCCTCGGTAAAGGAAACATCGGACCAGACGCCTTCCGGTTCATCATGAACGATTCCCGTTTCGATGAGATTCCGATAATTCTTGAAACACCCTGTCCGGAGCAGTGGGCTGATGAAATTGCCTGGCTTTACAGCCTGCAGATTACCTGAAAAACATCCTGGGAGCCTGAAATCGCACCTGCCGTCCTATCAGCCACAGGTTGACAAAGCCATTGCATGGCGCTATATTTGAACACCGAAATAGATAGGAGAGGTGTCCGAGTGGTTTAAGGAGACGGTCTTGAAAACCGTTGAGTCGCAAGGCTCCGTGGGTTCGAATCCCACCTTCTCCGCTACTTTGTAAAATATTGTTTTTTGAATGGAGAGGTGCGAGAGCGGTTGAATCGGGCTCCCTGCTAAGGAGTTGTACTCTTACGGGTACCGAGGGTTCGAATCCCTCCCTCTCCGTTTTTTTCTGTTTGTACCCATAGCTCAGCTGGATAGAGCGTTAGATTGCGGATCTAAAGGTCGGAGGTTCGAGTCCTCTTGGGTACGCTTTTCGGAGAGATGCGAGAGTGGTCGAATCGGGCGGTCTCGAAAACCGCTGTACCTTCGGGTACCGAGGGTTCGAATCCCTCTCTCTCCGAATACATGCCATTTAACTGGAGAGATGTCCGAGAGGCCGAAGGAGTACGCTTGGAAAGCGTATGAACCCTAACCGGGTTCCGGGGGTTCGAATCCCCCTCTCTCCGTTCTCTCCCCTTCAGTGTTGACGACCAGGTACTGTGC
>Ga0272441_10012525_pt1 | contig 12370 bp, 22 predicted proteins | sample SSMProp6N_FD_193582 | JGI IMG/M metagenome (GOLD analysis project Ga0272441, IMG submission 193582) | Marine sediment archaeal communities from Little Sippewissett salt marsh, Falmouth, MA, United States - SSM-Prop-6N | ecosystem: Environmental > Aquatic > Marine > Wetlands > Sediment ...
AGGCAAAACATGGTTGAACATACTTATGGTGGTAGATTATGAGAATGGGAATGATAGAAGTAGGCCACCATGTTTCACCATTCCAACAGTAGGTATGATGGTGGTGGTTTATTAATGTATGGGGGTCAGTGAAAGTATTATAGATCATTTATTGCCTCAGTCATTTGTCGTTTACTGTGTTGTTCTTCCAACTTACTTTTTAACCGTTTTAACTCTATATTGATTTCTTTCAGATACCGTTTTCGTTTTTCCATATATTTTTCATAAATCCATTTTGGGACATAACAACTAAAATGATCTTCGAACTCTTTTCGGAATTTACGATCACCTGATGGCATACTATACCATTTAATTGCTACGGCACGACGATTATAATTCCCAGGGGCTTTATACACCGTCATTTCATAATCATCATAATTCCGTAATGCTCTCATCAACCGTTTCTTCTCAGGACAATTTACCAACAAGGCTCGTACTACGGTACGGATGGTATCAAACATTGCCGTTACTAACGCAGACTTATAGAGATTAACAAAAAACAATAAACTACTGAAATGTACCGCTGCATCATCTATACACCAACAGAGTTCAATGGTGTCGTTATCAATGTTATGTTCTACTTTTGCAATTAATTCATCTGGAGAAAACACAAACCCATGTAATGCACGGGTCCATGCTTGTGTTTCTGTACAGTTATCTACTAGATAATGAGCAAGGGCCATTGTCTTGAGATTGTACATACTCTTGCCACTTCCTCGTGGTCCTTTGGTTATGGCTCCAATGAATCCGTTTTGTTGTGAGGCACGTACAATTCGCTGTGAAAGCAACAACTGCCAGTCATCCATAGTATTATCACTCTCGGTTCTAATCTAGTAAATTATTTTTCATCATTATAAAAATAAAGAACCAAAAAAAAAATGATTCTTTATTTCTTGGGTTAATCATGTCCTATATCAAAGGTTGCTTGAGGAAACATGATCCCATGCTGCTCCATAAGTTCCAAAATATATATCAATATCTGATCAAACTTTTGTTTTCCATCTTCTGTGAGATCCTCGTTTACAGTGATGTTGTTGATATGTTTCATTACAGAATCCCGTAATTCTTTCGGGAGTAACAACACTAATGTCTGCACACCACTCTCAAACGCCTTTACATCAACGTCACGCCATAAACTAATCTCACGTATCTTGGGTAAGATAATACCGTTTTCGTAGTTTAACGGCTGCCTAAACACCTTTTTAGCGGAAGTATCATGGTCTTTATTCATTGAATAACCCATCAGTTATTGCGACTTTCCAACATACCGTTTTCTGACTGTGGACATATTCCATCTCGATCTGGGTGTTTCCTCGTTCCATCATGTCACGTTGTTCCAGAAACCCCATACTACTGACTTCATCCTCTAATTGTTTCTTCTGTTCTTTTCGTTCCTGTTCAATCTGATCAAATTCTTGTTTGATTTTATCAGCAGTTGCGGTATCTTCCCTGATGGTTTCCAAAAATGCATCAAGATACCCACGGCAGCCAATCCAGTTCTGTTCAGCAAACGCCAGGTTTGCCATATCTAAATATTTCATTCGTTCAAACCCTAACCGTCGGCTAGGGTTTACTTTACTTTCAACCATAGTTTATGTTCACCTCTTTAAAACGGAAGCATCCCCATGTTTTTTGCGATAACTAACACAATCATGGCCATCACCGCAATTGTCATAATCGTCACTATCGCTATTTTTTGTCGACGATTCAACATTTTATCTTGTGATGCTTCCATATACGCCTCAGCTTTCTGTACCTTCAATAAGGTACTCATGGTTTTAGGTAATCCACCGATATTGAATCGTTCGTATTCACGGAAACTTACGGTTTCACCTGCAACCACGGTTTGTAGTTTCTCCATAAATTGTTCTAACTCAGGGTTATTGGTTAATTCCACCATTTGCCACCACCTTCTTTTTTCTTTTTCATTGTTTGCATAAATTGTTTTCCCACACTTGTTGGTTTATCTGAGGGGATACTATAAAGATATTGTGCTGCATCATCATGAATGGTTTCTGCTTTAAACTCCACAGGTTCCACCACTTTTTCTATATCTTCAACCAACTTGACAACTGGAAGTGGTGATTGCTGCTGTAAGCGTTCTTCCACTTCCTCTTTTTTTTCTGGAAATTGTCCTGCGACGGTTGCTTGAAGTTCACGGATGTTGTTGAACCCCATATGATACAGCCATCCTGTGAAATTTGCGTATTTGACGTTGGCGGTATGATTCACATTTTCTAACACAAACCGTACCGTGTTTTTCCCAAGTTTATATACGGTTGCTTTCCCCAGATCGTGGACTAATCCTAGTCGGGGAACATCAATAAAGCTTTCTCCAGGGAATGCACGGGATCCTAATACGGGTACGATTTCTCCATCTCGTCGTAAAAAAAACATTAACAGTTTTGATCGGGGGACTTTCTCCAGAAACCATATCAGGCGGTTATCATATAGTTGATAGAGTAACAACATGATGGGTAACACCAAAAATATCATGGCGATCCAATCAAAAAATATGAGTTGTAGTAGTGGTACTACTTTGGTTAAAAAAAACAAAACAAATCCTATGACTAACATTAGTATTGAAAAAGGTATCCAAAACATTTTTTTTTATCTCTCCTCTGGTAGTTCTTCATCCTCTCGACGGTTAAACATGCTACTCCATCGACTAATTTTTTCTTTTTTGTTATCTTCTTTGATTTCATGTCGTTGGGTGATTTGTGCTTTCTGGAAGAATCCTTCAAGGCCTCGGAAGTTTTGATGATCTCGGACACTATCCCAGGCTACGGTGATGGCATCATCGACGAGGCCGCAGTCCATCAGTAAATCTATTTTCATGCTACGGATTCGTTCTATCTGTACTTGTTTGGGGTTGCTGTTGCTTAATGCAGGGAATTTGTTGCTTTGTAAATATCGTGCCGCAAACTGTTTTATAAATGGTTTGTCCACGAGTACGTTGTCTTGTTCGATGCTGGTGCCAAATCGTAAGTAGGCGGTTTCGGGGCTGAATATTTGGCCTTGTTCTCCGAGGATGTTTTCTCGTTCTGGTTGGTATCTCATACGGGTGTCCTCCGTATCATAAGAATGTTGCCGATGCCGATTCCTAAATACGCTACTCCTGCAATAATGAATACAATGGGTAAGGGTGGGGCCACTACGGTACTGATGCCGATAAACATAAGACCTATTGCGAAAATAAGGAGTTGCCGTTCAATTTTGATATTTTGTTTCTGTTGCATCAGTACCGTAATAGCTTTTCGTGTGGCAGTAGATATGTTGTCATCAATGGTTTCTAAAAATGTGATATGTTGTGGATAAAACATTATATGACGTGATATAAGATCCGACGGAGGGTCCATCCATTACCTATGTACGATAGTAATAATATATAAATGTGTTATCAGTAAAAAAAAAAATAAAAAAAGAGGAGAAGTGAAGGGATAGGGTTTATTATCGTGTTACGGAAACGCCGTATCCCTTCTTTTTTTTGTACACAGATGCATTAAATCCTTTGCGTTCCATCCGTCGAGCTAATGCATTTGCATTCTTTTTGGTTTTAGCTCGATGTGCTGCCATTATAGACCGCCGCCTTTACCGCCGCCAAAGTTGGTGACTACCCCAAGAATGATACTTGCGATCAACACAATGGCTACTATGGGTAACAACGTCCATACGGTACTAGCAGTTGAATTGGTATTGTTCCACGCTGCACGAGAACCAACAGTGGAATCTGTGAACGTGATACCGTCGTTAACACTGTAAAATACAAGGACACCAATGATGATTGCTACAAGAAGGGCAACCATGCCGCCCATAACTTTTGCGAATCCTTGTTTGTTATGTATGAGTGATCTCATGGTTATAATCCTCCTTTACCAGAACCACCAAAATCAGTTACCACCGCAAGAATAATACTTGCTATCAGCACAATAGCCACTATCGGTGCTAATGTGAAAACAGTTTGTGCAGTGGTGTTTACATTTGAATGTGCTGTTTTTCCTGTTGCACTCGTTATGGTAATCGAGCCAGAAACCTCCGTGAATACCAACAGCCCTATGACGATAACGACGAGAACACCGACAATCATGCCGACCATACGGACATCTCCTCGGTCATCATCACGTAGAGAGAGTTTTTGGTTTGCTTTCATTCATAAACCTCTTTAAAAAAAGTAAAGTCCTTTATTTTATATATAGGTGTTATCAGTAACATGATGGATAGTTGCATCCATATTATGGATTGTTAAAATTTGAACACAAATTTGTTGCCATTCCGTTCCACCGTAATCTTCGGAGGCAACGACACCACACCCTTCCGAATATAAATACTATCCAACTGACTCAAATACCGAATCTTTTTATGTCGACTCAACGCCTGAGCCACTTTCGGATCAACCTTTGCCACAGGATACTTCGTCAACCGATCCAACAGATGCTCAATATCCTTATTTTTTGTACTAAACGACAACATACCTCATCCATCCTTCTCCTCAATCTTTCTCATACAATGTTTGTAACACCAACATCGTAAAACTAATAGCCATCACAACCCCCATCATCATAAAAAAATACGTAACAGGATATAAACTCTCAATTACTCGTGTACCATGCTCAACAACATTTGTGGTGACATTAAAAAAACTATACGGAATCTCATACTCCAACGTCCCCAACGCACACACAAACCACAATATCGTATCAATCAATGCAAACACAGGATCACGTAACCCAATCACCAATGCCATAAACGCAAAGGCCAAAGCAATCAACACAAACAACATCGTTTCCAACATTTTTTTATCATCTCCTAAAGAATATTCCAACAAATAATGATACGATACCAATCGCAGCAAAAATCACAAACGCATTACTAATCTCAGGGGCACCCACAAAAATACCTCCTGCTGATGCTAATATCCCTGTTACCACCATAAACATACTCGTTATCACAGGATCACGAGTTTTCACATACAACGCAATTGCAATAAAACTCACAGGTAACAAAAAGAACAGATTACCTGCTCCATCCAGAAACTTATCAAACAAATCAGTAAAGGGACTCCATGTCGTATTCCAAGGTTCATTCAACAAATCAGATCCATTTATCGGCATACTTTATCCACTCCCTGTTAACATACCAATCACTGCTGCTGCAAATAAGAAAAACACTCCAACGGTTCCAATAATCAAAAAATCACCAGGAATCCAGCTCATACTATTCACCACCCCGATGGTTTGCATATAGCTGGTCCAAAACACGGCACTAAACAAAAACAACCCAATGGGGACAGTACTATGTATCAAAATTGCTACTGCAATGGTGACTAATCCACCTGCGGTAAGGACCACTGCCCACATGGCATCAATCCCAAATATGGTGCTGCCATCAGACGTATGTGATAAATCTGTGGTGGCATTAAAAATACCTGATTCGTTGTTTCCTGATAATACACTGCCTTCGCCTACTGGTTCAAATATTTCCATACCATTTACAAACGCAATGGCAAGATTAAAAAAAATCAGGATGAAACAGAGATACACACAGGCCTGAAAAAACGTGTTCATGTTCATATGGTTAGCCACCTCCTTGTTCTTTTCGAGAATCCCGCCATAACACCAACACTCCTAGAATAATGAATAACCCAGGGATGATGCCTCCTGCGGCTGCGGCGATAGCGGTGTTGAATCCTATGACATAGTTGATGAGTAACATGATGCCACCAACGAGAATTAAGCTGACACCACTGCCTCGTTGCCCGAAACTGAAAAAGGCTCCGAGTAAAATAATAAACATGAAGGTGTTGCTCCAGCCGAAAGGGTTGTACCCAAAATTTAGGGTAAACAAAGAATCAGTAGCAACTTGGGTGGTGATGGTGCGGACATTGGTGGGGTTCACAATTTTGGTGTGTTTCTGCATCCCCCAATGACTATGGTTCAGATACAGTAGTATTAAATATCCGTTGCTGGTGTTTCCATTAATGGTATATGAAAAGGTGTTGCTTCCTGTTGCGGTGTAGGTATCAAATAAATCATCAGATCCGTCGCTGGTGTTGAGTTCATAGATATATACTTGGGTGTTGATGGTTTGTAGCATCTCATCATCATAGGTGATGGTGAGTTGTTGTGTAGCATTATTCATTGTTGCGGTGAATGTGATGGCGGTGGGTTCAATGATGCCTGTATCGGGTAAGGTGTCTACATATTCAAGCATAAAGGTTTTGGTGTACAACAGTTCATTGGGTATCCAGTGTTTACTTCCTGTTTGGGTGTATCCTTCTTTAGTAATATTAAACAAATAGAGTTGATTTGGTACCAGCCATACACTGATTTGTCCGTTGCCATCGGTGTTACTACTTCCGACGGTTTCGTATTCGTCGGTGGTGTTGATATAGCGTTTGATTTGGATGGTGGCGGCATCAATGGGTTGATTTGTTTTATCAACGACACTAATTACACATAACAAAGAATCATTGCTGTCACCACTGCCGCCTCCTGAACCTGGGGTGGTTAATGGTGGTAAATAAAAGGTGTAGTTATAAAAATTATTTAACGACAAATCATAGGTATATACTCGATTGCGGTAACTGCTGTTACTGATGACAATGATGGTGTCATCACCATAGGGGATGTTACTGAAATTGATGTATAATATATTGGTTTGATCAGTAAGTTTGTAGGCTTCATCTCCGTCTTTATCAGAAATTTCGATGTCAAACCCAATACCTTGGTGTGCTGCTGATTCATTGTAGACACTAACTCCGAGGCATCCCCAGGGCATTTCGGTGCCTATTGCATAACTATGGGTGGTGTCATTGTAGGCATATACCATAAAATATGCTGAATCAAAAGTTAAGGGTATATCATATCGGGTACTCGTGCTGTTCTGTACTTCATAGCCATCGGTGGGGTCACTGGGGTAACTGTTGTTGTTGCGGACTACCACAAAACTATCGGTGGAGCTGTTGATGATGCTGGTGTCATAAATAATTTTGAGTTCAACCTGATAACAGTTTACATGTCCCCCATCAGGGGTGTTTCCTTCTACATCCATATCAAGATTAGCTATGTTGGTGAAATTCCATGTTGTTGGGGCATTGGTGTCAGTGGTTATATCAATCCAACTGGTCCACAAGGGACTATTGCTGTTTACTGTGACACTATGGGTGTCCATATCGTCGGTGCCATTCCAGATAGGTCGTAACCGTAATGCTTTATTGGTGCCGCCTGTGGTGGAATATCGTGCTCGTACTGATACTTGTGTGATGTTTCCCACATTGGTGCCAGGGCAGGTGTTACTGGTACAAAGTTGTACATCTGGGTCTGCAAAACATTGGGCATAGTTGTTGATGTTGCCATCCACCATATTTGCGGGATCTGTTGTCCATGCTTCTCCTGCGTTGTAGTTATCAAAATAATAGATGGCTTCTTCAGTGGCACCCCAACTAAAATTTACTGAATGGTATGTGTTGTTGTAGCTACTGTTGATTCCTGTAACAGAATTGAGTTTGTAAACCTCAAACACATCAGTTGATACATTATATCCAGAATATTGTAATGTGCTGTTAGAGGCCGTTACAGACACATTTACATCAAAATATCCCATGTCTGCCTCAGATAAGGTGTTACTGGGATTATAAGTACCATAATATCGTCGATGGGTTGTATTTACTTGTGAATACCCTGCTAAACTAAAAGATACATCATTTTCACTGTTGTTGGTTACAGGGGTCATTGAAACTACTGCTGACCAATCACTTGGGGCATATACATCCACACTTAAATTGGTGGTATAATTTCCCAAAGCATAATTGCCATTTAATTCAATAAGATCACGACTGCTACTGATGTTACGTGCAAACGTGATGTTGCCATAACTTCCTAAATTAATCCAACTACTGCTTATATTAATATAATCAACATCAATACTACTTTTACTGTTTAGTGTCCAATCACTAGCCATATAATCCACAGACGGATCCATCAACACCGCAGACACAACATTACCACATAACAACAGCAACAACAGCAATGGTTTCCAACATGTTTTTATATATTTTTTCATTGCTCATCCCTTCAATATTGCCGATACCTCCAATCTGGTTCCCGATGCATCACCCACGCAATAAACCAAATCGTTGGGATTAACCCTGCAAGAGCAAAACTAATATCAAACGCTAATCGAATCGCTGCACCTGTTGATTCTACATGGCCATCTACACCTGTGATGTTGGTGTTTTCTATACCTACCACAATATTTGCAAATGGGGTGCTTACCACTAGATAACAGATAAACAAAATCGCCATATATGCAATATATAACACACCATTTGTTATGATGTTCATCGTACCATATACTCCTGTTCGTTATAGGTACGAACCACCCAGTAGCCACCAAAAATCAGATACACTACTATAATTGCTGACCAGAAATAATTATACAATGTGTAGACATCACCTGTTTGATGGAATCCTACACCACTGATGGCGGTGATAACACCATCCATGATCCAATACATGAACCCAAATGCTGCAAGGCCACCAAGATATTGTAGTATCGGTATGAAACTCATAGGGAGTCACCTCGTAACCAATTAAAAAATCGTTGTACTCGTTCTTCTGCTATGTGCCATTCGGTTTTCCAATCAATATGTTGTTTACCTTGGTTGTTTGTAGTGTATTGGATGCTGGTGCCATTTTTCCGCAGAAACTCTTTAATTGTCATTTAGACCCCCACTTTTTTAAATAAGGTTTGAAGGTTAGGAAGTTTGAATTCTCTAAATTTGTATCGTCGGCCATAATTTTGTTTATCAACCAGTAGTTTTCGTGGTTTGGATTGTGAAAAAATCTTCATCCGTAATGGTGTACTTGGTGGTATTGGTGGTTTTGGTGGGGTATATAATGGTGTTTTGGGGGATGTATATGGTATGGATTTAGGTGGGGTATATGATGGTGTTTTTGGTGATGTATATGGGGGTGTGTATGAAGATGATTTTGGTGAAGAATATATGGGGGTTTTTGGGGATGTTTTTGGTGGAGAATATGAAGGGAATTTAGGTGAAGTATATGGGTTTTTGTAACCACGGGTTTGTGGATACACATAGGTTTTGGTTGGTGGGGTATAGGTTTTGTATGATGGGGTGTATCTGGTGGTGAAGGGTAATGGGTATGCTGTTTGGGTTGATGTTGGATAATAACTGTACATACGGGTTTTTGGGGTGTATGGTGGTGTGGATGGGGTAGGAAGTTTTTTGAATATTTTTGGGGCTATCCGATATTTGGGTGTGGTGTATTGATGTGGATGGGTGATCATATGCATGGATTTGGTGAGTTTGGGGTTTTTGGTGGTGGTTTTGAAGTAGGTGCCGATGTCCCAGAAATCTGGGAGGTCTTTGTAGGTACGGTAGGCGGTGTCGGGTTTGAGGATGCTGATGCCTTTTCTAAAAAATTGTTCTTTCACAGGCATAAATTTGGTGGTTAGTGGTGTTTTGGTGGGTGTTGTGATGGTGCGGGTTTTGCCTCGTAATCCTCGGTAGCCGTAACTAAGGTATTCTCCTGGGCGATATTGTGGTATGTCAATAACATGGGATTGTTTTATTTGTGCAGCACGATTCAGACTTCCCCATCGTCCTGTAATCATTATATCAACATCAACGGGTTTGGTGGTGCCAATAAAATCACGGGGTCGTGCAGTATATTGTCGTTTCATCCCCCATTTATATAATGATGAGGGCAGGTTTCCTGTACGGAAACTACCTGAAGGGAGTTGTGCATAGGTACTGGTTGATCCGCCGATACGTGGTCGGCCACCAAGAAGGCGGGTTTGTTCAGTACGTAAAAACGCTGATGCCTGAATAGCTTTGGTTCGGGGGACATTCTGTAAATTACTGAATACATCAATGGTTTGTTTCGGAAGTGAAGGTTCAGGTAGTTTTTTGACGGTGTCCATTGATTTAAATATTCCTTTGGTGCGGATATACTCGGCACCAGATTTTGTGGATAAAAGACGTGCTCGTTCAACTTTACCCATTCCCCATGCTGATCCTTTTTTGTATCCATAATATCCACTAATGCTGGTGATACCAATCATGCCTGTATGACTAAAAGCAGTACTCCAATCACCAGATTTGTATGCTTGTTGATAAATAGGGGCAGATTCAGTGATGGCCTGTTTACCAAATTCGATACCAATTACAGCTTCAGCGATTTTTCCTAAGGTGGGTGCAGCAACTTTTACTGCTCCTGTTGTGGCCCCAATTACGGCTCCTCCTGCTGCAGCCCATGCAGGAGCAAGACCTGGGCCAAACACCATTTTTTTGGTGAACTCAATGTTGCCACCACGATATGCATTCATTACATCCTGTTGTGCCCGTAGTTTGGTTTCTAACACTTTTTCTTCATTACCTGTAAATTTATAATACGCAGATTTAAGGCTTAATGGATCTTCATAACTCATAACGCTAGTGAGAAACCCATGTCCTAATGCCCGTAACGGCTCATGTTTGTACATATAGTGTAGTTGATCTTTTTCTCGTGCTTGTTGTTCCTGTTGTAGCTGCTGTGTAGATTTGGTAAACAAAAGACTGTCATTATGATATGTTGGTGTATATCGTTGTTGTTCAAAAGAAATAATACGTGAGATTTGTTGTTCAGCAGATACCCGTTGTAATGTTCCTTCAAAGCGGGTTTTGCTATCAGGTGATTGTTGATTCTGTATCGCCTGTGTTCGTTGTTGCTCATACGGTTTTCGTAACTCAGCATAGGTAAGGGATCGAGTAACGGGGCTGGTTGGGCTAGATTGTACACTTCCCCGTGGATACTGTGGATCATGGGGTGGTACCTGCACTGATGATTCTGGTTTTGGTTGAAATGATGGTTTTGGTGCAATATAGGGTTCAATAGATTTACGAGCTGTTCTTTTTCGAGATTTCCGTATCCCCCTTGGGGTCATCTGCACAGTCACCGTTGTTAATGGCATGGTTTATCCTCCATAAGATATGGTGAAATTATAAACATCATCACCGCAATGAAACTAATTAACCCCAACAGCATCACTATATCCAACCCACATACTATGGGGTACTGTGCCAAAATATAGACACATAGATAAAACACCGAAATCAATGGCAACAATCGAATAATACGACGGTTTTGATTTCGTGTAATTAACTGGTTTTGAATCTTTTCAATTTTTGCCACCCATGTTGAATCCATATTTGTACCTCCTTTGGCAACAACATATATATTTTTGAACAAATCATTACAACCACACAAACAAGTATTGCAAACACAACAATATCTGCCCACCACATACGGTATCTATCTCCTACTCCATTTTTTTATATTCATATTTATTGTTCCTCCAAGTTAACCATAAATTAATCACATTACAGTAAATGATACCAAACAACAACAACCCACCACCCACCAACGCAATCAAACACACAACATCTTTTACCACCAGTTCCGCCTCCGTTGATGTTGCATCACCACAGGATGTGGGATCACCACATGTTTTTTGTTGGTCCACCAGAGACTAAATCCTTTTCGACTATGATGTGGTTCAATCTTTACTTTGATGCTGCTACTTTTTTCCAACTCTCTTGTTGGTAACGATTCTGGGACTACTACATGGGTGCTAAACCCTGCAAGAAGATCCCGTTTCATCTGTAACGCTGACGGATAATCTTTTGTGTATCCTGCTGCTCCATACAATATATTATCATATTTTTTCCACAGTTTGGGTTTTTTTATCATTTAACGCCTCCGTTTTTTCTTACGGCCTACCGCAAACGCAATGATTCCTGCTATCGCTAAAATACCACCGAGAATACCACCCACTAAGCCACTGCTACTTCCAACACTTACTCCAACATTACTTGATCGTACTGAAAAACAATATGTTTCATTGACAAAACTGCTGGAATCATTGACATAGACCCGCCAGTAATACGTATCAAAATCTACGGCAGTGAAATAATCATCAAAATTATAGGTGCCATTACCAATACCTGAAGCATTGGTTAACAAGGTGGTGCAGTTGATGGTGCTGTTGCCATAAAAAATACTGTAATTCATGGTGGCCCCAGATGGGTTGGTTAACGTAAACCGTACCACAGGGGTGAAACTTTTGATGTTACTGTTGTTACTGGGGAACTCATTGGTGATGGTGAGGCCACCAAGGCCTGTGCCATTGTACACCGTGCCATTCGTGGTGGCATCTATGGTGGTGAATCCTGAACCGTTGTAGATTGTGCCATTGATTGTTGCTGAAATTATTTGCCATGATGCTACACTGGTGTTGTAGACGGTTCCGTTATAACTATCAGAAATTA
>Ga0272441_10012526_pt1 | contig 12369 bp, 12 predicted proteins | sample SSMProp6N_FD_193582 | JGI IMG/M metagenome (GOLD analysis project Ga0272441, IMG submission 193582) | Marine sediment archaeal communities from Little Sippewissett salt marsh, Falmouth, MA, United States - SSM-Prop-6N | ecosystem: Environmental > Aquatic > Marine > Wetlands > Sediment ...
TTATGTTAATTTATAGTACTATGTTTTGCATAATACCTTCTTTTGGATATATATTTGTATAAGAAACAACTAGGTCATGGCAGAAACTATAACAAAACACGAGCGAAATCTCTCCGCAGTCATCCATGGGGCTACCCTGGGGCGTTTCGTTTTTCCACTCGGGCAATTCCTTTTTCCATTGCTGTTCTGGTTGCCCAACCGCAAGCAATACGCATTTGTAGATTACCACGGCAAGCAGGCTTTGAACTTCCAGATCAGTATGGCGCTCTATGCCCTTGTGATCGGGATGATATCCTTTCCCTTTTTTCTGGGGTTCCTGCCCAATATTTTCGAGGGAGGGATTTTTGAATGGACGCACAGCCGTCACGGAGGGCCTTTTCGTTTTAATATGATGGATACTTTCTGGGATTCGCCCAGATTTTGGTGGCCCCTGGGCCTTACCGGGATCCTGGAGCTTGCCCTCTACGCTGTTAACATCATCTATACCATTTTGGCCACCCTGCGTACCAGCGAAGGAGAGTACTTTAAATACCCATTGACCATACCCTTTATAAAATGAAAACAGGATTCATACATATTATCTCTTGTGTATTCCTGATAGCCAGTCACAATGCTATGGGGCAGGTGGCGAGAGATTCAGAACTCTATCGCACGATAATGCAGCTCGATACAGCCTATTTCGATGCCTACAACACCTGTGATCTGGCCACTCAGGCGAGTTTGATGAGTGACGATCTGGAATTCTACCACGACAAAGGGGGTCTGAATACCTCCAAATCTGAGATCATTCAGAGTATAGAAGCAAATATTTGTGGAAGAGTAACCCGGGAGTTAATCGAAGAAAGTGTGGAAGTACATGATATTCCAGGGTTTGGAGCCGTAGAAATAGGTTACCATAAATTTTATAACAATCAGGAACCCGATGCCCAGTCAAATCCCAGCCGGTTTATTACGGTTTGGAAAAACACGGAAGGGGACTGGAAAATGCATCGGATCATCAGTTTGCATTAATAGTGAAAACCGAAGTTTATTTATCAATCGAAAATCAATCATCAATCATCAATCAAGTAAACATCTATTATGAAATCTCAAAAAACGAACAGTTAACCCCGATCTCCGCTCGTTAATGCAGGAGATCAAAGAAGCGACAAATTATGAATGTAGAAAATACAAAAGCACAAATGCGCAAGGGGGTACTGGAGTACTGCATCTTGTCTATCCTAAGTGAGGACGACAAGTATGCCTCTGAAATCCTGAGCACCCTGAAGGACGCAAAAATGCTCGTCGTGGAGGGTACGATCTACCCTTTGCTGACCCGCCTGAAAAATGCTGGGTTACTGAGCTATCGCTGGGAAGAATCCAGCTCCGGCCCGCCCAGAAAGTACTACGGCCTCACCGAGACCGGCAAGTTATTTCTGAAAGAACTCAATACCACCTGGGATGAACTCCGTACGGCGGTCAATGTGGTAACCAACGCTAAAAAGAAGTAAGATGAACAAGACAGTAAACATAAATTTGGCGAACATGCTTTTTCACATCGATGAAAACGCATATCAAAAGCTGCAACGCTACCTGGAGGCCATAAAACGCTCCTTTGCCGGGACCACCGGAAGCGACGAGATCATTGCCGATATCGAGGCCCGTATCGCGGAACTTTTCTATGAAAAAATGGAAAATGAGCGGCAGGTCATCACGGCAAAAGAAGTCGATGAAGTTATCACCATAATGGGCCAGCCCGAGGACTACCATATCGACGAGGAAATTTTTGAAGATGCCCCTTCCGGCTCGCGACCCGCCGGCCCATCGAGGGTCAAAAAACTCTACAGGGATATCGACCACAAATACATCGGCGGGGTTTGCGCCGGCCTGGAATACTATATCGGGTTGGACGCCTTATGGATACGACTGATCTTCCTGTTCCTGGCGATTTTCGCCGGGGGATTTGGCCTGATCGCATATATCATCCTGTGGATCCTGGTACCTGAGGCCGTAACCACGGCCCAGAAGCTGGACATGACCGGAGAACCGGTCAATATCAGCAATATCGAAAAAAAGGTAAAGGAGGGTTTCGACGGGGTGGCTGATAAAGTCCGGAGCGTGGATTACGACAAGGTGGGTAACCAGGTAAAAAGAACGGGGAAGTCCTTTTTTGATACCGTGGGCGACATCATCCTGTTTTTCTTTAAGGTCTTCGGAAAGTTTATCGGGATCCTCCTGATTATTATTGGTGCGGCCACCCTTATAGGGCTTTTTATAGGGCTCTTTACAGTAGGGCTTATCGATGTGGTACATATTCCGGGAGTGGATTTTCTCAGTATGGTAAACTCCACGAATGCCCCTGTCTGGGTTGTCTCCCTATTGATGTTCTTTGCCCTGGGCATCCCGTTTTTCTTTCTGATGTATCTCGGGTTGCGCATTTTAGTCAATAACCTGAAGTCTATCGGAAATATTGCCAAATTCTCCCTGCTGGGCCTCTGGCTGATCTCCCTGATTGCCCTTGCGGTCCTGGGGATCAAACAAGCTTCGGCTCATGCCTTTACCGGCAGTGTCAGTGAGCGGGATACGCTGACAATGGCCCAGGCACCGGATACGTTGCGGGTGAAGTTTCAGGTTTCGGACTATAATGAACTCTCAACGGCTACCATGGGAGGGGTTGAAATCCGTTATGACGAGGCTGATAACGCCCTGCTTTACTCAAACGACCTGCTTATGGATATACAACAGGCTGAAGATACCGTACTCAGTCTTAGGGTTCGCAAGGATGCCGATGGCAGTTCCTACCAGAATGCCCGGGACCGCGCCGGGCAGATCAATTATAATTATTCCTTTTCCGGTAATACCCTGACCCTGGACGATCATTTTACCACAGCGGTCAAGAATAAAATCCGGGATCAGGAAATCCGACTGACGCTATTTGTACCGGAAGGGACGGTGCTGAGTTTTAATTCAAACTCAGCGGATTACATGGGTCGGCGCACACGAACCGACAGGGAGATGTATCGCAAGCGCATTGTCAACTACACCTGGGTTATGGGTGCTGACGGAATGCTCAATTGCCTGAACTGTATTGAGGAATCCGATGACGAAGATTCAGACGGGAAAGGACACATCATTATCGATGAGAACGGGATCGATATAGATGTTCAGGATTCCAGGGATACCTTCAAAATGAAAATTGACGAGAATGGAATCAAGGTAAAAGCAGGGGAAAATGACTGATTCTGCAATTCAGGTTAGAAATACGACAATTCAGTATGGTTTCCTGTGGTCTTTGCATTCAGGCACCGACTTTTACAACATCAAAAAAAGATAATTACTCGTAGCCCTAAGATTATCAGGACCCCGAGTCCATCAAACATCAAAAAACGAACATCATGACAACACTAGCAAGATTTACTATTGCAATTATCCTCGCCCTGCTCACTTCATCCTGTATGATGGATGTAAACTTCGGCAGCGGAGTAACCGGAAACGGGGACGTGGTCAAAGAGAGCCGGGACATTACGGAAACGTTCACCGCAGTTTCCGCCTCCGAAGGCCTGGACGTTTATGTCACCCAGGCGGCGGACTTTAAAATCCGTGTAGAAGCCGACGAAAATGTAATCGATTTAATCGGCACGGACATACGGGATGGCAAACTAAAAGTCCACGCCATTGAGAACATCGGAAGGGCCACCAAAAAAGTCTATATCAGCATGCCGGAAATTACGGCCCTGGAAGCCAATAGTGGGGCTGACCTGGTAGGTGAAGGCCTGATAGAGGCAGACAAGGTAAGCCTGGATTCCAGTAGTGGTGCCGGTTTAAAGGTTGAATTAGTGGCGGATCAAATCGATGCGGAGAGCAGTTCCGGAGCGGACATCCGACTAGGCGGACGGGCCAATCTTTTGTACGCCGATGCCAGCAGTGGTTCAGACATCAGGGCTGAAGAACTGGAGGCGAAAATTTGTCGCGCCAATGCGAGCAGCGGAGCGGATATCCGCGTCAATGTCTCCGAAGAGCTCACGGCAGATGCGAGCAGTGGGGGCGATATTGGCTACAATGGAGATCCCAAAGTAGACTCCCGAAAATCAGCCTCTGGGAGCGTCTACAAAAACTAAGTTGGCTAAGGCATTCCAAATTCCTGAAGTTTTTTTCCTAAACCCTGGCCGCGAGTGCCGGGGTTTTTTTAGACTTTGTATTCAGAGATTTGATTATTTTAGGGATTCAAAAATTGTAAGCCTTGAAATTAGCACTACGTCCCTATACCCTTACACTGACCCACAGTTTTGGTATTTCCAGAGAGCGGCACGACCAGCAGGAAACCCTTATTGTCTCCCTGAGCCATCAGGGAGAAACCGGGTACGGCGAAGCCACGGCAAACACCTATTACGATGTTCGTATTTCTGAACTGACCTCTGAAATTGACGGGGTCCGGGCGCTTATTGAAAAAGCCTCCCCTGAGGATCCCGAGGCCTTTTATAAACTCCTCCGGGAAGCGAAACTCTCCAGTTTTGCCTGTTGTGCCCTGGATATGGCCGCCTGGGACCTTTTTGGAAAACTCAAAGGAAAGCCCCTGCATGAGATTTGGGGGACTACAATGGAAAAATACCCTGTAACCAACTACACCATAGGTTTGGATACTACTGAGGTAATGGTTTCTAAGATGCGGGAAACTCCATGGCCGGTCTATAAGATTAAACTCGGAACGGACCGGGACGTGGCCATTGTTACGGAACTCAGAAAGCATACAGACGCCGTTTTCCGCGTGGACGCCAATTGTGCCTGGACGGCCCGGGAAACTATTGAAAATGCCCTGGCACTTGCGGAACTGGGAGTGGAATTCATAGAACAACCGCTCCCTGCACATGATTGGGAAGGTATGGAGCGCGTGGCGCACCATTGTGTCCTGCCCGTGATGGCTGATGAGAGTTGCCTGACAGAAGCTGATGTAAATGCCTGTGCCCTCCACTTTAGCGGTATCAATATTAAACTCACCAAATGCGGCGGGTTGACCCCGGCCCGTAAAATGATCCGAAATGCGCGGGAACTGGGACTGAAAGTTATGGTCGGATGTATGACCGAATCTACGGTGGGCATCTCTGCCATCGCACAACTCCTGCCTGAACTCGACTACGTAGACATGGATGGCGCCATGTTATTGAAATCTGATATCGCCACAGGGGTACGCCTGGAAGAAGGGGGCGCAGTAATCCTTCCTGCTGCTGCCGGTTCAGGAGTGAGTTTACTAGTATGAAAACAAATCTCGAGGGTATCCCGGGTCCTGAGGTGCAGATCGGAGACACCTCCTATCTTTATTTTGGAGGCACGAGTTACCTGGGGATGCAAACCGATCTCAGGTTCCGGGATGAACTTGCCAGTTTTACTATAAAAATCGGAACGCACTGGGGTGCCTCACGAGCCGGAAACCTGGTTTTATCCGTATACGACAAAACAGAAGCCTCTTTGGCCGAGTGGGTAGGAAGCGAGTCCTGCCTCACCCTTTCTTCAGGTTTTATGGCTGCACGCATCCTCGTGGAATATTTTACAGCTCCCGAGTATTCCTGTTTGTTCAGCCCGAATTGTCATCAGGCCCTCCTCCCTCCGGGAGGTCGGCGGACCGCGAATTGGAGTGAATTGTACTCCGAAGTTGGGAAAGAGTTACAAAAGGACCGGACACCTGTCGTTTTTACAGATACGGTTGGGGGAGAAAAAACACCCGGGCCGATTTTAGAACGGCTTGAGGCCCTGCCAGAGAAGTGCATCCTGGTAGCTGACGATTCCCATGGTATTGGGGTTTGTGGTTCCCGGGGAAGTGGTTCCTGGAAAGCGCTCCAGAAATTCAACTTTAAGGATTTACTCCTGTGCAGTTCCCTTGGGAAGGCCCTGGGGATTACCGCAGGCATGGTCGCGGGCCCTGCGCATATCCTGGATCAACTCAGGAAAACTCCATTTTTCGAAGGGGCCAGCCCGGCACCCCCGGCCGGAGTGGCAGCTCTCGGTGTCGGCCTGAGCGAAGGTTGGTACGAACAACAATACGAACGTTTGCTTCAAAACACGGGGTACTTCCACGAACTCGCAAAGCCCCTGCAGCTTTTAAAATCGCAGCCACCCTATCCTGTATTTTACTTTACCAATCCCAAACTGGCTCAATACCTCAGGGAGAATCGGGTCTTGATTACTGATTTTGAGTATGCGGCGGAGGCCGGCACTTCCTCTCCAAAACGTATTGTAATTTCTTCGGCCCACCGCAAAGAGCATTTGGATAAACTCGCCCAGGTGCTGAAACGGTTTTAAGTAAATTATTTTATTTTTACTAATACCCTTTTTTTAATAGAATATTCTTCGTTTTTATCTTAATATATTTCGCATTTAAATAATTTATGTCGTATATTTTTAAAGATTTTTCGATATAAAAAAACGCAATTATGAAAAAGATATTAGGATTTTTAGTCTTAACCGTGGTACTCATAAGCACAACGGCTGAACGCCCCCCGAATGCCGAATCCATGCATTCGCTGGAAGGCACCTGGGAACTTCAGAGTTTTTATAATTATGCCGATGAGAATATCAGGGACACTGTTGACCTCGCCCCGGGGTACCGGCAGGTAAAAATGTACTACAACGGGCGGGTTATGTGGTCACGAACCGATCCCAACGATACTATAGGAAGGTTTGGATTCGGGAGCTACCGCATCACCGCCGATGAATTAATCGAGGTTATTGAATACGGCGACCACTATATGATGGAAGCGCTGGACACCATTCGCCAATTCTCCTTTGAACTGAAAATAGACGGGAATACCTATAGTCAGATTACCCTCGACGAAGAAGGACATCGTACATTCTCAGAGAATTATAAAAAGGTCAATTAATTATTGTCCAGGGCTAAGGCTCAGGAGACCGTTTCTGCGCTTTCCACCGACGCCAGGTAGCGCTCTGCGTCCAGGGCGGCCATACAACCGGTCCCAGCGGCTGTAACTGCCTGCCTGTACTCTTTATCCTGAACATCTCCGCTTGCAAAAACACCTGGTTTGTTGGTTTTGGTCGATTTTCCGGCGGTAATGACATACCCTGTCCCGTCCATATCCAGTTGCCCTTTAAAGATATCTGTATTGGGTTTGTGACCGATGGCTACAAAAAAGCCGGTAATCGGAATTTCCTCCTTTTCCCCCGTCTGATTATTGACCATTCTCAGACCTTCCACTACCTGGTCCCCTAAAATTTCATCTACCTCAGTATTGTAGCGAATATCTATATTGGAAAGGCTCTCCACGCGGTGTTGCATCGCTTTGGAGGCCCGCATATAGTCTTTTCTGACCAGCATGGTGACCTTATTGCAAATCTTGGCCAGGTAAGACGCTTCTTCAGCAGCGGTATCCCCCCCTCCTACTATGGCGACATCCTGACCTTTATAGAAGAATCCGTCGCAAACGGCGCATGCGGAAACACCTCCACCCCTCAGGCGTTGTTCGCTGGGGATTCCCAAATATTTCGCAGAGGCTCCTGTCGCGATAATAACCGTGTGGGCCTCTACTACTTTAGAATCGTCGATAGTCACTTTATGAATGCCACCGGGCTCATCACTGAATTCCACCGCCGTAGCCATTCCTATACGCACTTCAGTCCCAAAACGCTCTGCCTGTTGCTGCAATTCCACCATCATGGTAGGCCCGTCTATCCCCTGGGGATATCCGGGGAAATTATCCACTTCCGTAGTCGTGGTCAGCTGTCCACCAGGCTCCATACCTGTGTACATGACGGGTTTTAGGTCGGCGCGGGCGGCATAGATCGCTGCAGTATAACCCGCAGGCCCTGAGCCTAAAATCAGTGTTTCAAATCGTTCTATCTTGTCTGACATGTTCATAATATTAAATTCACCACTGTAAAAGTAGGATTTTCATCCACTTCCTTACAGGGAAAGTTACCAAAAGTTTTGAAGCTACCTGCTTAATCGTGCACATAATCTAAAGCGGAATCGAGCCTCCAAAATCTGCAAAAAACAAGAAATTGGAAATGACCGGGATCATATCGGATTCAACGTGTTCATTTTCGATTATATCACCTGAAAACCTTCGGGATATGGATGGTCCTGGTCTATGATGAGGGTATTGTACCCATAAACCCAGGCAGACCCTCTCACTTCGGGAATGATCCCTTCAAAATCCCCTATTCGGGCGAGCCCCAGGACCTGACCTTCGAAGGTCGATCCTATATAGCTTTCATGAGTAAAACTACTTCCGACTTGCAGGCGTCCGCGCGCCACCCACTGGGCCATTCGGGCGGAGGTTCCCGTACCGCAGGGCGAACGGTCGATAGCCTTATCCCCATAAAAAACGGCATTGCGGGAAGTAGCCGTATCCGAAAGCGGGAGACCTGTCCACAAAACATGGCTGACATCCCGGATTTTTGAATCCTCGGGATGGATAAACCGCCCCGGGTATTTGGCATTGATGGCCGGTCGCAGAAGCTGTGAGAATCGGATGAGTTCCGAAGCGCTGAAATCCGCCAAATCCCTGAAATTGGCCTGAGAATCGATGATCGCATAGTAATTCCCACCGTATCCCACATCAAATTGCAGCTTTCCCAGCGGGCTGTCCACCTCTAAATCCCGGGCAGCGAGAAATGAAGGGACATTGGTAAGGGCTACCCATGTGACCTTTTTCCCTTTTTGTCCGTACCTGATTTTGACCAACCCGGCAGGGGTTTCCAAACGCACTTCTCCGGGGATGCGCGGATGTATGAGCCCCTCTTCAATACCGATGGTAATGGTGCCAATGGTTCCATGCCCGCACATAGGAAGACATCCGCTGGTTTCTATAAAGAGGATTCCCAGATCATTTTCGGGGTTTGTCGGCGGATAGAGGATGCTGCCACTCATCTGATCGTGTCCCCGGGGTTCAAACATAAGTCCTTTGCGGATCCAGTCGAATTCCCTGAGAAAATGCTGGCGGCGCTCTTTCATGGAGTCCCCTTCCAGAACCGGGCCACCTTCAGCGATCAGGCGTACCGGATTTCCGGCGGTGTGGCCGTCGATGCATTTAAAAATATGCCTTTTCTTCATAGGTGATAAATCAAATCGGGCCGGCAGTCATTTGCCCGTTGACCATCCTCAGGATTCCAAGGGGATTGTCATCTTTCAACGCCGGGGGGAGGATTCCCGCGGGGAGGTTCTGATAGGACAGCGGCCGGATCCAGCGTTTAACCGCGTCGGTTCCGACGGAAGTAAACCGGGAATCCGTAGTTGCCGGAAAAGGGCCCCCGTGGTGCATACCCGGGCATACTTCCACTCCTGTGGGCACGCCGTTGATCAGTAGCCTGCCCGCTTTCTCCCCCAGGAGTGCAACTACAGGTGAAGCCGATTGAATTTCCGCTTCATTACCTAAAAGTGAAGCGGTTAGTTGCCCCTCTAATCCCGCAAGGGTTCGCATTAGGTCTTCGCGATCTTCACAAGTCACCAAAAGGGTAAACGGCCCGAACACTTCCCGCTTTAAACTGGCATTCTTTCTGAATTCAGCAGCACTGACCATACCCACGGCTCCGGTCCCCCGGGTATCGCCCTCATGATCATTTTTGGCCGTCATTCGGGTAACACCGGGCTGTGCAAAAAAATCAGCCCGTAGCGACTGATACTGGGCGGCGATATTTGAGTGCAGCATACAGGCTGTTCCCACGGCATCCACCTCGGCCGCCAGGACTTTAGAAAATGCCGTCCAGCCCGATCCTTTTATGCCCAAAAGCAACCCGGGATTGGTACAAAACTGCCCGGCGCCAAGGGTAACGGACTGGGCATAGGCTTTCGCCCATCCCTTTCCGGGTTCCGTGGCCGAGGGCAAAACCACAACAGGGTTTATACTCCCCATTTCGGCAAATACGGGAATGGGCTCTTTTCGCTCGGCCCCGAGGCGGGAAAGGGCCAGTCCCCCGGCCTTACTCCCCGTAAAGCCCACTGCTTTTGCGGCAGGATGTTTGACTAAAGATGCCCCTAAACCGGTACCACTCCCCTGCAGTTGTGAAAAAACACCTTCGGGCATTCCTGTTTGGCGCGCAGCCCTTTGAATACATTGGCCCACGGCCTCTGATGTCCCGGCATGCATCGGATGGCCTTTGACAACCACCGGGCAGCCTACCGCAAGGGCAGAGGCTGTGTCCCCCCCTGCGGTGGAAAAGGCAAAAGGAAAATTGCTGGCCCCAAAAACAATTACCGGGCCCAGGGGTCGCATACATTTGCGAATATCGGGTTTGGGCAGGGGGGTCCGATCCGGTTGGGCTGTATCGATCCGCACTTCCATCCAGGAAGATGATTCTGCCACGGCTGCAAAGGCCCTGAGTTGGCCGGTCGTTCGTCCGAGTTCCCCCCGGGCACGCCCCTGGGGCAAGCCGGATTCCTGCATATAAACAGTTACGAGATCCTCCTGCTGCTCTTCAAGCTGCACGGCGATGGCTCTGAGAAAGGCTGCCCGATCTTTCCCGGGCAAATCCATGTATGTTTTAAATGCACTTACAGCCATTTCCATGGCCGTATGGACTTCACTATCGGTGGCTTCGCGGAATTCCCAGGGGGTTGGGGAACCCGTTTGGGGATTAAAGGTTTGAAAGGTGTTTTTGCCAAGGGCGGATTCGGAGAAGCCGAGCAGTTGGCGACCGGTGATTGGGTATTGCATGTTACAAGGATATCTTTAGGATCGGGCGGGCGGGGAACCCCCGCCAATTCGTATTTCTATTTATTCACTGAATCCCCCAACGGCAATCCGATGCCATTGCGGGGGATTCGGGTAACTGTGTCATATGAACTTTAAATATTCAGGCAGGTCCGGGCGGAGCTTCAGCCCCTCTTCTACAATACCGATAACCCGCTGGCGCTCGGCCCCTGAAAGGGGAAGGCGCGGCTTTCTCACAACCTCCGAACCCAGGCCTACCATCTTTTCAGCCAGCTTAATATTCTGAACGAGCTGTGGGTTGATATCCAGCTCCAGCAAGGGCAGAAACCAGCGATAGATGGCCAGGGCCGCTTCCATGTGGCCTGCCTTTGCCAGGGCATAAACAGCCACCGTTTCCCGGGGAAAAGCACAAACCAGTCCTGCTACCCATCCATCAGCACCCATAGCGAGGCTTTCCAGGGCCAGGGTATCCACCCCGCAGAGGATTTTCAATCGATCCCCAAATGCATTTCGTATACGGGTTACGTTGGACACATCCCGTGTCGATTCCTTGACGGCCTGAATGTTCGGGCAATCCGCCATGAGGGATTCAAACATGTCAAGGGTCACTTCGGTCCCGTAATCCACCGGGTTGTTGTATACCATAATTGGCAGGTCCGTACTCCCGGCAATCTCCCGAATATAGGTTTCAGTCTCCAGACCTGTGGGTTTATACCGCATTGGGGGCAAGAGCATCAGGCCATCCGCACCGCAAGACTCCGCAGTCTTAACAGCCTGAAGTGCCCGCCGCGTACCGCCTTCAGCGACATTTAAGATCACGGGTACGGAACCCCTGGCCGTTTCGATGGCCTTCTGGGTGAGTGCCTTCAATTCCTGGGGTTCCAGGGTGCTGGCCTCACCAAGAGTACCCCCGAGAATAAGGCCGCTAACCCCGGCATCGAGTTGTGCCCGTACATTTTTATCAAATAAGTCGAGGTCGAGATTATCGGCCTCATCAAATTTTGTCGTCAGGGCAGGCATGACCCCTTTCCACTCAAATTCCATAGTTCTGTTATTGGACCCCTAATATACATATCCTAAAGGAATCCTTAAGCTATTTATCCCGCCCTACGGATTGCGGATTACAGTTTAATTTACCCTAATTTATAGATCATGTAACATGGGTTACTGAGTTGAAGCTTTCCATATCTTACCTTTAACAAAGTGAATTGAAATCCAAAAACACAACGACTATGGAAACGCCTCAAATGACAAATACAATGCCAAGAATCGGGGACATCGCCCCGGATTTTGAAGCCCTGACGACCAAAGGAAAAATTAAATTCTCTGAATTTGCCAAGGACCAATGGGTGGTGTTATTTTCCCACCCCGCAGATTTCACACCGGTGTGCACCACGGAAATGAGTGGGTTTGCCACCCGAAAACCGGAATTTGAGGCCCTGAATACGGAGTTGATGGGCCTGAGCATCGACAGTGTCCACGCCCACCTGGGTTGGGTTCAGAATGTTCGCGAAAACACCGGCGTCTACTTCGACTTCCCCATTATAGCTGACCTGGATATGAAGGTGGCCAAATTATACGGGATGCTGCAACCCAACGAGAGTGAAACAGCTGCCGTTCGCGCCGTTTTCTTTATCGACCCCGATAAGAAAATACGCCTGATTATGTATTATCCGCTCAACGTGGGGCGAAACATGGACGAGATCCTAAGAGCTCTGGAGGCCCTTCAAAT
>Ga0272441_10012527_pt1 | contig 12365 bp, 6 predicted proteins | sample SSMProp6N_FD_193582 | JGI IMG/M metagenome (GOLD analysis project Ga0272441, IMG submission 193582) | Marine sediment archaeal communities from Little Sippewissett salt marsh, Falmouth, MA, United States - SSM-Prop-6N | ecosystem: Environmental > Aquatic > Marine > Wetlands > Sediment ...
TTATATATGTCAGCCTTTGCGGGATCGGTGCCGACACTCAAGACATGTGTAGCCTTTGCGGTATCACTGCCAAATTCGTGGCCGCCTTCCAGGATCGCCTTTTCCCATTCTTCACGGTGGGTTTTATACGAATCACTTTCGCGATCCACCAAAAAAGTTCCCACAAAGGGGTGACGGCCATATCCGTTGAGCACGGGGATGGCGATCTTGAGATGGGATGGATCCCCGCCCTGGAATTGAATGCTGAATGCCGCAGCTTTACCATCATACCAACGGGCGATCTGAACTTTCATGTCTCCGGCTTGAGCGATAAGATCAGATTCAGCCACCTCTTCGGGGGTAACAGATCGCTGTTCATCGGCCTGTCGAGTCGGGTAGTAATCCCCCACGGCCGCCACTAACATTAGAATGGAACACCCAATCAGTGTGTAACCCATATTGTACCTCCTAGTCCTGGTCTGCTGTGAATGCCTCGCGTGAATCCAGATGATCCTCGATATCCGCGCGCGTTCGCCAGATCGGTCGCAGTTCCTTACGAGCGAATAGTTTTAACTGATCAGTTCGGTGCGGAGAACCGGGCTGCGATGAGTTGCCGTAGCTCATGAGCGCCATGGCGCGTATGGGGTTAGAGAACTCGATGGCCGCGACGTATGAATCGCCGCTGGTAGCCTTGAAACGGTTCTCTCCTGCTGAAGAAAAACTGACAACGCGAAAGATGCCCAGTGATCCAGGGCCGCCGTTGCCGGGGAGATCTACCGAATCGCACCTTAGCCGACAAACTTCACCCCAGGCGACATCCAATGCTCCGTAAGTTTCCTCAACCCTGGACGCCGCCGCTTCCAGAGCCGCGACCGCTGCGGCCGGGTCCGGCAGGCCGTCAGGCGTGCTTAGCGGAGAATGTTCACTCCAGGGAACGGCGAATAGCTTGGCGTTTCTTCTGGAGCGCCTTAGTTCGCGGAAGAAAACCTGAAACAATAACGCGCCGCGACTGTCCGCGTCAGCGTTACGATCCCAGGCTTCCAGCACATCGGCGGCTCGATGGGCCAGATCACTGCCACTACTGCGCGCAGCCGGCAGCAGATCATCCAGAAGACGATCCGCCATTTCCATGCGCGTTGAGAATTTGTATTTGATAATTTCCTCGAAAGAAATATGGGCGTCGTCGTTGAGCATCCGCGCGGATCGCTGCGCTCTAAAGTGCATGGAGGGCCGCGGCGCCATATATGGCGGATAATCATCCGGGTATATGACAAACGGCACAGTAGTAGTCCAGGGAGGATCATTGGCATTCTGGAGCCAGCCGCCAGGAGGATCTATGATCCGAGGCAGATCCTCGTATGGATGGAATCCAGTCCACAGCGTCTTTGGAGTATCTCCGGGAACAACTCCTCCCCAATTCCAGTTCCCTTTCGGGCGGATCGGTACCATACCATTGAAGAGATGCATGATATGTCCATCCCGGTCAGCATAAATCACCGTGAACATTGGGATTTGTATAGATTTTAGCACATTCTCGAATTCATCCAGATTCCTGGCTCGCGCCATATCCCACCATTGCTTCATGAGGCCTGGCTGGTCAATGCCCGCGACGCTCAGTGCGATAGCTTTTTCTCCCTTCTCTGCTATCACAGGCCCATGGATAGAATGTTTGACTGACAGCTTTTCCGGCCGAAGAGTGCCATCATCCTGCTTGACTTTGAGAGCGTGCTCAATCTTCCCGAATGCCCGAACTCCATCATCCCAGCGATACCCACCTTCAACCAACGCCAACTCGTAGGCGTCCTGGCCATCGTGGGTATTTACCGTATGGCTCCAACCCAGGTAATCATTGAAAGCAATGCCCAATACCGGAAAACCGACCAGAGCGACTCCGTATGCGTCGACCTCCGGTGAAACAAGCTGTGCCTCATAGAAGAGGTAAATTCCAGACCAGGGCAGGTGTGGGTTTGCCAGAAGCATTGCGTTCCCGCTAACAGAACGGGATGGTGCTATAGCCCATGCATTCGATCCCTTGGATTCCAGCCATCTTTGACCTGTCCGCGCAACTCTCTGACTGGCCACGAAAGTGAAATGGATAGCCCGTTGAGAATGGGCGACTATGTCCGTAGCATTTACTGGTAGGACAGCTTCGACGGCGTCATCAATCTGATCGCCATGCTCACGAGCGTAGTCGTTGATTCCGGCGGCAAAGGCATCAAGATAATGACGGAACCCAGGCGATTGGGCTGCGCACCATTCGCTGGCGCGCTGGGGGATTCCCATCGTCACTACCCACCGATCGCTCTGTAGATACTTCTCCCCCCAATACTCGGCTGCTCTTCCACGCGACTGACCATAGAGGCGCAGGATTAGATCACCGTGACTTTGCATCTGTGCCCATCCGAAAGCATAAAAGAGACCTTCCGTGTCTTCTGCGAAGATATGGGGAATACCCCAGGTGTCCCAGAGAATCTCAGTGTGTCCCAGCTTGTCAGAACCGAAGGCACACTGGAAGGACAGAGCGAGGAGGACGCCTAGCATAAAGACTGTTGCTACAAGGTGATTCGAGTGTCCTGGAATTTTGATTGCCGAATAGCTCAGTTTCATTTTTCCTCTCCTTGCGACGCGATAGCCAAAGCACAAACGAGGGTTGTCATTCCCGCGTTCGCGAGAATGACATTTTTCACTATACGAGTTTTTCAGCTACGGGTGGAACTTACTCAGTAGAACGAGGCTGCCAGCCCGTTTGGGGAAAATAGGTAACGTGTTCTACGGAAACGGGCTGGCAGCCTCGTTCTACTATAGTAACTGAGAAACTCGTATCACTATGTGCTTTATGCCGAACCAACGTTATTAACGAATGATAAACACTCGCGGACTTCGAGGCGCGAACGACTCTTCGCGCTCGAACACTTCCGGCAGATTCTCTGCCAGAACTCGCTCTTCTTCCCCGACCTTCTCTATCAGATTTGCGGAACCCGGCTTGATCCCGTAATCGGCGCACCGAAGCTCGTAGCGGATCGTGCGAGTTTCTGCTGTGTGATTTACAAACACCAGACATATACTTCCGTCCTCGTCTCCCCAGGACGATGTGATCACAGCCGGGATGTCGCGCTTTGGCGGCTGCTTATCCGACCATTTAATGTCCACAGTATCAACCTGCATTGTTACAGGAGGCAGCCACTCCCCATAGAGCAGATGCGGACGTACAGACACACGAGCCTGAAGCAGTCGACGCATATATTGGAGATAGTCCTGGTAGTTACTCGTGCCAACGTCTGAGGTAAGGTAGCCTTCCACCATAAGCTGCTGCCCACCTGCCAGCACCAGGGCCTCGCTGTAGCAGTAGGCGTCGGGATGCGTGTCTGTAAGCTGCCATACACTGCCATACGTTATGGCGTAGTCGTGGTATATGCTGTGAAACAGAGGAATCGGCAGCCACTGCTCACTGTGCCGGGTAGAAATCTCGTTGGCTTCCCGGGCCAGGTTCGCATCAAAGAGATCCAGGTAGCAGTCGATTGTTGATTCCGATGTGAAGGCTGCATCGGGACGGCGGGGTTTGGCATCACTCTGGATCAGTTCCATCATCTTCCGGTAACCTGCGTACCAACTGTTGCCGCCGCCACTGGGGTGGCCGTGTTGGGCGACGAAGCACGGAACAACAAAACAGGATGTGATTTGATCAAGGTAAATCCCATCGAAGTCGTAATCATACATAAGCCGATCGCACATCCATTTGACCTTTTTCTGCCATAGATCCGTATACGGACACATGGCGCGCCACGTCTTGACCCAAATATCCGCGTATTCGCCGTCCTGATCGAGGCACACCGCCTCTTGCGCTCCCTCTTCTTCCCACGATGGCTCATCCATGTTCCAGAGCCGTGCGTTGATATAGGGAATTGCGTGCACACCGGCTTCATGTAGTTTATTTATACCGTCGGCCAGTCGCTCGCGAAAACCTTCTGGAATTGGGAATGTGGGAGGAATGTTCTTATTAAATCGTTCGCCATCCCATTCGTACCAATGGAACGCCATGTCAACATCCATCATTCTTTTCAGTTCGAGAATAGCAGGCACAACATCCTCTGGCATACCTCGGGACCCAAGATGCTTTTTGGGTCGCCAGTTCCAGTACCAGAGATCGGCGTCCAACACCCATTTGGGAATGTCCTTGCGCTTGGCAAGCGGGCCTTTCTTGCACCACTCCTGTTCCAGTGCCCATTCGCGATGTATCGCTGAGGCGTTCCACCATTGGCCGGAAAAGAGGGCAATCACCGTGTCGTATGGTGTTTCGTAGTCCAGGCCGGGCGTAAGGCGTTCGTCCGGGTAATGCTGCATCACTAACTCGCCCTCATGAGAACCGGCATGGCCGTAGAATCCGAATCGTTTGTAACGCGCCGCCGGATCGTGTGCGGCAAAGTAGATTCCGCCTACCTCCGGGTTGCCATATGCCACGAATTGCAGCGCCCACATCCCCGGGTAGCTGTAAGCAATCTTGGAATCCGTCTTTCCGATGGCCTGAGCGTTATCGTATGCACCATAGTCCTGATCGAATGAAAATGCTCGGCTTCCTCCCTGCGCGAGACACTCCATAGGATTGGGAATGATCCCGCCATACTGCCATGGTATGGCAAGAAAGTCGTTAGAGCCATCGCCGTCGATCGTTCCCAACTGACCAATCCGCGGGCAGATCAGTTCCCACACGCAGAGCGGCCCGGAATACTGCACTCCGGCTCGCCACAAACTCACATCCTGATCAGCACGGAGCACAACCGAAACCCATACGCCCAGAGGCTGACCATCCACCTCCGTATCCCAGCGCAGCTTGAGGCAGATCTGATCTTCCTGTTCCTCCACATCATAGGAGAATTCCCCTGACGGCTCCACCACGGTGAAATTACCTTCAGAAGATCGAAATATCACTTGCCAAAGTGGGTTGCCGGGGGAATTATCATTTGTTCGCGTAAATTGAAAATCAGGTTCCTTATGTTTGAGCGCTTGCCACTGCCCATCCCGCGTGAAATGGATCTCCGTATTTCCGTTAGTAATGGCAAGTGTATACTCGTTTTCGTGAAATGCCAACTTTGTCATGGACGTCTCCTTATATCCTTCTGAAATATAAAAGCCTAGAGCATTACAGCCTGTGCGAAGAGGTTCTCAAGTCCCGGCAGAAAATGACCACCAGCCTCGTACCCGCCCCGTTTCATTTCATATGTATCCGGCGTATAGCCACGGCAGCCATTGGTGTATCCCAAAAACATGGCCTGCTTGGGTGCAACAGCCGCCTCTACTGCCTGACCTAACGCGCAAAGTGGCTCAGAATTCAGGCCAATCAAGGCCAATTCACTATTAAGCCACAACGTCTGAACATAAAACTCTGTATGGTTTGGAGTCTCTTCCTCTGCCTCTTTGGGAGCGTTGACAACGTTGATTTTCCCTTTAAGCGTCAAACCTTCCAGTTGCCGGAGGCCTGTACCCGTAAGAATCGCGAGGTTTTCCGTTAAAAGCTCATCACCAATTGTGGAAAGCTCGGAATGCTTCATAACCCGCCAACTGTCACCATCAGCTACATGACGAGGGCGCGCGTCTGCTCCAGCTCCTTGAAGGAAAAAAGGCAGAACCTGGGAGCCAAATGCTCTGGAGAACGCTTCGCGCCATGCTCCGGGATAGTCGGCAGTGATCAAATGCTGCGCGCCTGTAGCTACCGGATGACATGATACCTTCATACCTACTGCCGCAACCTCTCCGCCCGGCTTTCTGAATACCAGAAGCTGCATCCGATTGTCAAACGGCCCTTCCGGGTTAGGCGCGTTATCAACTTTGCCATCCCTTTCCAGACGACGATTCATGGGCAGGCGCGTCTTTCCTTCACCATACCACAGCGTACCTTCGCTCATATTATCCGCAGCCTCATGGACTGCCGCAAGTATCTGCTCATAAAGCCAATCCCTGTATCGCTCTGCCGTTTCAGCCGTTGAAGGTCCTCCATGGGTGTGCGAGGCATTCAGCATAACGTTATCCGAAGGACACCCAACTGCTTCACCCAGTTGAGCCAGCAAGTCCGGCATGCTTTTATCATTGAAGAACTGCAAGAGATCAGCAGCGCCAAGCAGCGCTCGTTGTTCCCCTTCCTCCAGAATAATTGACGTGAATGTCAGGGGATCGTTGACGTCATCGAACAGATCCTGTCTCGCACTGTATCCATACATCCGGGTGCGAAAGGGCGGCACAATCTCGCAACGGGCTAATCCAAAACGCATGTGATTTTCCTCCTTCAGGAATTCATGATTCTGAATGAATTGGGTAAATCAGCCACAGACCGCAATGGTCGTCTCTCCATGCTCAAGGACAATTTCTTCCTCTATGACAAGTTCGCCTGCCTTGTTGAGAGTAAAGGCAGTCAGATCTTTCGTCATTCCACCGGTAGTCAGCTTCACGGAGTCCACACTGACTCCATCAAAGCGCAGCACAATTTTCTTCACCTGCACGGCTTCGGGGCGAAGGTTATTCAGCCGAAGGGAAAGACCTACTACTTGATCATTCTCTCGTATGGATTCATAGTGCATAGTTCCATAGAAAAAAGCCGAGAAAATAGGCGCTGTAAGTGGGTCTATGGACGGCTTGAGGACGAATAGCCTCTGGGATACATCAAAGCCGACACCTTCAGCAGCCAGAAGTATGCTCCAGACGTTCAGGTTATCAATGTAATTTTTTCCGTAGAAATTCTCGCCGGTATCAGGCTTGAACATTAACAGTGAGTGCCAGGGATCGCGCTTGTTGCGCTCAATGAAATTCCATATCTTTTCCGATGCCGCCAGACCAATCTCATTGAGACCTGAATACAAACATACAGCGGTATATGGATAAAGCTCCGTTGGGGTGACGCAGTAGGACTGTGCATTTATCGTTGAGCTAATGTCTCTACGGCCATCGGGCTTCACACCCGTGGTCGCGCCGTAGGGGCTGTCTGCGACATTGAGTCGGTTAATGGTCTCAAGTCCCCTCACCACATGCTCCGGCGGAAGGATGTCACCAAGACCCAGGAGATGACCCAGCATTTGTCCATGAAGCTGGCCGAGAAAACAGGTCGAGGAGTAATCGCCTAGCTTGTAGTTGCGGTAAAGGGCGTAGTATTCGCCAGTCCAGAGCTGTTCCTCGAAATTGCTGACCGCAGTATCGCCCCATTGTCGGCATTCGTCGGCAAACTCGACGTCGCCCATTATCCGGGCAATCTTTTCACCGGCACGCAAGGCCACCAGCCAGAACTGGGCCACGTAGACGGATGTCCCAAAGACCGGCCAGGTGTCCCAGGCGCTATCGTAAATCCCATCGCAGTTAACCAAACAGTCTCCGTCTGTGTCCAGTGTCATGGAGAACTTGACAGCCTGTTTGACTGAGTCATAATATTTTTCAAGATAAGGCTTTCCACCAATCCACAAATAGTCCAGATATACGTTGATAACGAATGACGGCGAATTCTGCTGCCTGAAAGACCTGTAATTAGGTGAATTGATAGTACCGTTTCCCAATCCTGTTGGAATCTCGCCAGTCTCAAGCTGATGCTGTGAAACAATCCCGGCATACTTCAGTTCCAACTCAGGGAAAAACATAAGGGTCGGAAATAGGTCATAGGGCCGCAAAGCGGACATCTCCATAAGCCAGCCGGGCGTCTCGCCTAAGACAAATCGACCGTCCTTCGCCCACCATGATGACAACGGCAGGATATACGTGTTGGCGATGAGCGCTTCCTTCAGGAATGTCGGCAAACTCGATTCATACACCGGCTCCTGCCATTCCTTACTCTTCGTCCTCAGATAGCCAAGATTTTCCTGCACGTATGTGGCTACATCCCAGGCACCGGAAAACCAGTTTGTGTACATGTGGCCAATAAGCTTGCTGTTGCTGCCATAATGATTGGGCATGAACCATGAAAGAATAAATGAGACTTCACGCTCTTCACCAGGTTGAAGGGTCGTCTTGGCAGCCACCGAGCCAGTGGGAGTTGTTCGGAACGACAACCGAATGTCGCGCGCCTTTTCTATGACCTTATCAGTATATGGCAGTTCCCCACTCTCTGAGAATGGCTTCCAGAAAGGAGTTGACCCTCCCGATGCGTTCCAATCGGCAATATAAGTGACATTCAAATCCTCACTGTCCAGAACAGCGGCAGCATATTCATGCCCACACAGGAAATCTTCCCGCTTCGTTCCCAGAACCAGACCCGTTAGCCCGGGGCTGGACTCAGGTCTGTTTTCGTTGCTTCTGAACCTGTCTTCCACCGCGCCAATATCGTTTGTCCAGGAGAAGGCCAGGCTTACATCCGCAGGATTGTCCGATTGATTGACAATCCTGAAAGTGAAAACGGCAGCCGGGATCGCTGAATTTTTCGCGTCGTAGGGAATGAACGGGCTGAATCCTTCCAGCGACAGCTCAACCGGGAGGTCTTCATCGTGATAGCGGATCTCGGCGAAGGGAAAGCGGCCACAATAGGTGAGGTCGGCAATGCTTGTGGTGTCCGGCGGTCCGCTGGCTTGAAGAATCTTCGTACATTTCCCGTCCGGAGTAGCTGCATGCACAGCAAAGAAGCTACCGGGCAGGAGTGTCTTCAGTTCCTTCATCCAATTGTTCTGAAGAGTGCTGCAAGCCAGCGCGCCTGTGGTGGTAAGCTGAATCCCTCCAGTACCAAGCCCGCCAAGGTTTAGGCCGTTCTCCCCTTCTCCCATTTGGTAACAGATACCTCGATCCTCCATGGAAATTCCTCCTGTTTTCAAAAACCTCTTCCTTAGGTCAACGGTTCCGGATTATTGCACTGACATTTTGGCGGGACGGAGCCCGCCTCTACTGTAGGCCGAATTCAGCCAGCTTGTCGCGATGGATAATCTCTTCAATATCCTCTACAGAGATACGGGGAAACTTAGTTCCCTCCAGAAAATAGTTGACATTGCGCAGTCCTGCCGCAGCTTCGTTAGGGGTAGCTACCGGATAATCGGAACCAAAGAGTAGTTTGTGCATCACCCCATATTCCTGACATAAACGCAGGGAATTATAAAACTGCCACGGACGGTAATACAGACCGGACAGGTCGCTGTATAAATTAGGGTGTTTGCGGATCAGAACAATGGTCTCAACCTCCCAGGGATGGCCGAGATGAGCCAGGATCATACGAAGATCCGGGAACGCTATGGCAATATCTTCAAGCATTTCCGGATGAGCATACTTCAATGGGGCCTCTCTGGGAAACGAAGCCCCCTGGTGCATCAGGATGGGAAGCCCATTTTTCTCCGCGAAGCTGTAAATCCTCATGGCTCGCTCATTAGTGGGATGAAATCCCTGGTAGAGCGGGGACAGCTTAATACCTTTCAGACCCAGATCGAAGTGTGCACGCTCCAGTTCTTCCATATAACCCGCTTCGTGCGGATCGACTGACAAGAAGCCGATATACTTTTCTGGATTCTTACCAGCAAATTCTGCCACATAATCGTTCGTCACGTTGAAGCCTAACAGAGTGCTGCGAAACGCCAGTATTATGACCTTATCAACTGGCTCCATAGCTTCGTGATACGTATCTGGATCCACATCCATGGACACATCTTCATCGTTTCGCATCTTTTTTGACTGCTCAATAAACTCCGCGGCTTTCCCATAGTGCTCGCTTTCAAGACCTACGTGGGTATGATAGTCAATAAACATTGCTACCTCCCTCCGAGTTTACTATTCACACAAGCTTCCAGAGATTAGTATTACTTTGTCATTTGCGTAGTTTAGGGCTTTATGCCCGTCTTTGTGATGATTGGATATTCACAAATAACGCCCATAAAGGGCTGAACTACGGATTGTTTGGTCTAAATGACAAAGTAATATTAGAGCACACCATATTTTTCATACACATCCCGCAGGCGTTTCCCCTGCTTTAGCTCATCCCTCGTTTTATTCTCGTCCTCAACTTTTTCCAACGCCCATTCAATGACTTCCCGCTCTGTCTGCCGTGGAATGACAACGATCCCGTCAATATCGCCAAAGACAATATCGCCTGATCTGACCACAACGTCTCCACAACTCACAGGACAATTATAGTTCGAGACCACGCTACGCCCGTTTGAATCCACTGGCTTCATGCCTGCGGCGAACACCGGAAACTGCATTTCAGTAATCTGCCGTACATCGCGTGTATAGCCGTCTACAACAGCGCCAAAAGCGCCTCGAGCTTGAGCAGCAGTCGACAGCAGCTCTCCCCAGAAACAGGTGCAAGTCGACCGACCAGTTGAGGCAACCAGCACATTGCCGGGCAGCAGACTATCTACGGCTTCAATCTCCATTTCATAGGGTTCTTCAACCCTTTCGTATACATCCACAGATTGCACCGTCATGGCACGGCCGACCACCACAGCTTCTGGATATATAGGGCGTATATCAGCTCTCATGGCCTGGTGATAAAACCCAAATTGATCGAGCGAATCGCTCAGAACAGCGCAGTAGAGCTTGTCTTTGATAAACCGGAACATCTCAAGATCATCTTCGAATGAAACCATATTCAAATCTCCATTATTGTAAACACTTTACATACCAAAAGCCACTATAAACCACTCGGTCGGACGGGAAGACCCAGGAAGAGGCTGGCTAAAGCCCAGAGACTCATAACTGAGAATTCCCCTATAACCAGTCCGAAGAAAAACGGTCTTGCTTTTCGATGGCTGGACAAACCGCCATACCGCAGGAGAAGCCATTTGATAAACCAGGAAATAAAGATAGGAAACCAATAAATGTTTCCTCCCCAACTGCCACTAACCACATACCCCACAGGATGAAACGGCCACCAAATAAAGTACCTTCGCATTGCCATGAGAAACCATGTGAATAAGCCACCGATTACCACAAAAGCGACTGACATATAATCTGCCGACCTTGGCATTTGCATCCAATGCTGCAATCTATCCCAGGATTCCCGACCAAGATAGTCCACTGATGGGTATGAATATATGGACATTCCATGGTGATAGCCTTTATAGACCAGAGTCCAGAGAGAGATGATGGTGCCAGCGCCGACAGCTACCGTGATGGCGACAAAAACGCTCTTGTTAGACATCCTCGCTCGCTCTGCTATCTTGAATCCCTCCAGTTGGTGAGGCATCACATCGCTGTAATGTGCCCGGGTGAGAAATCGAAAAAAGGAGAACATGACGAGATTCTGAGTGCCAATCTGCCGTGTTCCTATGAGCCGGACAAGCAGACCATCGGGACCGCCAGCGTGAAAATCGTGAACAGGTGAGCCTAGTTCCGCTCTTACCCGTGTGATAGCGAGACACGTCAGCAGGTAAACGGAGAAGAAGAACAGAATAGCCCAAAGTGTCATACCTGCTCGAAGGCAAAAGAGAATAATAAACAGACATCCGCATAAGAAGATAAACACCAACGGTCGATATGGCAAGGCCTCGCCAGACTCATCAATATGGGATGATCTGCGAAAAGCTCCCCGGAACACCTCATAAAGATGGCGTCGTGTTACCCAGATAGCAAGGATACCCAGGGAGACATAAGCCCCAATTGATTGCTCGTTTACATAAGGAAAACGCGGAATGCTACGCATTCCCAGGATGCTTGCCATGACATTCTGCCACTTCCAGAAGAGATAGAAAAACCAAAAGGAAAAAGCCAGGTTCAATGGAATGAAGAAACCCAAACCGATCACAAACGGGTAAAAAGAGAGATGCATCCCGCTCAGCGCGCTCCAGGGCTTCTCCGTGAAGTACCGGCTCATGTTCACCGGTGTCAGACTGATGGCAGGAAGAACTGGGTAGATGCGTTGAAGCCCAGCCATTAGCTCGATGCCAGCCGAAAGTGCAATTCCCAGAATGAGCAGACGATTGCGGAAAAATGAAGGTGAAGAACTGACCATTTCCAGTGGTAACTGCATTATGGGATAGCTGAGTCGTTCCTCCTCTATCCATCGCTTTCTGATCATCACGTTGATACAGAGCATCACCAGGACGAGGGCAAAAGTGAAAAGCGCCCAAAGCAAGATGGGCATAGCCCATGCTTTCAGATGCTCCACTGTATGGAGTGTGGAATCTCCCTCGTAGTATCCCCTTAACGCGTCCTTGTCCTGAACAGATAGCCATTCAGGAATATGCCGATGGAAGAGATCTGCCCACTCATTCTCAGGTGTCGCAAACCAGAAAGCGTGACCAAGAATCGCAGGAAGGATCTGGAGAAAACCTTTCCCACCAACAGCAGTAGCCACTGACATCATGATATAGATGATCAGCAGCTCATCGGGACGGAGGACAGCTTTGGGGAGGATACGCTGAACCAGCAGGTTAAAGAAAATCAGCAGCAGGAGGATGAAGAAGGCGTTGAAGAAGAAGGAAACTATCGTAGGATGTGCA
>Ga0272441_10012528_pt1 | contig 12364 bp, 6 predicted proteins | sample SSMProp6N_FD_193582 | JGI IMG/M metagenome (GOLD analysis project Ga0272441, IMG submission 193582) | Marine sediment archaeal communities from Little Sippewissett salt marsh, Falmouth, MA, United States - SSM-Prop-6N | ecosystem: Environmental > Aquatic > Marine > Wetlands > Sediment ...
GACCTCCAGGAGGCGGTCGGCCTCTTCGAGCAGGTCTTCGGGATCGGTCCAGTCGTTCATGGCGAGTGCGTTACGTTGTTTGCAGCACCGTAAGGCGCGCGTGCCTTACGGCACCGTCGCACCGGTCGTTATCGCGTCGATGCGGACGGTGTAGCGGACGGGGCCGGCGGGCTCGCCCGCATCGTCGGCCGGGGTGAGGCGCCAGCGCCGGCTTACGCGAAGGCCATCCACCGGCAGCCAGAGGTCCAAGTCGACGCGCATCGTGCGTCCGATGAAGGGCAGCTCGGACCACCGGACGAGGGCCCGGTCGATGCATCGGCCCCCGCCGCGCACCGCCACGACCATGCGGTCGCCCCTCTCGCCGCCGCGGCCGGCGTCGTAAACGACCATCAGGCGGTCCCACCGCCGCGTCCCGCCGGGGCCGACCTCGGTGCCCGCGTGGACGAGGTGCCGGCCATCGCCGACGAGGCTGACCGGCAGCGTCAGCAGTTCGGTGGTGAGGCGTACCCGGCCGGCGGCCCGGGCGCGGGCGAGGGCGTCCGCGACGCGCTCCCCGCCGCGCTCCACCCGCAGGCCCAGGCTGTCGCGGACGACGGTCTCGCTCTCATCAGGGACCACGATGCGGCAGTCGTCGGTCACCGGGTCGACGGTCCAGACCTCACGCTGCATCCGGTCGCCGCCGGGGAGGTGGTCGGTCCAGGTGACCTCGGCCCGCAGCGTGCCCGCCCCGGCCCAGTCGTACTTGGAGCCGTGGTGCCAGATGGTGTCGCGGATCAACCTGCGGGCACGGTCGTCGCGGATGGCGTCGAGGCGGGCATCGAGGCGGTCGGCCCGCGAGCAGCCGGCCACGGCGGCGGCCAGCAGGGCCGCGGCGCAGAGCGGAATGACGCTGTATCGGCACACCGGGGCGAGTATACGGCGGCGATGATAGGGAGTCAATCGCGGGCGGGCTGTTCGCCGCGGCGCTTGTACCAGTACGGACCCGTTTGGGCGCCGCGCGCCGTAGCGCGATGCGACGGCAACAGGTCGGCTCTGCGGAACTTCTGGCCGAGACGGCGGCCAGCCACTATACTCGGCGACCGGTCGGCACCCAGGCGCTGCCGCCCTGTGGGGACTCTGACGTGGCACGACGCGACGCGATCCTGCGCTTTCCGTGGCTGCTCATGGCCTGCGCGCTGGCGCTGACGGGCCTGGGCATCGCGGGCGTGTATGCCGCCACCGCGGGGGGCGAGGGCGAGTCGTTCTGGGATACCCAGGCGGCCAAGCAACTGGTATTCCTCGGGGCGGCGCTGGCAGTCTTCGCGGTAGCGATCATGCCCAGTTACGTCCGGCTGGCCAAGCACAGTTACACGCTGTACGCGCTGAGCCTGGCGGCGCTGGGGGTTCTGGCGGCGATGCGGGCGGGGAACTGGGAGATCCCCGGGTTTATCTACCGCATCAATTATGCGTATTCATGGATTTCGATTCCGGGGGTGCCGCTGAAACTCCAGCCCTCGGAGATCATGAAGATCGGGTTCATCGCGTCGTTGGCCTACTACCTGCGGTTCCGGAAGAACTACCGGACGCTGGGGGGCCTGCTGGTGCCGTTCGCGCTGGCGCTGGTGCCGACGGCCCTGGTGCTGTACCAGCCCGACCTGGGGACGGCGATGCTGTTTCTGCCGGTGCTGTTCCTGATGCTCTTCGCCGCCGGTGCCCGGGGGAAGCATTTGCTGGCGGTCATTGCGATGGGCCTGGCCATGGTGCCCGTCTTCTACTCCATGATGCACGGGTACCAGCGGATGCGGATCGACTCCTGGCTCCTGCACGGATGTGCCGAGAAGGTCTACTTCGCCGTCAACAGGCCGGGGGAACCGGGCGCGGAGGGCAAGAGCGCCTCGGCGGATGAGGATGCCCGCGACCTTCCGGCCGCGGATCGAGACGGGGCGGCTCGCCAGGGCACGCCTCGCGAGGATGCGGAGGCCGAGGCGGAGCCGGCACCCGTCAACCACGTGGCCGCGGCCGCCCGGACCCGCCTGGAGACCATGACCGACGGCGAGAAGGCCGCCCTCGTCCGCGAGGTGACGGGTATGTGGCGGTTCCGCCTGTGGCGGCTGGCGGACGCCCTCTCCTGGGGCGAGGGGAAGGCAGAGTTCACCGAGGCCAAGGAGCGCCTCTTCCGCGTCCTGGAAGAGAAGGGCCCGGGGCCCGAGAGTTTCGACGTCCTCCGCCTCTTCTTCGGCAGCCTGCTCGACAACTACGGGTTCCAACTGTTCCAGGCCAAGGTGGCGGTGGGGTCCGGCGGCCTGCTGGGCCAGGGGTGGCTCGAGGGCACCCAGACGCGCTACGGCTTCCTTCCCGAGGCCCACACCGACTTCCTGTTCCCGACACTGGCCGAGCAGTTCGGTTTCCTGGGGGCGGCGACGGTCGTGGTCCTCTACGGCGTGGTGTGCCTGCTGGGTGTGGACGTCAGTTTCTCGACGACCGAGCCGTACGGCAAACTCCTGGTGGTGGGCGTGGTGGCGCTGGTGGCGGCCCAGAGTTTCCTGAACATCGCGATGAGCATCGGCCTGATGCCGATTACGGGCATCCCCCTGCCGCTGATGAGTTACGGAGGCTCCAGCCTCGTCAGTTCGTACTTGGCCCTCGGGCTCCTCTGCAACGTGGCGGTGCGGCGGCTGTACCTGATTGCGCCCCGGCCGTTTGAGTGGCGGGAATGATTCGACATCGGCAACCGGAACGCGGAAATCGGAAGGACGGCAAACCGCAAGGCCACAGGCAACGTTTCGTGCCTTGCCGTTACAGCCCCACCATAATGCCGTGACCGTTGGTGGTCAGGACACGGTCGTCGGCGCCGAGGAGGTCACCGATGTCCCGCTGGAGGCCGGCGTCGATGGTGACGCGGAAATCCTCGCCGGCCCGGATGAGGGTCTTCTCCCCGCCGCCACCGGGCACTTGCAGGTAGACAGGCAGGGGCCCGGGATGGGCCCGGAGGGCGTCGGCCAAGGCCCGCATGACGCGTTCGTCGGTATCCGCCTCGTCCAGCCGCAGCACCAGGGCCGAGGCAAGGCGGCGCCGGCCCTCGGCCACGTCCAGGACCTCCTGGACACGGACCTGCGGCTGTTCGCGGGCCGTGTCCACCTGGCCGCGGACGAAGACCACGCGGTCGGCCTCCAGCAGCGGTTCGTAGGTGCGGTAGTCGCGCGGGAAGACCACGCAGGCGATCGTGCCGGCCAGGTCCTCCAGGTCGAAGACCGCCATCTTCGACCCCGCGTTTCTGCCGCTCCGGGTGATCAGCGTCCGGACGCTCTTGATGAGGCCGCCGACCACGACATTCGCGTCGTGGCGCAGGTCGCCGAGGTCGGCGCTGGCGACGGTGGTGAAGTGGCGGAGCGTCTGCTCGTGCTGGCCCAGCGGATGGTGCCGGACGTAAAGGCCCAGCGACTCCTTCTCGCAGGCGGAGAGGCGGTCCTCGGGCCACTCGGCCAGGTCGGGCAGGGCGATCTCCGGCGGCGGGGCGGCGGCCGCGAAGGCGTCCAGCAGGTTCATCTGTCCCTTTCGGGAATCGCTCTGGGCCTCGGCGCCCGCGGCGAGGGCCTTCTCCAGCACCACCGCCAGTTGGCTCCGGCGGGCGCCGGTGGAGTCGAACGCCCCGCACTTGATGAGGCTCTCCACGGTGCTCTTGTTCACGTGCGAGAGGTCCACCTGCTCGCAGAACTCAAAGAGCGACTCGAACCGGCCGAGGCGCTCGCGGGCTTCGATGATGGCCTCCACGGCCCGCTCGCCCACGCCCTTGACGGCCGCCAGGCCGAACCGGATCTTCTCCTCTACCACCGTGAAGTGGGCGCCGGACTCGTTGACGTCGGGCGGCGCCACCTCGATGTCCATCCGCCGGCACTCGTCCATGTACTCGGCCAGTTTATCGGAGTCGCCCATCTCGTACGTCAGCAGGGCCGCCATGAACTCCAGCGGGTAATGGGCCTTCAGGTACGCCGTCTGGTACGCGATCTGGGCGTAGCGGGCGGAGTGGCTCTTGTTGAAGCCGTACCCGCCGAAGTGCGTGATGAGTTCCCAGATGTCGGCCGCCTTGCCGTCGGCCAGGCCGTGCTCGTGGCACCCGGCCAGGAACGTTTCCTTCTCGGCGGCGATGGTCTTGTGCTTCTTCTTCGAGATGGCCTTGATGAGTTTGTACGCGCGGCGCAGCGGCAGGTCGCCCAGGCGGTTCAGGATCCGCATCACCTGTTCCTGGTACGCCATGATGCCGTGCGTTTCCTGGAGGATGTCTTTCAGCGCCGGGTGCGGATAGCCGAACGTCGTCCGCCCGTGCTTGCGGGCGACGTAATCGTCGATCATGACCATCGGCCCGGGCCGGTACAGGGCGTTGGCGGCGATGAGGTCGTCCAGGCGGTCGGGCTGAATGCGCTGCAGGAGTTCCCGCATGCCGGCGGACTCGAACTGGAAGATGCCCCGCGCCTCGCCCCGACGGAAGATGCCGTACACCTCGGGGTCGTCCAGGGGGATGGTCTCCAGGTCGATCTCGATGCCGCGGTGCTCGCTTACCAGTTCCACGGCCCGCTGCATCGTCGAGAGGGTCCTGAGGCCCAGGAAATCCATCTTCAGCAGGCCCACCTTCTCGACGGTGTTCATCTCCCACTGAGTGGTCACGTCGTCGCCGACGCGGCAAAGGGGGGCGTACTCCACAAGCGGGGCATCGGCGATGACCACCGCCGCCGCATGCACGGAGGCGTGCCGCGACACCCCCTCCAGCCGGCGGGCGATGTCGATCAGACGCCGCACCTGCGGTTCCCGCTCGACCATCTGGCGAAGGTCCGGCTCGGCCTTCAGGGCCTTCTCCAGCGTTATGCCCACCTGGTAGGGGATCTTCTTGGCGATGCGGTCCACCTCCGGAAGGGGCATGTCCAGGACGCGGCCGACGTCGCGGATGGCCGCCTTCGCCCCCAGCGTCCCGAACGTGATGATCTGGGCCACGTTCGGCGCATCGTACTTCTCGCGCACGTACCGGATGAGTTCCTGCCGACCGTCCTGGCAGATGTCGATATCGAGGTCCGGCATCTCGTTGCGGTTCGGGTCCATGAACCGCTCGAACAGAAGGCCGTAGGCCAGCGGGTCCACCGTCGACAGGCCCAGCAGGTACGCCACCATGCATCCCACGCCGCTGCCGCGCGCCCCGCACGGGATGCCTCGCTCCCGCGCGTACCGGACGAAGTCCCAGACGATGAGGAAGTAACTGGCGAACCGCTTGGCCTCGATGACCTCCAGTTCCCTCTGGAGCCGCTCGCGGTGCTCGTCCGTGACCTTGGCGTACCGCCGGTGCAGCCCTTCCTCACAGAGGCGGCGGAGCATGGCCTCCGGCGTCTCGCCGTCCGGCGTCCGGAACATCGGTACGTGGTGCGCGCCGAACTTCAAGGTCACCTCGCACCGCCGGGCCACCTCGACCGTGTTCGCGAGCGCCTCCGGCACGTCGGCGAAGCGGGCCTCCATCTCCTCAAGCGTCTTCAGGTGGAACTCGCGGGCCGGGTACCGCATGCGGTCGGCGTCGGCCAGCAACTTGCCCGTGTTGATGCACAGCAGGACGTCGTGGGCTTCGGTGTCCTCGGCCCGGATGTAGTGGACGTCGTTGGTGGCCACCAGGGGCACGCCCATCTCGCGGGCCAGGCCGACCAGCATCGGCCGGACCCGCCGCTCGTCTGCGATGCCGTGGTCCTGGAGTTCCAGGTAGAAGTTCTCCAGGCCCAGGATGTCGCGGTATTCGTTTACGGCCCGGCGGGCGCCGTCGGCGTCGCCGGCCAGCAGCCGCCGCGGCACCTCGCCCTGGAGGCACGCCGACAGGCCGATCAGCCCCTCCGCGTGCTCCGCCAGGCACGCCTTGTCGATGCGCGGCTTGTAGTAGAAGCCGTCCAGCGAGGCCGTGGTGGCCAGCCGCAGCAGGTTCCGGAATCCGGCGTCGTTGGCGGCCAGCAGCACCAGATGATAGCCGGCATCCTGGTTCCCCGAGACGGTTTCGCGGTCCTGCCGCCGGCCGGGCGCCACGTACGCCTCGTACCCGATGACCGGCCGGAGGTCCGCCCGCCGGCACGCCTCGTAGAACGGGACCACGCCGAAGAGGTTCCCGTGGTCGGTGACGGCAATGGCCTCGGCCCCCTGTTCGACCGCGGCGGCAACAAGGTCCTTGATGCGGCAGGCGCCGTCGAGAAGACTGTACTCGGTATGGACGTGCAGATGGACGAACGGGGTTTCGGGCACGGCAGGCCTCGCGCGTCTACTGGGTTCGTCAGAAAGGTCCGGGCGTCGCACCCCGGCTGTGGCATTCTTACCGCGCGCCGTCGCGCGCGTCAACGGCTGAATCCGATTTGATGTTGACCGTCTGCAACCCGGGGCGTAGCCTGATGACGATGGGACACCTCATGCGACGAATGCTGTGCGCTTTGGCCGCCGCGGCCATCCTGCCGGCTACCGCCGGGCCCGTTCAGGCGGGCTTCTCGGACATCCTGCGCCGCATCCGTAACGAACTCGGGCAGGTGCTTCTGGCCCGCGACGTCCTCTGCACGCCCGGCGAGGAGGTCGTCCTGTCGGCCAGCCTCCGCGGCGGGTTCCGACTGGAGGGCGTCGAGGGCGTCCGCATCCAGTTCCACCTCGACGAGCGCCGCCTCGGCCAGGTGACGACCGGCGGCGACGGCGACGCCGAGGTCCGCTGGACGGCCCCCGACGAGCCGGGCGATTACAGCATCCGCGTCCGCGTCAAGCCCGACGACCAGCCCGAGGACGAGGGCGACCAGATCGCCCCCTCGCGGCTGCTCGTCGCCGTCCGGAAAGCGGATACCTCCATCGCCATCGTCGACCTCGACAAGACGCTCGTCGCCTCCGGCTTCCACCGGGTGCTGCTGGGCAGCGGAGCGGAGCCGATGGCAGGCTCGGGGGTGGTGCTGGCGCGCCTCGCCCGCACTCATACGGTCGTGTATCTGACGCACCGGCCGGACTTCCTCGGCCCCACCAGCAAGGCCTGGCTCGACCGTCACGGCTACCCGCTCGGGCCAGTCCTGACGAGCACGCTGGGCGGCCTGATTGAGGGCAGCGGCCCGTACAAGACGCGGCGGCTGGCGGACTTGGCGAAGAACTTCAAGAACCTCAAGGTGGGCATCGGCGATAAAGTGTCCGACGCCCGGGCCTACGCCGACCTGGGGCTGACGAGCATTCTCATCCTGCACGTGGACTGGTCTGAGGACGACCCGGAGGATTACGAGGACCTGGCAGGCGACTTGGCCGGACTGCCCGACTCCATCCACGTGGTGACGAACTGGTCGGACGTGTCGGCGGTGCTGTTCGAGGGCGCGGCCCGGCCCGCCGGCCCGATGATCCGCCGGCTTCGCGGCGTCGCCGCCGACCTGCGCCGCCGAGGCAAGGATTGACGCAGCGCCCGGACCACGGGGGGAGCCCGCTCATGCGGAAGACGGCGAGCCTGCTCATGCCGGCCTTAGGATGCGCGGCGACCGCTGGCTGTGGCCTCCTCTTCGTGCCGGAGGTGGCCGAGCGGCCGGCCCCGGCTCTGCGGACCGTCGAGGTCGTCGACGCCGTCACCAGTGAGCCCGTGATGACGGCCGACCTCCTCCTGGCACGTGTGCCGTGGTCGGACTACCTGAGGCCGCTCCCGTGGATGACGTGGGGCGTGGCCCAGTCGGCCGAGGGAGCGATCCAGCGGCTCGCGCCCGGGACGGACCCGGCCGACGTGCCTCGGTCGCGCCCGGTCCGCCATCTCGGCCTGGGCTGGTTCGAGATCGCGCCCCACGACGAATGCTCGTGGCAGCAGGTGGTGTTTCCGTTCGGTGCGCCGCTGGGGCCCGTGATGTATCACACGCACCAAGCGCACCTGGTGGTGTCGGCCCCCGGGTACCGGACGGTGTGGGTGTCGGACCCGTGGATGGCGTCGGCCAACGACCGGCCGCCGGTCCGCTTCGAGTTCGGCCCGGCGGCGCCGGCCCAGCCCGGGCCTGGTGTCCGGCTGACGGAGGCGGGGCTGCACATCGCCCTGCCACCGCGGTCGCTGCCCACGCGGGCGCCCCGGTGGCGGCGTGATGGGCCGGAGGCGCCGCCCGAGGAGCCGGCCCGCGCCAGCGACGCCAAGGCCCAGGAGGGAGCAGACGGATGACCCGGACATCGCCGATCATCGGGCTGAGCCTCCTGGCCGCCGTGGCCGTCGTCGCGGCTGCAGCACCCCTCGCCGCCGCCGAGGAGCCGACCGTCGTCGTCATCTTCCCGTTCGAGTCGCCGGACGGCGGCAAGGCCGGCCGCGCCTTCGCCGACCGGCTCCGCATGCGGGCGAAGCGGCTCGGGCTCGTCATCGTCGATCCCCTGAGCCTGCGCGACGCCATGATGGGGACCAAGATGCCCGCCCCCGACACGCCGCCCCAGGAGGTGGCCGCCATCCTCAAGGACCGCCTCGCCGCACGGATAGGCCTGTGGGGCAAGGTCGAGCCCGCAGGACAGGGTCTCGTCATGCACTACCGGGGCCTGAACCTCGACCAGGCGGCCGACCGCTTGGCCATCAACAACACCCGCCGGGCCGACCAGCCCCAACTCATCAACCCCGTCCAGGACGAGGTCCTCCTGGAACTGACCGGCCGAAAGAAGAAGCCCGTCGCCGAGGCCACCCCGGAGGCCGACGCCAAGGTCCCAACCGTCGGGCCGGAACTCGTCATGAACGGCGGCTTCGAGCAGGGGGCGAAGAGCCCGGCCGGGTGGGACCGTATCGACGGCCTCACGACCTTCTGGTCCGGTGGCGGCGTAAGCGGCAAGTGCCTAAAGGTCAACACCGACGTCTATCACGACGAGTGGGTCGCCTGGCGGAAGAAACATGCCGACGGCGCCTCGGCCGAGGACGCGCCCAAGCCGACGCCCACCTCCGGCCCGAAGTACGACACCGTCGCCGGCATCTACGGCGTGAAATACGATTCCAAGCCCATCCCCGTCACGCCCGGCAAGGCGTACAAGATCTCCATCCGGTACAAGGGCAAGAGCACGGACTTCTTCTTTCCGAAACTGTTCATCCGCGGATGGGCGGAGGTGGCCGGCGACAAGCGAGTCGTCTACGACGCCTACCTCGCCCTGCGGTGCATCGAAGGGCCGGGCGAGTGGAAGCAAGGCGTCCGCATCTGCGAGATTCCGACCGACACCCAGGCCCCCGTCGAGTACCTCGTCCTTAAAATCTACGCCTACTGGCCGCCCGGCACGTACTACTTCGACGACGTATCCATGAAGCAGGTGGTCCCGGGCACGAAGGTTCCCGGCCCGACGGGCGGCACCGCCGGGTGATGCCAAGCATATGACCGACTCTCGCGACCATTCCGAACCGGGCGATGCGCGCCCGCCGGACACCGACGCCGGCGGCAAGGCGTCCCTGCCCGAGGCCGAGGACCTGACCCGCGACCGGCCCGCGCTGGCCAAGTCTGAGGCCAAGGACAACCTGCCCGTCGCCGAGCCCGTCGCCGAGGGCGAGATCCCCGTGGCCGAGGAGGTAGCTCCGCCCGAGCCGCCGCCGGCCCGGAAGGCAACGCGGACGGCTCCGGCGGCCGCGCCGGCCCGGGCGGTCTCCGGCGCCGAGGCCGACGCCCGCCCCGCCGAAACGGCCGACGACGAGGCGGCGGCCGCGTCAGCCGACATGGCCGGTCCGACTGAACCGGCCGGTCCCGCCGAGGCCGACGCCCGTCCGCGGCGCCACTGGGGACGCTGGTTGCTGGTGCCGGCGGGCATCGTGGTGATCCTGCTCGTGGTCTTTCTGCCGCAGATCCTCTCACTCGGCGCGGTCCGTCGGTATGCCCTCGGTGAGGTCAACCGCTTTCTGCCCGTGCGGGTGGACGCCGCCGACTGGTCGCTCTCGTGGTTCGGCGAGCAGGTGGTGCAAGACCTGGACGTCCGGTCGTTCGAGGACCAGCGCGTGGCCCGCGCCCGCCGGGTGACGGTGGAGACGGGGCTGCTGGACCTCGTGCTGGAACCCCGCCGCATCGGGCCGGTGTCGGTCGTCGAGGCGGAGGTGTGGGTGGAGGATCTGCGAGCGGCGCTGGCCGGCCCGCCGGCCGAGGCGCCACCGGAGGTTCCGGCCGAGGGCCCGCCCACGCCGACGGAGCCGGTCGAACCGCCCCCGCTCCCCCCTGAGCCGGTGGAGCCGCCCCCCCTCCCCGAACCGGCCGCGCCGCCCGAACGGGCCGAACCGGGTCCCCCGCCGGTCGTCCCGAAGTCGGTCGAGGTGGACGGCCTGGTGCTGCACGTGGGCGGCGAGCGGGTGCGCGTCCCGCAGGCCAATCTCCACCCGAACGGCGACCGGCACACCTTCACGGCCCGCCTGGAAATGGGCGACGCCAAGGCGCAGGCGGGCGGCACGGTCGAAGGTACGCTGACCGGCCTGGTGACCGACTGGCAGGGGGCCGACCGTGTCGGCGTCGAGGCCGTTCTGGCGTGCGAGAATCTGCCGCTCGCCCCCGCCGTCGCGGCCGCCGGTGTCGCCGAGGCCGGCCTTCAGGTGGGCGGAACGGTGAGCGGCACGGCGACGCTCGCCCGCACCCGCGAGGCCCTCGTCATTGCGAAGGTGGACCTGGCGGCCGCGGACCTCGAGGTGACCGGCGGGCCCCTGGGCGCCGACCGGCCAGCCGTCGAAACGCTCCGGCTCCAGGCCGAGGCCACCTGGGACCGCGGCGCCGTGACCGTCCGGACGCTGCGGGTGACCTCGCCGGTGGCGATGGCGCGGGCGTCCGGGACGTTCGGCCTGGCGTCGGCGGAAGCGCCGCCGAGCGGCAAGGGCTCGGCCGAGGTCCGCCTTGACCTGGCGCGACTCGCCGGGATGTTCCACCACACCCTGGGCCTGCACGAGGGGTTGGACGTGGAGGCCGGCTCGTTCGAGGCCACCGTCGACGCCGTCTCCGCTGAGGCCGCCTCCCGCGTCCGGGTCATCGCCAGCCTCCAGGACTTGCGTGGCCGCCGCCACGGCGACCTCCTGACCCTCTCGCCGCTGTACCTGGACACCGTCCTGGTGCGGGAGCATGCCGTTGCCAAGGCCGACGTAGAGCCGGATGCGGACCCGGAGGCAGAGCCGGAGGACCAAGCCGCGGCGGCGGGCGAAGACGAAGCCGGACCGCCGCCTGCCCCCCTGTCCGGCGACTGGCTCGCCCTGGCCGATACGCTCCGCGTCGAGTCGTTCGTCTTTTCGGGCGCGTTCGGAGCGGTGGAGGCCGCCGGCCGGCTGAGCCACCTTGTGGTGGACGCCGACCTGGACGTGGCCCGCGCCGGCGAGGAGGTGGGCCGGTTCGTCGACCTCCGCGGGTGGGGCGGCGCGGGGGCTGCCTCGGTCCATCTCGAGACCGGCCGCAGCCTCGAAGGCGACATCACGGCCTCGGGCCGGGCCACGCTCCGAGACCTGCGCCTGGACCTCCCCGGCGGGGGCCGACTGGACGAACGGCGGGCCACCCTCTCGGCCGAGACGGTGCTGCGGCTGGATGCGCAGCAGCGCTTGGCCGCCATCGAACCCGCCGCCTTCACCCTCGAGGCCCAGACCGCGTCGGTCAAGGCCGAGGGCACCCTCCGCCGCACCGGCGAGGTCTGGCGCGCGGAGGGCCACGCCGCGGGCAACGGCACCGTGGCGAACCTGGCGGGCGTGGCCGCCGTCTTCCTCCAGCGGATGCAGCGGGAGCCGGCGGACAAGGACCCTGCCGAGCCGAGCCCCGCCCCCTCCTCGGCGGACCGCCTGCTCGCTTTCTGCCGCCGCGCCTCCGGTGCCGACGGCACCGGCGCCGAGGGCACCTGGAACCTGGCACTGGACGTGGGCGGCACGAGCGGCCAAGCCATCGCCCTCAAGGCCGACGGCGCCGTCGCCGACGTCCGGCTCCCAGCCGAAACCGATGACGGTGAGCCGTTCCGCCTCCAGGAGGGCACCTTGGCCGCGGACGTCCTCTTCGTCCCCGGCGAAACGTCGGCCGTTACCCTCAATGCCTTCGCGGTCACGGCCCCCGGCGCCGCTCTCCAGGTCCAGGGGCCCACGACGGTCGCCATCGGCGGGCCGACGACGCGGATCAAGGGGCCGGCCACGGCGACGGTCACGGCGAACCTGCCCGCCCTCGCGGCCATGCTCCGGCCGCTCGACCTGGTGCCGGCGGACCTGACGGCAGCCGGCGACGTCAAGGTCACCTTGGCCGTCACACCCGTCACCGACGCCCCCACCAAGGTGGACGTGGCGGTGCGGGGCGAGCAGATTGACCTGGCGTGGGCCGACGGCCGGCAGTACACCGACCCGCTGCCACGGGCCACCGCCGTGGGCACCCTCGACCGCGACGACGCCGGCGAGGTCCGTGTGGTCGAGGTCACCGAGTGGTCGGTGGCGACCGTG
>Ga0272441_10012529_pt1 | contig 12363 bp, 10 predicted proteins | sample SSMProp6N_FD_193582 | JGI IMG/M metagenome (GOLD analysis project Ga0272441, IMG submission 193582) | Marine sediment archaeal communities from Little Sippewissett salt marsh, Falmouth, MA, United States - SSM-Prop-6N | ecosystem: Environmental > Aquatic > Marine > Wetlands > Sediment ...
CAGGGTCATCTGGGTGACGCCGCGATGGGCGTTGCCGTAGCGGTCGTTGCCGACGATGATCGCCGCGCTCGATGTTCCGTGATCGTAGACATCCCCTGTATTGCAGCCCGTGGCCGTGAACGAGCAGCAGCACGTGCTGGTCATGCAGTCGAACAGGTAGTCGAGGTGCGAGGGGTTGGTAAACAGCCGGTGTGACGAGCGCACACCGGTGTCGAGCAGGCCGATGTAGGATCCCGTATGGCTCACGGCCGAGTAGTACGGGTCGGAGACGATCCGCCGACGGCCATCATCCACGTCGTTGTTGGCGTTCCCATCCTGAGGTGGCTCCTCGCCGGCGAATTGCGGCTGCACATACGCAATGCGTTCCTCTTCGGCCAGCCACGGGAGAAGCTCGAGCGGAAGCTCTGTCACGAAGCCGCTGATGAGCCAGAACTGGTCGACGATCGGTAGATCCAGGCCCAACTCCCCGAGGAAGCGGAAGGTGAGTTCCGCCTGGCGCTCCCAGAGCTCGTTGATGACGCTCTGGATTTCCTCATCGAGCCCGCCCGCGGACGCACGATCCATTCCGAGGTTCAGCTCGGGGAATCGCGGGATCTCCGGGGACTCCCCGAAGGTCTCCCAGGTGAGGATCGCTGGAACGATCCGCCCCGGATCCTGGTCGTACCACTCCCAGAGCAGGGGGTGGATCCGCTCGGGTCGCCGGGCTACGTACTCCGGCAGCTTCCTCCCTTCCCCCTCTTCAGGGAAGCGATCGAAGCCGATCCACTCCTCCGGCACCTCCTCGACCCAGAACTCGAGCTCGTTCCCTTCCTCGTCGAGCACCGCTGTGTACTGAAGCCCCATCGGGTCCTCATAGCCGAACCAGAACTCCTGAGTCGCTGCCGCGACCGCCATCGCTGCGACGAGAAGCATCGTGATCGCACCGATGGTGGCGGTTCGCTTCACATGCATGCCGCCCTCCTTCTCCTTGGGCATGCCGGAAAGGCATGCAGATCCACCGTAGCGTAGCGAGACGCGGGCACGGAAGGCAAACACAAGAGGCGAGAAGACGGGATAGGCGAGGACGCACAAAGAGGCGACGGAACAGCATGCACCAGCCTCTCTGCATTGGCGATCCCGCATGGTGGAACCTTGGTCGACGACGCGGGAGAACGACGCAGCCGAGGACTTGAACCCGTATCTCCCGTTGCATCGATCGGTGCCGCCTGATGCCGTCGGTGCACCAGCTCGGGGCGATTGGGTTCGTCGTTCCGTGCTACAGCAGCGGAGGCTTGCCGCGGCGCTCGTACTCGGTCGTCGGCCCCGCGGAGGCGAGGAACCAGCTGGCAGCATGCGCTACGGCGAGGCAACCCGCCGTGATCGTGAACAGCGTGGCATACGACGTCCTCTCAAGCACCCATCCGCCGATCGCTGGCCACACGATGACGAGACTGCTCAGCGTGTTGAACAGCCCCACGTAGGTGCTGCGCTGTCCCGGAGGTGCGAGGTCGACGTTGAGGCTGGCGAATCCGACGAACTGGGCTGTCTGGAATACGCCGATGGTGAGGAACGTCCAGCTGTACAGCGGTTTCCACAGGTGATCGGGTGCGAGCACGAAGGCCAGCGCGATCAGCGGGCCGGTCAGGCTGATGAGCGTGGCGACCTGGACGATGCGATGGTTGCCATGGCGTTCGCTGATGCGGGCGAACCCAAGGCCGGCGAGGATCCCGCTGACGGTCTGAACCATGGCGAACACGCCCAAGGCCGAGGGCGCGAAGCCGAGCCGCTCGATACCGAACAGTGCGAAGAATCCGAGGCTTAGACCGTTGAATCCCGCGAGCAGGCGGACGGCAAGAAGCCTGCGAAACGCGCCGTTGCCGCGGAGGATTCCCCGGAGTTGCCTCCCGTACTCCATCCATGTCGGACGTCGACGAGCAACGTCCTCAGCCGGCTCGACGACGAACAACCACGAGACCAAGGAGAGCAGGAAGCATCCTCCGGCCGCGGCGAAGCAAATCGTGTAAGCCAGCGGGAATCCGGGACCGGAGTCCCCCAGCAGGCGGGCGACGAGCAAGCCAGCTCCGATGGAGATCGCGCCACGAAGGGCCGCGCTGAATCCGAGAACCCGACCGCGACGAGATGCGGGAACCGCCTTGGCGAGGACATCCCACCACACGATCGTGTCTACCGACATGGCGACGTACATCGTGGTGTGCAAGAGGAAGAAAAGCGCGACCGCGAGGGAGGGGATGCGCGTCACGCCCAGTGCAAGGGCAACGGCGAGGAGCACGTACATTGGCCGGCCGATGAGCCCGGCGCGCGTGAGATAGGGCTTCTTGCGCGACTTGTTCGCCACCCGATTCGCGAACAGCAGCTGCGGCGCGCGCCACGCGCCTTCGGTGAGGCTGATGATCAGGCCGACAAGCACTGCGCTGCCCGTCAGATGGCTGACGAATCCCGGCAGAATCGTCGTCGTACTTGCGAACAGGAGCCCCAGACCGAACAGGGTACCCTCACCGATGAACGCCAACGCATTGCGACGCGCCCGCCCGGGCTGCAGTTGCATGGGCTCCCTTGAATCTGCGAACACGCTGTGCCTCCCGCCACCGGTGCGATCCCGAAGGATACGCCGCCGTCGACCCGGCGAACAGCCGTGATGATGTGCTCCTCGCGCCGCGCGAGCGCCGCAGGCTCTCCCTGCGGCTTCCATCTTGCGCTTCAGGAACTCTCCGGGCGGTGTCAGGATTGTGGACTGCCGAGAACACGCGGTGACGCGCTCGCGATCAGATCTCGCTGGACCGCGAGGAACTCGTCTGGCTTGAGGGCTCGGCGGAGGGCGATGGCGCCAGCTCTGTCCGACTCGTGCCCAGCCCGTGCGTTGCGCTGGTCCGTTGATGCCGCTTGGACTGCGATGTCAGATGGTGTCCGAAATGCTGGGTGACAGTTCGTGCATCGCCGCCGCCATCCCATCCAGCGCGGAGCTGACGATGCCTCCGGCGTAGCCGGAGCCTTCTCCGATGGGGTAGAGACCTTTGACGCCGACGGATTGGCGGGTCTCCGGATTGCGCAGGACGCGCACGGGGCTCGAGCTTCGCGTCTCCACGCCGTAGAGAAGGATGTCTTCGTCTCGGATGCCATCCAATTCGCGAAGCATCTTGGGTAGGGCGCTGCGAAGCGTGCCGGCGACCTCATCCGGGAGCAGGCTCGCGAGGTCGGCGGGCGCGGCCCGCGTGCACGAGCGTGCGTCGGGGAGTTCGCGCGTTTCACGCCCCACAAGGAAGTCCGCCAACGGCTGCGCGGGCAGTCCGTAGTCCGCGCCGCCGGCGCGGAACGCCGCGCGCTCCATGGCTTCCTGATAGGCGATGCCTCCCAGGGCGCCATGTTGCCGGTTGCTTGGATAGTCGTCAGCGCCCACAGGGACGAGAAACGCGGCGTTGCCGAACGGCTTGGCGCGGCTGGAGTAGCTCATGCCGTTGGTGGTCAGCAGCCCTTCCGATGAAGCACACGCCATCACAAGCCCGCCGGGGCAGGGGCAGAAGCTGTAGCACGCGCGTGTCCCCTTTCCCGCCTTGCGGGTCAGTCGGAAGCCAGCACTTCGCAGCCTCGGGTGCTTGGCCCAGCGCCCGTACTGCGCAGCGTCGATCCGGGGCTGTCGCATCTCCACACGTACACCGACGGCGAACGGCTTGGCCGCCATCGGCACGCCGACGTCGGCAAGCAGACGGTAGACATCTCGCGCACTGTGGCCGGTGGCGAGGAAACAGGTATCCGTCGCAATCCCCTCGCCGGACACGGTGACGCCACGCAAGCTGCCGCCTTCGATGTGGAGACCCTCAAGCCTCTTGCCGAAGCGAACCTCGCCGCCCAGCTCCCCAATGAGACGCCGCAGCGTCGGGATGATCTGCGCGAGCAGGTCGCTTCCCAGATGAGGTTCAGCGTCGATGAGAATATCGGATGGCGCGCCGCACTCCACAAGAGTGCGAAACAGGCGGTGCATAGCGCCTCGATCCTTGGACCGCGAGGTGAGCTTCCCGTCGGAGAACAACCCGGCGCCGCCCTCGCCGTATAGCACGTTGCACTCAGGATCCAGCACCCCTTTCGTCCAGAAGGTCTCGACCTGATGGCCGCGCACGGGGACGTCGGATCCGCGCTCGATGAGGAGAGGCCTGGCTCCCGCTTCTGCCAGCGTCAGCGCCGCCATCAATCCGGCCGGCCCGGCGCCGACGACCACCGGGCGATGCGTGCGCGGGGACGCACGGAGCGCTGGTGGGAGGGGCTTTCGTTCCTTGACGAGCTCGATGCGCCCCGACTTGAGCGCCGGCATGGATGCGCCAAGGTAGTCGACCTCCACGGACAACACGAACCGCGGGGCCGCGTCCTTGCGGCGTGCGTCGATCGATCTCCGCAAAAGCTCGACGTTCCCGACGTTCTCCTCGGGGCATTGCAGAAGCCGAGCGATCGCCGCGACGATATCCGGCTTCTCGTAGTCGAGCTTCACGGCAATCTGGTTGACACGCAGGCGAATGACGGATCCTCCCGGCAGCTCAGGTCTGGCACCCATGGTACTGCCATGGAGAACGCCTTGGCACGTTTCTGGGAATGGGGACGCCCCGGGGCAACGGCGACGCATCCTTCTGCGCCAGAGGAGCCCTCAACGGCAGGAAGCCCTGTGCAGATGAGCTGTTCCAGGTAGACCGGGTGGACGTCCATGGAGCGCATCAGGCTACGCAATCCCGCGTTGGCCAAGTATTCGCTGCAAGACGGCTCCCTCAGTGAGGCGGCTTGCCTCCGTCAGCCTACAGGATGTACCGTGCGCCCTCGTGATCTGGCACTTCAGCGGCCAGTCGGGCGGCTCCCCTCTTGCGAAGGCCGACCGGAGAAGCTCCGTTATTGTCTTCGATGCAAGACCAGTGCCGACGGCCTACGCTCCGGCGGACGAATCCGGAACCTCCCCGTGACCAATGCGGAAGGCAGTCGAAGCGCTTCTCGCATGAAGTGCGTCGCATAGGCACCAGACTTGAGTGCCGGCGGGCGTTGCGCTATCCGCCCAGCGGGGCCAGCAGAGCCGAGAGCGGTGCTGCTTCGCTTCGGAGGATGGAGAACAGGAGGAGATCGCGGTACTCGCCGCGGTCAAACAGGGCGTGGCGGAGGGTGCCTTCCAGTGTGTAGCCTGCTCGCTCGGCGACGCGCCTCGATCCGATGTTGCGCGGATCGAGGAGGATCTGGACGCGGCCGATCGGTCCTTGCGCGAACAGGAACGCCGTTGCCAGGCGAACCGCTTCGGTCATGAAGCCCTTGCGCCGATCTGTGGGCCGGTAGATGCGATAGCCAAGTTCCCACCCTTGGTAGCTGTGCGACGGCTTGTAGATGTTGACCTGGCCGAGCCGGCGATCCTTGACGTCCGTGACCAAGAACAGCTTGAATTCGTCGGACCACCAGCTGGTCTCGTCGAACTTCTCGAGCCACCTCGCCTCGGAGACACACCCAAGAGGCCAGAACTCGCCGACCTCCCGCACATCGGCGACGAGGTCGTAGAGACCTTCTAGATCCGAACGGCGGAACGGTCGTAGAACGACTTGGCGACCTACAAGCATGGCGATCCCTCGACGAGTGAGATGTGGATCAGGTTCGTCGATCGCCGAGTGCGGTGCAAGGCAACCCGTACTGGGACCGCCGTCTCCGTGCAGGTGGGCTTGCCAAAACATCGACACGGAATGGAGACGCACGCAAGGCACAGTGCGATGGGAATCGGCAGACGGAACCGAGCCCTTCCCGTGTCCGGAGGGGGCTCGCGACCCAGGAGAGAGCCCTCAAGTTGCTACGGAGGCAGCATGTCCGCTTCTGCGCTCGATGCGCGAAATCCTTTCCTCGTTCTGATCTGGGCCTTTGGCCTATTCACCCTGATGCATGGGCATCAGTACATCGGGGCTTTGGTCGCTTCATTGGGTGATCGCGTGTCGTTCGATTCCATCATGAGCGGGAAGCATGAAACGCCACGAACGCTACTGATCCGAGGATCGTTCGCGATGATCGTAGGGCTGCCGCTTGTTTGGCTCTGCCTAACGTTGCTCTGGAAACGGCCCGTGGCATGGATGGGGCTTGGCCCTCAATGGGGCAGGTTGCTCCTAGGCATGGGGCTGGGCGTTGGTGCACCCGTCCTGGTCGTCCTGTCCCTCTGGCGGATGAACCTGGCACGGATTTCGTTTGCTCGAACGGGATGGGTTCCTTCGCAAATCGCCTCTGCCGTGCTGGGACTACTTGCGGTAGCCGTGTTTGCCGGTGTCTCCGAGGAGATCGCCTTTCGAGGCATGATGGGATTGGAGCTATCTCTCACCTGGGGCTGGCCGCTGGCCGTCGTTGCATCGGGTGCCGTCTTCGGCGTGGTGCATCTGCTGGGCCAGATCAAGACACTGAACGCCGTGAAAGCCGGCGCGGTCATGGTCTCCAGTATCGCGATCAGCTTCCTGTTCATCTCTCTCTATCGGTTCAGCGGCTCTCTGTGGCTGCCGATCGGATTCCACATCGCATGGAACTGCGCCCACTCCCTGCTCCTCGGGCTGCGCATGAACGGCAAGGAGCCTCTCGCAAGCTACCTGAAGACGACGCTGGACGGCAGCTCATGGATCGCTGGTGGTGACGCGGGCATGGAAGCATCTGCGCCTGCGATTGCGGTGTACTGCCTGATTGGGCTGCTGTTTACCGTGCTCTAGGTCGCCGCGCTGCGGAATCCGGGTGAGGCTTGAGCGCAACGAGCAGCCGTAGGCGGGTTTCTGACGCGAATCGATGGCTCTCCCACGCCCGCTCTTTCATCCGAGAACGTTCGTTGCCCGTCCGACGCCTGCATTGCCCCGCGCCGACCTCTTCCTGACGAACCCACGTTGGCGCGATCTGCGTGTTTCGACGATCGGCGAGCTGTCCCATTCGCTGTACATACATGCTCTGGAGGACAGCCATGGACGCGATTCCTTACACGGCGCTTCGAGCCACGCTCGCGGCCCCAATGGACCGCGTGTGCGAAGACCACGCCCCCATGATCGTGACGCGCAAAGGATCGGGGTCGGTGGTGATGATCTCACTGGCCGACTACGAGGCGCTCGAGGAGACAGCGTACCTGCTGCGCAGCCCCAGAAGCGCGAGACGATTATTGGAGTCGATCGCGGAACGAAACGCCGGAGGTGGCACAGAGCGGGAGCTTGCCGAGTGAGGATCATCTTCTCGGAGCACGCTTGGGATGACTACCTCTACTGGCAGAAGGCCGACTGCAAGAAGGTTCGGCGGGTGAACGCGCTGATCGGCAGCATCCAGCGCTGTGCGTTTGACGGTGTGGGGAAGCCGGAGTCGCTCAAGCACGCGTTGTCTGGGTACTGGTCGCGTCGCATCACGGATGAGCATCGCATGGCGTACAAGGTCGGGGGCGACGCGCTGCTCATCGCCCAGCTGCGATACCACGACTGACAGCCATCGCACGTTGGCGGGGCTTCACGCCAGGTCGCGGAGCCAGGGCCGGAGAAGGCGGTGGGCGAGGGCGAGGAGGAGAACGGCCCCGACGGTGAACAGGGCGTGGTCGAGGTCCACCGTGCCGATGGCAAAGCCAAGGGCATTGCCTGCGGCGGGGGGGTGTTCGGTGTTGGTCACGACCATGCTGAGCATCGCCAGGGCGACGGCAGTCGCGGCCATGGCGCCGACGGTGAGGGTGGTGGACGCGAGGAGGCCGAAGCGCAACGGCACGGAACACAGGAGGCCCACGGCCATACACACCGCGTGGCCGCCGAGAAGACGCCGCGGCTGCGCCGTGTCGTGTTTGGGCATAGCAAAGACGATGAACGCGCTCGCCCCGAGCGCGGCGACGACCGCTCCGTTGGTCAGGGCGCCGAACGCGGCGACGATCGCGCCGACGACGGCGAACGCCAACGCACACTGCAGCACGTAATGCAGCGGATCCTTGCGGAACCGTTCGTCGAGAAGCTTCACAGAGCGGCCTCCGTTTGTCGCAGACGGCGCAGCGTCGCCAGATTCACCGGATCCGCTTCGTCCCCGTTATCCAGATCCTTGGGCGTCTCGAGGAGAACCGGGAGGGCCCGTAATCGTGGGTGGTTGAGCATCGCCGCGAAACCCACTTCGCCGATGCGGCCTGCGCCGAGGTGCTCGTGGCGATCACGACGGGATCCGAGATCGTACTTCGCATCATTGAGATGCAGCATCTGCAGGCGATCGAGTCCGATCGCCGCATCGCATTCGTCAAGGGTGCCGGCGAGCGCTTCCGGACTCCGTACGTCGTAGCCTCCGGCGAACGCGTGGCACGAGTCGAGGCAGACACCGACCCGCTCCCCATCGTGGAGCTGTTCGATGATGCAACCCAGCTCGTCAAACGTCCTGCCCATCGTTGTCCCCGCCCCTGCGGTGTTCTCCAGCAGCAGCCTAAGGGAGGTCGATGCGAACGGCCGCGAGGCAGCGACCTGATGGAGTGCATCGACGATGCGCGCGATGCCGACCGGCACGCCTGCGCCTCGATGGGCGCCGAGGTGGGTGACGATCACGTCCGCGCCAAGCTGCACCGCGCGACGGACCTCCTCGATCAACGCGTCCACCGATCGGGTGTGGAGGTTGTCATCCAGAGTCGCCAGGTTGAGCAGGTAAGCGGTGTGTACTGCGAGAAACCGGATAGCGGAAGCCGCCCGACGCTCGCGGAACACCGCCGCGCTGTCGGCAGGGATTGGCGGCATCCTCCATGCAGACGGGGCGTGGGAGAACACCTGCAGCGCGGTGACTCCGAGTCGCTCGGCCTCGTCGAGCGCCCGCTCGATCCCGCGCGCAATCGATAGGTGGCATCCGTAGAGGAACAGGTCCGCCATGATCCGACGAGTATCGAAGGAAGCCCCGCTCGAGGCAACGGGCACCCGAGCAGGGAGGTGGGCGGGACTCGTTAGAGGCCGCTCACGGCATCGCCCGCCTGCACGAGGCCGGCGCCGAACTCAGCGTCGCAGCCGAGGGATCCGAGGTCGTCGCAGCTTCCCAGGAGGATGCTGACGGCCTCCTGCGTGGTGAGCGATGGATCGGCGGACAGGATCAGGGCCAGGGTCCCGCTGACATGGGGGGCAGCGAAGGAGGTTCCTGAAGCCTTCTTGGCGGCTCCGTCCGCGCCCACGGAGACGATGTCACTGCCAGGAGCGGCCACGGCGACGCACTGCCCGTGGTTGCTGAACGTGGCGAGGCGATCCTGCTCGTCGGTCGCCGACACGGCGAACACCGCGTCGAAACGGCCCGGATAGCAGACCTGGTCGTTATTTCCATTACCTGCGATGCCGACGACGATGACCCCTTCCCGCACCGCGCGATTGAGCGCGACCTCAAGACATCGGGGAGGCTGGCCGTTGGCGTAGATGCTGAGATTGATCACCCGTGCTCCGTTGTCCACCGCGTAGTCGATCGCTTGGGCGAAGCGTTCCCAGTCGCGCCCGTAGAACAGGTTACGCGAGTCGAGGAAGCGAACGTCCATGATGCGCACGCCGGGAGCGATCCCCGCGATACGCTCGGGGCCGCGCTGGGCGGCAATGATCCCCGCGACGAACGTGCCGTGCCAGTGGAGCTTGCTCCCGACCTCGGAGCCGCTGTCGTTGTCGCGGAAGTCCCACCCGTGGACGTCGTCGACGTAGCCGTTCTGATCGTCGTCGATCCCGTTTCCGGGGATCTCGCCCGTGTTGATCCAAAGCTTGTCGGCGAGCAGCGGTGCGCCGGTATCAATGCCGCTATCGATGACGGCGACGACGATGCCGCTTGCACCCACGGTCCGCTGCCACGCGGCGGGGGCGCCGATGCGCTCCACTGACCACGACACCTCAGATGCCGCCGTGGGCTCGCCGTAGGCGCCGCCACCTCCGGCCACAACAGGAGGCAGCAGACGGAGTCCGACGAAGCACGCCGTTGCCAGCACGATAGCACTCAGGGCCGCCTGGAGGGGCCAGTTTGTGCGCATGCTCATCCTTGGTAGCCCGGCTGTCCCTGAGGGATCCGTGGCTTTGCGTCGCCTCCTCACGAAGGGTTTGCCCTTGTCGAAGGATTCGCCAGCACCACTAGTTGCGAGTTGATAGTAGTATACACGGTTCTCAGGCGGCGTCTACACCTCAGGTAATGAGTGTTACAGAGAGAAGCCGGGGTGATCCATCCGTCGGCAGCGTTGAACCATTGTGTTGCTGGCGGTACCGTGTCCGCGCGAGGAGGCAGACATGGCGTTGGATGTGGCGGTGGTGGGGGCAGGTCCGGCCGGCTACACGCTGGCGATTCGCCTGGGGCAACTGGGCCTACGTGTGATGGTGGTCGAGCGGGAGCGCGTCGGCGGCACGTGCCTCAACTGGGGGTGCATCCCGACCAAGGCACTGTACCACGCGACGGAGTCGATCGAGCGCGCGAACGCCGCTGCCGCAAGGGGCATTCGGTTTTCCCCTCCGACGGTCGACATCGATGCGCTTCGCGGCTCGACGCAGGCCATCGTCGCCGAGTTGCGCAACGGTGTCGAGTCGCTTCTTGATGCCACCGAGGTCACGCGGAGGAGCGGGCACGGCCAGCTGACCGCGACCGGTGGACTGACCGTGGACGGCGAGCCGGTCGGCGCCGAACGTGTGGTGCTTGCCGCGGGTTCCGTGCCGATCGAGATCCCGTTCGTGCCGTTTGCCGAGAACACGGTCTGGTCGTCCGATGACGCGGTCTCCCTGCCCGAGGTACCGAAGCGGCTGGTGATCATCGGGGCCGGTGTGATCGGGCTGGAGATGGCGTGCATCTACCGCCGGCTTGGAAGCGAAGTGGTTGTGTTGGAGATGATGGATCGCCTCCTTCCGGGGATCGAACTCGATCGGCGGTTCCTTGCGGTGCTCTCTCGTGCTCTGGCGCAGCGCGGGATTGTCGTCCGTCTGGGCGATGCGGCGGCGCGCTTCGAACTCCGTGGAAGCCTCGGTGTCATCACGACGCAATCCGGCGAAACGATCGAGGGAGAACGCATTCTCGTCGCCGTGGGACGACGCCCGCGGACCGCCGATCTCGGTCTCGATGTCGCAGGCGTTGCCGTCGGGGCGGGGGGGCGGATCGATGTCAACGAGTCGTTCGAGACCTCGGTCAGCGGGCTGTTCGCGATCGGCGATCTCATCCCTGGCCCGATGCTTGCGCACAAGGCATCGGCAGAGGCTGTAGCGCTGGCAGAGGCGCTCGGCGGCGGCCAAGCGCTGCCGATCGATCACGAGATGATCCCGCAGGCCGTGTTCACCGATCCCGAGGTGGCTTGTGTCGGACTGTCGGAAGCGACGGCGCGGGACCGGGTAGGGGACGTCATCGTCGGCCGAGTCCCGTACGCGGCCATGGGCAAGGCGCAAGCCATGGGGGCCACGGACGGTGCCTTCCAGGTGATCGCCGAACGCTCCTCCGGGCGCTTGCTCGGCGTCCAAGTCGTTGGGGCCGGTGCGTCGGACGTCATCAGTGGCGCCGCTCTGGCTCTTCACGCCGGGCTCACGGTGCACGACCTCGCGGACGCGGTGCAGGTCCATCCTACGCTGCCCGAGGGTCTCAAGGAGGCAGCAGAGGCAGCTCTAGGGAAAGCGATTCACATACAGAATCGTCCGCAGCGTCGGTAGGCGCGAGGAGCAGGGGGCGCCTCCGTGCGCCCGCGGCGCCACTCACGTCTTGGTCTGCTCGTCGACGCGAGCGTCGGGGTGGATCTCGAGCGACTCCGAGTACTCGACCCGTCCGATCTCGCAGCCCGGGCCGATGCTCAGACGCTTCCCCCGGACAACGTTGGCTCGTGTCGCCTCGAGGGTGATCTCGTCGCCTTCTATCTGGGTCGCGCGCAGCTCAGCGACCCCGCCCCCGGAGACCATCCGCATAAGGCCTTCGACGAGAAGCCCTTTGTCCTTCCACCCCCCACGGCGTACCTCGATGCGCTCGCCGCCGATTTCCCCCGCCTCACACCGCCCGCCGAGACGGATCTCGATGTGGTCAGCGGAGAGCAGCCCCGCGATGCGGAATCCGCCTGTGGCACGAAAGATCTCCGCCTCGAGGCTCCCGCCAACCTGCAGGCTGCCGCTGGACTTCACGTAGTCCGAGGCGACGGATCCCGAGACGCTGAACGATCCCGAGCACTTCAGCTCCTTGGCGCGGGCGTCGCCGGTGACCTTGGCGCTGCCGCTGACGCGCAGTTCATCCTCGGCGACGACGGAATCGGTGAAGCTCGCGCTGCCCGATGCCGTGACCTTGTGGGCGTGTGTCTTGCCCTCGATCTTCGCCACGCCGGAGACGTGTACCTCGTTGGCTGTGACGTCCCCCGTGACCTTCCCGGCGCCGGAGATGGACACCCGGTCATAGATTCCGCCGGCGATCTTGCCGGATCCAGAGATGCTTGCG
>Ga0272441_10012530_pt1 | contig 12363 bp, 11 predicted proteins | sample SSMProp6N_FD_193582 | JGI IMG/M metagenome (GOLD analysis project Ga0272441, IMG submission 193582) | Marine sediment archaeal communities from Little Sippewissett salt marsh, Falmouth, MA, United States - SSM-Prop-6N | ecosystem: Environmental > Aquatic > Marine > Wetlands > Sediment ...
CCCCAGACGTAGGGATTGCGTGTGATCTCGTTGCGGAAGACGCCAGAGTCCGACCCTCGCATGTTGAACACGTGCCACAACTGGGCGAATGCCAGCGTCAAGAACGCGACGGTCGTGCCCTGCGCGTCGGACATCCCCAGAGGGCCTGTCGCGACAAGAAGAGCGCCGAGGACGACGAGGGCGATCAGCACGCCGTAGGCGCCGACCAGGCCCCAGTGCCGTCGGGCGATGATCGGTTCCCCAGGAGGGCGTGGCGGTCGCTGCATGATCCCCGGCCCGCCTTCGCCTGCGCCGAGGGCCAGGGCAGGGAAGACGTCGGTGACAAGGTTGAGGAAGAGGATCTGCAGAGGCAGAAGCGGCAGGGGAAGCCCGGCGAACGATGCGACGGCGACGGCGAGAATCTCGCTGACGTTGCACGACAGAAGATAGAGAACGAACCGGCGAATGTTGTCGAAAATGGCACGGCCTTGGGCGACCGCCTCGACGATGGTGGCGAACGCGTCGTCCCTGAGCACCATGTCGGCGGCCTCCTGTGCGACCTGCGTGCCGCGAAGTCCCATGGCCACACCGATGTCCGCCTTCTTCAGCGCGGGCGCGTCGTTGACGCCATCCCCGGTCATCGCGACGACGCGGCCGTCCGCCTGAAACAGGGCGATGAGATCGAGCTTCTGCTTCGGAGTAACGCGGGCGAAGATCGCCATCCCGCGTAGACGTTGCCGCTCCTCGTCTGATAGGGTCTGCGCTCGATCAAGCGCTTTGCCGAGGACCGCCTCGGCGCCTTCCGCGTCCACCAGACCGATGGCCGCGGCGATGCTTGCCCCGGTGGCGGGCTGATCGCCGGTGACCATGACCACGTCGATTCCCGCGAGACGGCATCTTGCGATGGCGTCTTGAACATCGCTACGTGGGGGATCGGCGAGGGCAACCCATCCGACGAGGCTCAGAGCCTCATACACGGGGATCGCAACGTCGGAGACCGTCTTGCATGCCAGTCCGAGGACGCGCAGGCCCCGCTCCGCCATCGCTCGCTCTTCGCCGAGCCACAGCTCTCGCGCCCCGGCGTCGAGTGGGGATGGTCCACTCTCCTCAAGTACAGTGGTGCAGGCGGAGAGGATCGCCTCTGGTGCGCCCTTAACGGTCACGTAGATGGCACCGTCCGGTGTTCTCTGGAGCGTCGCCATCCGCTTGGTGTCCGGGTCAAACGCCTCCTCGCGCAGCTCGGGGAAGCGGCCGCGCAGCTTGGTGATCTCCATCCCCGCTTCCCTCCCAGCCTCGAGGAGCGCGACCTCCAAGGGGTCACCGACGCCGCTCTCGCCGGCCTCTCCGATCCCAGCGTTGCTGCACAGCGCACCGATTTCCAGTGCGGTTCGCAGCAGCGGTGCGTTCTCCAGAGTGACCGGTCCACGTGCGCCGCGGAAGCCGCTTTCCGACAGCTCAACCGGTCCGGAGGCAAGGACGTACCGGGCCACGGCCATGCGATTCTCGGTGAGGGTTCCCGTCTTATCGGTACAGATGACGCTCGCGGCGCCCAGCGTCTCCACCGCGGACAGCCGCCGGATCACGGCGTTGCGTTGGGCCATTCGCCACATGCCGCGGGCGAGGGCGAGCGTAGCCACGATCGGCAAGCCCTCGGGGATCGCTGCCACAGCCAATGCGATCGATGTCTCGATCATGAGCAGAAGGTCCTTGCCGCTTGCTATCCCGAGGGCAGCGATAGCGGCGGCGATGACCAGCGTTGCCCACAGCAGCATCCGGCCCAACCGATCGAGCCTGCGCTCGAGCGGCGTCGCTTCCTCTTCGGCGGCCTCGACCAACGAGGCAATCTGGCCGAGTTCGGTCGCCATCCCCGTGGCGACGACCAGCCCCTCGCCCGATCCGCGGGTCACCGTTGTTCCCTTGTACAGCATGTTGGAGCGGTCGGCGAGCGCCGTCTCCTGAGGCAGCGCGTCGCTTCCTTTGGATGTTGGAAGCGACTCCCCGGTCAGTGCGGACTCGTCGGCCTGCAGCTTCGATGCGTTGAGCAATCGCAGGTCCGCGGAGATCAGATCGCCCGCCTCGAGGACGACGACGTCGCCGGGCACTGCTCCCGCCGCGGGGATTTCCGCCAGCGTCCCGTCACGGCGAACCTTGACCCGTATGCGCGTGAGTTGCTGCAGCGCCTCCATGGATCGAACCGCGCGAAGCTCTGTGGCCAGTCCGATGGCAGCGTTGATGAGAATCACCAACCCGATGGCAATGCCCTCGAGCCAGTCGCCGAAGAAGAACGACACCGCGGCCGCCACCGCGAGAAGAGCCACGATAAGGCTCCTAAATTGGCGGGCGAGAATCGTCCACCATGCCACCCGTCTTGCCTCCCGCAGGAGATTCGGACCGTATTCGCGAAGCCGGTTGGCGACCTCGTGTCGATCGAGTCCGGCCTGTGGGGCCACTCCGAGAAGCTCGGCAACCCGCTCGGCAGGCACTGTCCATGGGGCGTCGACGATCGCTCGCTGCTGCTCCTGTTCTCTCGACATCGGTTGGGGTCGAGTATAGCGGGGCGAGGCCGGGCGTCGCGATTTCGGATGGGCGGAGCGCGTCTTGGCCCTTCCATTCGGCGCCCGAAGGCGAGCCCGCGGCGAGGTCTGTGACAAGCCGAGTCCCGGACCACCCGGCGAGACGCCATCCCGTCAGCGGTTTGCGGAGCAGGCGATGCGATCGGGGTTCGTGTGCGATGCGTCGTCGGATGGGCAAGGCAGACGCGGCGGGATCCATCGATGCGGACCAGGGGCTGCGGTGAGGCGAGCGATGCTCGCTGCGATGGTGAAGGTCGTCTCCCAGCGCGCTGCCGTGGCCGCCGAGGGGATTCACCCTGTGGGGGTGCCGCGGTCGCCGTTAGGACGGACGCCCAGGCGCCGGACAGCGCTTCCTGGGCGCGGTTAGAACGTCTCGGCCTCGGGTGGTGCATGGCCCAGCGCGGAACGCCACACGAGCGATGTTCCCTGGGATAGCCGAAACAGCGCGAGGACATCGTAGCCGTGTTGCTCCACGACCGGCTTGAGGAAGGTGAACGTCTCGTTGACGATCTGCTGCTTGAGGTCAGGGTCGTCGAGGGCTTCCATCTCCCCGCGCACGCGAACCTGGACCCCCTCCTCGGCGCCCCAGAACGCGAGTTCGACGGACGGATTGACGAGAAGCTGCTTGCAGACCGGCTTCAGGGTCCCGGTGCAGAAGGTCAGGCCGGCGTCATCGACGTGGGCGATGTGCATCGCTCGGACCCTGGGTTCGCCATCCTCCACCGTGGCCATGTGCGATACCGGATTTCGCTTGGCAAACTCCAGGACGGCCTCTCTGTTCATCGCACCTCTTTGGGTTCGCCACCGTAGCGTGCGACGAACCGGGAAGCAACCACCGCTGCCCGCGGTGCGAGCGCACGATCCCGCTGCCCGAGGTGCTGCGAACTTGGTCGGGCAGCCGACCCTACGATCGCTACGGAGCACGAGGCGATCGGACCGTACTCCTGGCTTGCGGAGTCAGCAAGCACGTGGGAAGTTGCCTGCGCCGCAACACGGGTTCGCGACAGGTGGGCGAGCCAGCGCCTACGCGGTGTGCCCCTGGCGTCGCATGCTCATCACGCTCAGTGAAACGGCAACCAGAGCGATCGCCGCGAGCGCCGAGAGCTCCGAAGCCAGGTCGGCAAATCCGGAGCCGGTGAGCATCACCTTGCGAAGAGCGGAGTTCGCGTAGGTCAGTGGAATCACGTACGACAGCGAGCGGATGGCTGTGGGCATCGTCTCCTGAGGCCAGAACACGCCGCTGAGCATGATCGATGGGATGACCAAGAACAACACGAATTGCATCGCCTGGGCCTCGTTCCTCGATAGAGTAGAGATCAGGGTGCCGATCCCCTGCAGTCCGATGGCGAACAGCACGATGATCAGCGCGACGACGCCCGGATTCCCGGCGAGTTGGATCCCAAACAGGAACGTTGACGCAAGGAACAGCTCGGCCGTCTGGAAGACGGCGATGGCGCTGAACGCCAGTGTGTAGCCCGATGTGATCTGCCAGGCGCTCACCGGGGCGATCAAGATCCGCGTCAACGTGCCGCCGGTTCGTTCGCGTACGATCGACAGCGAGGTCAGCATGACGGTGATCAGCGTCATCGCGAAGCCGATGATCCCCGGGGCGGTGAAGTCGAGCATCCGGATCCTTCCGTCGTAGAGGCGGCGCACGTCGAGAAGCGCCCCGACCGTGAGCGACGACTGCTGCGACTCCAGAACCGCGGCAAACGCTGCATTGAGTGTCTGGTACAGTTTCTGCGCGAGGAGTGGGTTGGAGTCATCGATGACCAGCGTCGCCGTCAGGCCGTCCACGACGTCGCTGGGAACGAGGGTCAGCCGGTCTCCCTCAAAATCGATCCTCCGCTCTCCTCCGGCGCGGATCGCTTCGTTGACGACGGCGTTGGAGAACGACTTCGGGAGGATGACCGCCGCCCACGCACCGTTGCCGACCAACGCCTGTGCCACTTCGGGGTCATCGAGGAGGGACATGTTCAGCACATCACGATCGAGCGCCTCAACGAACGCTGCGCCCAGGTCGACGGCGAGGGTGATGCGCCCCACCTCAGAGGTGGGCACGGAGGCGAGCCCGTTGTCTTCGTTGACGACGACGATGGGCAAACCGGAGTAGGAGCCTGAAAATGAGCTGCCGTAGAGGAGGATGAAGAACAGCGGCAGGACAATGATCAGCGCCAGCGTTCGGATATCGCCGAGGACCCTCTGGAGAATATTGCGCGTGAGGATGAGGCTCGTCATGACTTCGCCCCCCCTCGCTCCTGAAGCGCGATGAATGCGTCATCGAGGTTGGCGGTCGCAGTCTCTGTGAGGATCTCATCGGGTGTCCCTCGCGCGATGAGGCGACCTGCCATGAGGAATCCGACGACGTGGCAGCGCAGGGCCTCGTCCACCAGATGTGTAGTGACGAGCAGAGTGACATCGGAGTCGGCAAGGTTGTTGAAGTAGTCCCAGAACGTGCGGCGCAGCTTCGGATCCACCCCTGCGGTGGGCTCGTCGAGGAATGCCAAGCGCGGCTTGTGCAGGAGACTGATCGCCAGAGATACGCGACGACGCATGCCGCCGGATAGGGTCCCGACGCGCTGGCGCGTGCGGTCGCGGAGATCGACGAGGTCGAGTAGCTCGTCGGCGCGGGCCTTGATCTGACGACGGCGAAGGCCGTACAGCGACGCGAAGAACTCGAGGTTGCGAAGCACGCTCAGATCGTCGTACACAGCCGACTCCTGAGGCATGTAGCCAAGCTGCGAGCGCACACGCGCGCTGGGCATGCGCCATCCGAGCAGATGCGCCTCGCCTTCATCCGGCCGAAGCAGTCCACACAACGTCCGAATGAGCGTCGTCTTTCCCGCCCCGTTGGGTCCGGCGAGCCCGAAGAGCTGCCCTTGCGTGATGGTCAGGGAAAGCCCATCGAGGGCCGTATGCCGCCCGAACCGTTTGCAGAGGCCTTGGGCGTGAACGACCTGCTCAGCGGCTATCAAAAGAGACTTGCCTCCAGGTGGACGCTCACGCTGACGGACAGCTCCTCGTCGCCGCTGTCGTATCCAGCCTCCGCAGCGAGGCTCAGGCCGATGGCACCGAGCACCTGGGTTGTCAGCGACCCTGAGAGAAGATGAGAAATGGCCATCACATCGCGGTTAGTCCATCCGCGGTCAATGGACAGGTGATAGTTGCCTCGGGCCGTCCATCTGCCCGGCAGGCTCCGAGTGTACGTCAGGTCCGCATCGGCACCGAGCTCGGAGGGTCGGAACAGGCGCAGCTTCGCCTGGGCAGCCAACGCGACCTGTGACACGGGGTCGGGTACGGCGGCGAAGCGCACGGCGGCGATTCCCGTCGCCATGAAGCTCGGCTCGGTTGAAAGCCTCGCCGAGACGCCGACGCGCACCTGCGCGTCTCTACCGGAGAGCCTTGTCTGATACGGAGATCGGAGGATCTCCTCCATCGCCAACAGCCCGCGGACGCCCAGTTGCTCTTCGGCAAGCAGCTCTGTCGCCAGCAGCCTCTCGGCGAAGTGGATCATCTTCTCGTCCTCCGTCGGTCCGACCTCACCGAGAATCTGGGCAAGCTCGATGAGAACGTCACAGCCAAGGGGCGCGAGCAGCTGACCGATGTCGAGAAGGGCGTTTTGGATCGCGATCGCCTGGGCGAGAGGCGTGGCGTCTCGAAACCTGCCCGTTCCAACGCCACCCGTTGCATCCATTTCGATGCCGCCGTCAAGGGATGCGTCGAGTCCGAGCGCGCCGACGGCGAACAGCGCATCCGTGAGCGTTGACCGTACGCTACCGGAAGCGTTGAGCTCTGCAGTCCACGCTTCGTCGGTCCTGCGGAGCTGGGCGTGGCCGTCGACATCGCGGCCTTGCGCTGCTGAGGAGAACAGCTGTTCGTAGTCGACGACGAGGCGTGCCGACAGGGTTCGGTCCTCGGCCCCGGCGCTCGCTCCGTCAGACCAATTGAACCACCCCTGGAGCGTGAGATCCCGGATGCGGCTCTCGGGCGGATCGTAGTCGCAGACGGAGAGGATCCCCAGCTGGGCCTGCGCCTGAACAGACACCAGCCAGGCGCCGACGACGAGCACACAGATCACGACTGTCTTCATGTCGCCTCGTTTCCAGACACGATCGGGTGACCCCGTAGCACGCGGAGCAGCGTACACGCGTCGGCGGCCCGCGGTCAAGAGGGGGAGCACGCGTGACGCGACTCCAACTGGACGTGCGAGCGATTGCCGTGCCGACGCCCGGGAGCTGATCGAAGTACCTCGTTCACTGGCCTGCGGAAGGTGCACGACGAGACGGTTGTCGGGATGAGCGCGGTGCTGGAATCGCCGATCCCATCGCCAGGCGGGTAGAGGCACCGCATTTCGGTAGCCACTACGCCGCGGATCGTCTCTCCGATCTTGGGTCAGAGGGTTCCTACGCAGACGCCTCACACGCCGCAAGCCTTTCCCCTGCAGCCCAGAGGATAGCCGCGCCTGCCGCAGGCCGTGCGGCGTTCTCCGTGCTCTCAGATGTCAAACTGCGCCCAGAGAGGACGGTGATCGGCGATGCGGTGTTTCGCCGCAGCGTTGAAGTAGCCCTGTCCGGCAGCCCACGCATCGCCGAAGAACGGAGCGCGATCGAAGTCGAACACCCCGGACATCCCCGAATACGCATCCTGCAGGTCTCCAGCGTGGAACGTCACTTGGTCGTCGTGCTTGTCGCCCTTGAGACTGCCACCCATCGATGACCAGTGTTGTGGAAGGATGAGGCGCTTGCTGTTCTGCGCGCGGTAGACGTTGCTCGAAGGGGCGCGGATCGGTCGATTCAGAGCGCCCATGACGAGGATGTTCTTCGAGTATGCCCCGCGGAGCGGAAGCGACGGTCAGCCCATGGGGCGAGGGCGTACGCTTCGTGGGCGCGTCGGTCTTCGCAGAAGTACGCGCGACTCCCGAAGAACAGGTGGGCAGACACCGTTGTGAACTCAAGGGTGCCGGCGCGAAACGCGACGGCGTAGGGGTTGCGGTCGAAGCCGCGAAACGCGCCGATACGCCCTTCATGCGGATGCGGCGATGCTCGCTCGGAGGCACGGCCACCTCCTCCGCCAGCTCCAGGCGTGTGACCTTGCTGCTGTCGTAGAGGAATCCGGCACGCTCGTCGTTGCCACCGATATCTGAGAGCACCACGCTGTAGGCGGGTGGATGGTGAGTCATGAGACGGCGCAGATGATCGAAGTCGTCTGCGATCTCCTGGACCGCCACCAGATCGAACCAGCCGATCACCTCTGCCATCAGTGAAAGGTCATCGTCTGTCCTCTTCTGAACGCCGAAGCTCGTGAGGTTCCACGTCGCCGCGAGCAGCCTTGCAGGCTCCTTCTGCAGGATGCCACGCTGGCTCTTTGCCGCCCATAGCGCCTGACGCTCCTGCGAAAGCGTGAAGCTGAATTCGGGACTCTCCTTGTCGTGGGGTACCATGCTGTCACCTCCGAGTCCTGCATTCGACTCCGTGTTCGTGGCGCATCCGCCGCGCTGCCCTGTGGAGCTGCACGGACAGGGTAGGGAACGAGAAGCGCGAACGTCAAAGCGGATGCCTATCGGTCGGGCCGTGGCTCGGTCGTGGGCTGGGGCTCGGCGATCGATGGACGTATGGCGGACTGAGCCGTCGAAAGGAGAGGCCATGGGAAGCCGGGAAACAGTGGGGCAGGAGCGCATTGCCCTCGGAGAAAGCATCCTAGTCCTGGTGGATCTCCAGGAACGGCTGTTGCCGGTGATTGCCGAGAAGGAGGGCGTGGTCGAGAACGTCAGGCGTCTTGCTCGGTTCGCGGAGATCATCGGGCTGCCGCTCCTCGTTGCCAAGCAGATCAAGCTGGGCAAGGTCATCCCCGAGATCCGTGCGTTGACGCAGGCCGCGACCGCTGTCGAGAAACACCACTTCGATTGCCTCGCCAGTCCGGCGTTTCGCGAACGGCTTGGTGAGATCCATCGCGGAGTGTTGATCCTGTGTGGCATCGAGACACACATCTGCGTGACGCAAACGGCACTGCATGCGCTGGAGGACGGCTATCGAGTGCACGTCGTCGCCGATGCCACGTCCTCGCGGAGCCGCGGGAACTGGGAGATCGGGCTCGCGCGGCTACGCGACGCCGGCGCGATCATCACCAGCACGGAGATGGTCATCTACGAGTTGCTGGGGAAGGCGGGCACGGAGGCATTCCGCCGCGTCCTCCCGATCGTGAAGTAGCGAGCACGCAGTCTACCGGTGATGAGGCAGTAGGGCACAGCTACCGAGCCGCGACATCACGGGCGATCGCCAGCGCTCCTCTTTCGCCAGCGTCAGACCCCAGCGGCGTCAGCAGCACCTCGGGTGGCGACGCACGCAGATGCCGAAGCATCTCTGCGCGGATGCGGGGAAGGAGCTCGGGGTGTGCGAGGGCGATGCCGCCGCCGACGGAGATCACTTCGGGATCGTAGGCGTTGGCGATCGTGGCGAAGGCGGTCCCTGCGGCGAAGACGAGATCCTCGACCACCGACACGGAAAGCGTGTCATTCCGCGACGCTGCCTCGAAGACCATGGCGGGCGTGAGGATGGCCTGCGACGCGTCCGGCACCACGGAGCCAGTGTCCTGCGTCTCCGGCTCACCGATGAGTTGTACCCACTGGGCTGCACGTTCCGTCTCGCTGTCCAGGGCGTGGAGCCGGGCCAGCGCGTTCCTGACGAGCCCGGGGCCCGAGGCGTACGCCTCAACGCAGCCGAGGTTCCCACAGCTGCAGCGAAGGCCCCCGGGGCGGATGACAAGGTGGCCGAGCTCGCCGGCGTTGCCGTGCCTGCCGAGCACCAGATGGCCGCGGTCCCAAGCACCGACGCCGAACCCGGTGCTGATGGTGACGTACGCCAGGTGCAGCGAGTTCTTGTCGGCGACCCCCTTGCCGAGGCCGTCGTAGACCTCACCGAGCACCGCTCCGCAGCAGTCGTTGACGAGCTCGACGGGGCAGTGAAACGCCTCGCGTAACGGCTCCACGAGGGGGAAAAACAGCGGGGCTGAACGGGCAGTCGGCGTGACACGCTGGGCGACGATGTTGGCTGGGTTGAGCAGCCCTCCGGCGTGGATGCGGCCGGCGGAGACAACGCCGGCCGCAAGAAGCTGAGAGCGGTGCAGCTCCTCGAGGGCGGTGTGTAGCATGCGAGTCAGCTGTCGTGCCAGGCCGTCGTAGACGAGGCGCCCGCCGACGCGCCGGACGGCGCCGGACGTTGTGTCCGTCGCCTCTACGGTCCGGTGAGCTCGCCCGCCCCCCGCGTCCTCCACGACCAGTGCAACCTTGCTCCCTCCGACGTCGAATCCGGCGACCACATGTCTCATGGCGCGATCGTAGGGAATGGGCTCTGCCAGCACAACGCGCCGCTTGCGGCACCTCGATTGGCGTCCGGTGATCCTTCGCAAGTGGAAGCGCGGCATGGTGAAGGCGGCGTCGGTGCATCACGTTGCGGGCCGGTGCTTTGGCGGACCCGCTCTGGACTCTCACGAGCGGCGCGGTCCTGTGGGCGCATCTCGATCTCCGCACTGTGCGCTCAGGCTTGCACGCGGCGCGCGCTGCGTGTACTGTGCATATGCCAATTATGAGGGTATCCCTCGAGAGGAGACGAACCATGCCACGAGGAGACGGGACAGGTCCTGCCGGGCAAGGCCCGATGACCGGGCGAGGCCTTGGATCGTGCGTCGATGGGATCCGCAGATTCTTCGGTGTACGAGGTGGGGCCGACGCACGTTTGATGGGACATGCCGCCCCAGCTGTGGGCCAGGGCGCACGAGGCGGTGACGGGCGTGGGCTGGGGCGTCGTCGAGGTCGCGGCCGAAGGTAGGTACCGCGGCGGTCTTCCCGATGCGGTGCCGGATCGGCGCCCGCCAGTTCTGCCAAGCACAAAGGGTGAGCGGGGATGACGAACGGTTGCCTGTGCTTGGGCTGCCCGCGGTTCCTGATGGTGCACCGTGTCCTCCGCCCTGAGGCCTCGGGCGAGGCCGTCTTCCTTGTGAGGTCGTGACGCGTATTGTGGAGACATGAACCCGCAGACCCTCGCGTTCGGCCCGGTTCCTTCAAGGCGCCTTGGGCAGAGCCTAGGAATCAACAACGTACCCGCTAAGACCTGCACCTACTCCTGTGTCTACTGCCAGCTCGGCAGGACCGTCGAGCTACGATCGGCTCGTTGCCCGTTCTATTCGCCCAGGAAGCTCGAAGCGGATGTCAAGGCCAAGGCGGCCGCCGCACGGGAGGCGGAAGAGCGGGTGGACTACCTCGCGTTCGTCTCCGATGGCGAGCCAACCCTGGACATCCACCTTGGCGAGGCGATCGACAGGGTCAAGACAACAAGGCTCAAGACAGCGGTGATCAGCAACGCGTCGCTCGTGGGACTGCCCGATGTGCGGGACGCCCTCTCACAAGCCGACTGGGTGTCGTTGAAGATCGACGCCGTGGAGGAGAGCGTTTGGCGCAGGATAGACCGTCCGCATAAGGATCTACGCGTGGAAGCGATCCACGAAGGGATACTGGCGTTCGCCGAGCGCTACGAGGGTGTGCTCGCGACGGAGACCATGCTCGTTCGAGGCGTCAACGACACGGAGCGCACCCTGCACACGCTGGCGGACTTTCTGTCGCGAGTACAGCCGGCCCGTGCCTACCTGGCCATCCCGACCCGACCTCCGGCTGAGACCTGGGCGGCCCCGCCGACGGAGCCCGACCTCAACCGCGCGTACCAGATCCTCGATGAGGCGGTGGAGCGTGTGGAGTACCTCACAGGCTACGAGGGAAATGCTTTCGCGACCACAGGCGATATCCAGGAGGACCTGTTGGGCATCACAGCGGTCCATCCCTTACGCGAGGACGCGCTTGAGGCGCTGCTGGCAAGGGCGGGAGCCGACTGGGAGATCGTCCGTCGACTGCTGGGGGAACGGCTTCTTGTGGAGGTGGAGTACCGCGGCCGCCGATTCTACGTACGGCGCCTGAGTGGCTATCGCAGACTGCGCAAGGATCGCGGAGTGCCTTAGAGATCAGCCGATGGTCCGATCGGAGGAGGGGTTGGCAAGGCCGGCGCCGAGCCGAGCCGCGGCGGACAGCAGGTCAGGATCCGAAGCGGCGCTTCCGGCCTCGGACGCTGTGCCGTGGACGGTGCTCATCCAGCTTGCCTTGCGCGCGAATGTGTCGTGGAAGCAGCGCATGGCCGTCGCCGCTCCCGAGGTGAAGGGATTCGCCGCTCCGTAGACGACGATGAAGCCGAAGCGCTTGCCGTCCAGAGCGTTGCCGTGGCGGCTGCCGAGTGCGTACAGCCGATCGACGAGGAGCTTCGTCTGCGCCGTCATGTTGTAGCTGTAGATAGGCGTGGCGATGAGGATCGCATCGGCTTCTCGCAGCTTCAAATAAAGGGCCGTCATGTCGTCCTCAAGGACGCACGATGCTTCCACGCTTCCCCGACACGCGCCGCAGCCGTTGCACGGCAGGATGGTCAGATCCTGAAGGAACGCGCTCTCGACGGAGGCTCCCGCATCGGTCGCTGCGTGCTCTGCGGCACGTGCCAGCGCCGCACTGTTCCCATTCTTCCGTGGGCTACCGATGAGGATCAGCAGCTTCGTCATACGACACATCCTTTCCCGGTGGATCGCTAGGGCCTGTCGGATCCTGCGTGTGGATACCGGCTCTGCAGTCGACGACTGCCGCCCACCCCATCCCGTTCGACGACGGAGACCCAGCGAGTGTCCGTCCTTGCCTCGGGGCTCCGGCCTCCGAGGATACCCGCTCAGAACCTGCCGGCAACCTACGCGGGATGCCGATCCGTCGGCAGAGGGAGGTTCGCGACCG
>Ga0272441_10012532_pt1 | contig 12362 bp, 15 predicted proteins | sample SSMProp6N_FD_193582 | JGI IMG/M metagenome (GOLD analysis project Ga0272441, IMG submission 193582) | Marine sediment archaeal communities from Little Sippewissett salt marsh, Falmouth, MA, United States - SSM-Prop-6N | ecosystem: Environmental > Aquatic > Marine > Wetlands > Sediment ...
GGCAGCCATAACTTCTTTGATCTTTGCCAACTCACCTTTTCGGACAATCGGGGAAAACGCTTCAATCCCCAATAGTTTGCCGGCAATGATTCTGCCTGCAAGCGCTCCCAAATTAGGATCACCAAGGCTATTTTTAATCATCATAAAATACTTGCCTCTTTCAGGGCCCGGCTCAGGCACTGGCCCATACCGATTTATGAGCTGCTCCCTGACACCAACAGCCCATTCTTCGATGCCGAGGCTATCAATAGCAGACCTCACCTTCATGACGGCCGCAGCCTTTTCCGGGTCGTCATACCTCTTGCTGTCTTTCAAGATTTTAGCGACTTGCGCAATAGGCCATCTTGTCACATCACCCAGTAATAGTGTTTCCTTTTCCTGCCATTCTTGAAAAGACTCAGCGTAATAGTTCCTTGCGGACAGTACCGAAAAGATTTTACCGCTTGGAAAAACAGCACAGGTAAGCTCGCCGCCTCTGACACAACGTGTGTCCAGGGCATACAACTTGCCCGAAACAAGCTCTGTTCTTTCGTAACCAATGTGGCCTATGCATAAAGGTTTTTCAATATCTATTTCGTGAAACCATAAAGGAACGCCATTCAAGTCGAGTTCGATGTGAACCTTATGTCCTCCGACAGCACAAGTATGAAATGTCTCCTGCGCAGTCAAAGGCTTGGCTGGATCAAGCCGAGCGTGGGTGATAATAACGTGTTGCGTTTCAATCACAGCGGGCAGGCTGAGCAAATAATCAGCCCAGCCTTGCTTTTCATTTGGCCCTAGCATGGCAATACTGTGCTTTTGGCTCCAGGCCGGCCGGGAAGATCCTTTTAGGGTTCCTGCAACCCGGCGTTCATGATTTCCCAATACGCTATGGGCGTTGGGAGTATCGCGGAAGAAACGGCACACTTCCCACGATTGCGGCCCCCGATCTAACATGTCTCCTACTGAAACCAGAACATCGTCATCGCCAAAGCGTACTATCTCTAGAAGCCTGTTTAGTTCCTTAAAACAGCCATGAATGTCGCCAACAACAATAGTTCTGGCGTACTTTGCTGGGATTTGATAGTAACTGTTCATCTGCGTCATCTTGATATAGTATCATACTATTGAAATTCGAGGTGGACAAACCATTTTTGCTATTCCAACCAAAATACAAATAAAATTCAGCATAGCTTCGATAGTTGTTTAGACCTTAGGTTGATACAATGTTCTGCGTAACATAATCAAAGTCTTTCATCTCCACCCATTGGCTTTCCTGCCATACCATTAGGAGTAATCTCTTCCCACAACGTATGTAAAGCTCTCAAGACTACGGTTGGTGTTTGCAAATCCTTGTCAAGATGCTCTTCCAGAGTCTCAAACGCTTTCTTCGCCGACATCTCGGTCATCAGGTCTAGCCAGTGATCGAGCTCGACAGCCCGTTTGTGATGTCCAGCTATGTTTATCGTGTCATTAAGATGGATTTCATTCGCGTCCCGAATCAGCCGCAAATCATGTTGCGTTGGACGTTCATTTTTTTCTATTTTCTCAATAATCCGCTTGTGTTCCTTTATTAGCTCTCTGTTCATCTGCTTGTTTTCTTCATCAAGTTCGCTGTCTGGAGCCACAGCGGCAGACATTACCTCGTTATCGTCTTCCAGAACAAAGAGGATCTGCTCTTTGATAACCTTGTTCATCGCGAATCACCGCGTTGTAGCATCGCATCACACGTACATTCGTAAAGAATGTCCCAGTCAATATGTCCGTTCAACAAGCCCTTCTCCAACAGTTGAGCCCACTCGTTGAATTCTTCTTGGCTCCTGGGCCCTTTGCCCATCGATTGTTCAAAATCGCCTGAGCAGAGAGTCAAGACAATCTTATGCTCTTTGATCAAGTCCTCCATTTTTTCACCTCATTGCAGTTTGAAATCCAGGCCATAACCCAATATCTTTTGGCAGATCAACATACCATCTTTCCACTGATCAAGCGTTCCATCACTCGACACAATAAGCTCGTCCTTTAAATGATGTTTAGCTATTATCAAACAAATGATAACCGCCAGATCATAGGGCTTGTATGCAGTCTTGCAGAATTCAAAATACCGCCCGACCTCTTCTTTGTTATTATATATGGGTTTGCCATATTTGTCGTAATGGCTTATCTCTCCAATCGGCTTCTGCCATTCGCGTTTTTCGACCATAAGCGGAAGTGAAAAAGTCTCGTGAGAGCAATCGCCGCCACAGCTCCTTGTCCTCAGTTTTAGCCCCGCAAACCAAGTTCCTGAGACATCGCTGTCATCCACAGCCAACTCCTCTTCCTGACCGCATAAGACAGTCATCAACGTTTTGGTGGGGATCTCCTTATACCTCTCTATTGCGAATGCAATACCGGAAGCATCGTTTTCCGGCCAGGTAATCCCCAAATTCCTGTCGGTATGGCCGCAATTCGCAACCCCATTAAAACAAATATTTTTGTTGTTTATCACCGAATTCCCATCTCCACATCCGCCTGCCAACGGCACAAATGGCGATAAGAGCTTCACCACCTTCTTGAAATCTCCTACAGCTTTCTCAAATCCTTCCTTGTCGAACTTTTTTGTTCTTTTCCAATTATGCGTATAACCCACCCTTATCACCTTCCGGACCTATTCATCGATAACGATGACTTGTCCGTTATCGACAAGGCATCGTTTCAAATCCCGATCGAGCCAATACCTGCCAGTATCGATCAAGTCATGCTTATGAAAAAACTCAAACCATTGTTTTTCAGTTTCCAGATTGAATATCGCTTCCTCTATGGTTTCTCCGGCATCGAACTCATCCTCTATAAATTCGTCTATATGCGGATATTTGAATGATCGCTGGATCAGAAACTCTCTTTTGGTCTTTTTCTGAGCTTTGTCCCATTTCTCCCTTACGGATCCTTTCAGCATCACATTAAATTCCTTCACTTCCTCTGTTTCAGGTGTCAAAAACGGGATTGAATAGACTGTGTACAAGGTCTTTTTGAACTCTTGCATCTTGTGAAACTCAGGGCTGTGCTCAAATTCTTCACTGTCCTTAGTCTTGATACCGTGTTTTTGCACATACTCAATCAGGTTCATATTTCATCACCTCATGATCGAAATAAATAGTGGCTCCGTAAAACAGCGAAGCCACCGGGAATAAACCAATCTCACATCACCACTTCTTCCACGACTCCGTCATCAGCACCTTTGATTTGCTTTTCAATCATCTTTTCAAATGCCTTCTGCATACAATATATCGCTAATGGAATCTCGTTCTTGCTAAAACTGGTGGAAGATTTCCACTGCCCATCTTTGTCTTTGTATCTTCGTTGTATTGATGCCTTCAACACCGTCGCCTTGTTGCCATTACTGGTTGTTATCTCGTTTTCCCACAGTGCTGCTGATACCTGGCCAGCAGTAAACTTTTCTACAGGTTTTTGTCCTGCCATTTTGTTTCACCCGATACCCTACGTCAAACGCGAAGGGTCTCTTTCTATCTTGAAAAAGAGACCCTTCGTTATACATCAAATAATCGCTATATTATGAAGCTATTGCATGTGCTTAACTATAATACTCCATGCAGCAATCATATCCTCCAATGACGGGCATACCTCCAGCCGTAGTTTTAGGTTTCCTATATGATGAGAAATCTTCCGGTTGTGGTTTTATTGAGTATACTGTTTCAGAAGATCAGCCGTCTTTTTATGTCCCGCGGAAGACATGCCTCGGGTCAAATAAAGAGGTGTACGATTATATTTGTCATAAGCTTTTGGATCTGCTCCATGTTTCAGTAATAACTTTGTTATATCGTAAAAACCCTTGCCTGCCGCCAGATGTAATGGTGTGCATCCGTCATCATCCTTTATGTTGATATCCGGGTTTTTCTCTAATAGCATTGCAGCCATCTCTATCCTTCCAAGAATAGTGGCGATATGCAAAGGTGTGCGCCCGTCTTCTGTGATCTTGTAGTTAATGTTTGCACCGTTATTCAACGATCCCTTTGCCAAAGCCAGATCGTTATCTTCGACTGCTTTGACCAAAGCTAAATTGGCAATCTTTGTGTCTACTTTTGGGGAAGACTCTTGCGAATAAGCCCGTTCCTGTTTGTAGACTTCATACATTTTTCTTTGAACGGATTGCGAAACGGGGGATTTGGTCTCAGGTATGGATTTCGATTCATCCGACCTATCGCAAGACGCTGCGAAGCAGATAAGAACCGAGAGCATATAGTTCAACACATTATTCATTAATCACCAAGCTTTCCTAGTTTCTTTATACATCATAAACTGTTTTATGCGACTTTCTTTAAGTTAACTTTCGTATATTTCCAAGTGTCCTAAGCAGCGGAGGCTAGGGCTTCGATTAAGAACTCGTAATTTTTATCATGTACGATGGCAATACCGAACATCGATTTTATTCTTTCGCTCCAAAGCTCGCGCCACAGACAGCACAGGGCATCGGTAAAGCTCGGCACAGCTTTGAGCGGATACCACGGTTAGACGAAGAAGGTGCGTTGATGGTGCTTTTGCTTGAGATACCACAGCCAGACCAGCGAATACAGCCACAGGCTCAAGACCGCCGCTCGTTCGGGGCCTTGCCTTTTGAAGGTCTGTGGGTGTTGTCCGCCCAGCAGTTGCTTGGTGTTTTTGAAGGTGTCCTCGATGCACCAACGGCCGGCAAAGTGGCTGATCACCTCGGCGGGCTTCATGGCCAGGTCGGTGGTAAAGAAGAAGTCGTCCTTTTCCTTGCCGGTCGGATCGCGGCTGATGGCCAACAACACCGGTTGTTTCGAGACATGATACCACAGAACCTCTCGGGCATAGACCTGTCGTTTTCGGGTATGGCCGCGTTCGCGGGTGGTGACGGTTTTCCAATGACGAACCGTACGGGCCATTCGTTGTGGCGAAGCCAGTTTTCGTCCGCGGGTTCTGGGGCGACCGCGGGTCTTTTTTCGCCGCGTGGGCGGCAGATCGTACAATACCGCATCGCGTCGCATACGGCTGACGATATGAATACCCGTAAATTTCTTGCTGGCCAGAGAGGCGTAAAACCCGTCGGCACCTACTCGAAACGACCTTTCCGGCAGCCAGTCGGCTACTTGTTGCAACATGGCCTCGGCCAGTTCGATCAGGCTCGGACCGTTTTTTCGGTGCAATCGCATGTTGATCGGCAACCCCAGTGGTTCGCCGCCCCAGGGCGGATGAATCCGAATCGTCAACACCACGACGTTGAGGCCCCAGGCATAAACGATTTTGGTACGTGTCGAGCGAACGGCGTCACGCCACCAGCCGGCACCGTTGACCTTCCGGCCCGTGCGATGAAACAACGTGTCGTCCAGATCGATGATAATCACCCCGCCGGTGTAAAAGTGTTTGACCAACACGTTTACCAGCCGTCGCCACAGGTCCTCCATCGCCCAGGCCGCATCGCGAAAGAAACGATGATAGGCATCGTGAGCCCGCCAGCCTTGCGGGTCGGCCCAGCGAATCATGCCGGTCACCGTGCGTCGACCGTTGCAGAGAATCCAGCCGGTCAGCAGACGAGCAAACACCTGACCGGTGGGTTGTGTAAAACTGACAAGAAAAAGGTTGACCCAAGCGTCCCATGTCGTTATGAGGATAGCATCCATGCCAACCTCCTGCGATATAAAAGATGTTTGTCCATCCCTCATATCGGAATGTCGGCATGTTTTTTGCCAAAACTTGGGTTTTCATTGAACGGCTCCAATGCCTTTAAAAAGTGCGAAAGTTAACTTTAAATGACAATCAAGTTCCTCCGCAACCTTATCGGTGAACCGACTGTAAAATCCCCCAAGCCTACCTATGAGAATCCATCCGGCAACAACAAGGCAGGGCCAAATCACCAGGCCTATAATTAAGCTTAGCCAAAACCATCCGGCCCATTTATATGACAATGTGACGGAAATCTCATTGGGCAATTGATTCCCTTCAAGCGACAATCCCCTCAACTTAGCTTTAAGATAAGAAGGATTTCGTTGCATGATCTTGAATTGAGTAAACATGATGCCGGTAAATGCATTCCCTTTAATGGAATACGAATCCAAAAACTTTGCTAAATCATCCAGGTTCGCACCGGAATAAAGAAATTTCTTTTGATAAGACATTTTTGTTGTCTCCTATAAAAAAGACTCGACTTTTGAAGAATTATAACTATGAAGGAACAGGCTGCTCATTTCCACGACGCATTTGAGCCCGATACTGAGCATCTCGATGCAAATAGTCATACATGTTCGTTCCGAAGTATAGCTGGTAAGCCAATTGCAGCGGCCTTGCCATTTTTCCCCAGAAAGACTTCCTGACTTTTCTATGCGAATCTTCGTCTTCATTCTTCTCGGGCGCAACAAAGGCGGCTTTCAATGTTTCGCCCTTTTCTCTATAATCCAGATATTCAACAAGCTTAGCGGCTTCGCCGACCAGTTCTTCATTTCTATTGGTGGCAGCGAGATAGGCCCTTGCTTCATTATCGGCACGGTCTTCCATGACAAGAGAATTCTGCAGCAAGCTGAGGAACCCGGCTCCTACCAGTCCGAGACGCGATATAAACGGCATAAGCCACAAGCTAATGAAATCAAATTTGAGGTGCGCGACCTCGTGGGCGATAATTGCGACACCATGTTCGGGAAACGCTTCCAAGAAATCCAAGGATCTCTGGGTAAATACAATTCTTTTTTGAGGAAAAACACCACGATAGTCCGCATACGGCGAAATGGCTCTTCGATTACGATCAATAAGGCATCGAATTTTTTTGACGCCCAGCTCCCTGGAGACAGAATGCACCAAGTCACATACCTTACCTGTAAATGGAACTATCTCCTTAATTTGCTTATGCGAACACCAGAAATAATGGAGATGCAGGAGTATAAGCAGGACCGCAGGGGTTATGATCGGCGCGAGATAGAACAAGCGAAATATGTACTTGTGACCTTGGTCTTCAAAAGGTCCAAAGCCGACTGTGGCCAAAACATTTGCACCTTGGACAACGGTCTTTCCTATTGAACCGGGTAAAATCGTAAACTCTGGGAAAAACATGGCAATGATTACGGAAGTGCTGAAAATCATACCGAACCAACACAAACCGGATAATATCAAGAACAGGCAACAGATGCAGAATTTTGCCGACACCGATAGCTCTGTAGTTCGGCTTTGAGGTGTGATTTTGCTGTCTTTTTGCAGGTCATACGAGTCTTGCATGGCCTTTTGATGCGGACTGATCTGCCCGCCGCAGAAGAATTCCATCGTTCTACCGCAGTAGAAAAGCAGTACTATTACGAAAAGCCCTAACGTACAATAAATAACTATTAAAGATAGTCCTTGTCTCTGCATTGCTGACCACACATCCGGCAGTTCTGTCCTCATAGATAATGGTGAAGCATCCTGCTGTGACCCATTATCTGCTACAGAATAGCCGTAATCTAGAGACCTTTCAGACAGCGCTACAACATGTCTGGTGATGCGATACGCCTGCAGCGGAAGAGCGAAAAGTAAAATGATCGTACATAAAGATAGAAGAACATTAGCATTTGCCGGTGAGACTTTGCCCAGCAAATAAGGGTTGATTCTATTGGTACGTGTAAGTACGACTAAGAGAGTCACAGCAATTGCTAGAATGAACACCTCCTTTTGCCCACTCAGGATCGGCAAGAACCAATCAGAATGAAATACAAATGTTGGCCAGAGCAACAAACATCCTGCGTATATCGCCAGTCCCGCAGCAACTGAACGCCTGCGCGCGAAAAGATGTGATTCGTTGATTATTGCCCGGTTATTTTCTTGGGTTGAGGACAACGTATTCTTCGATAATGACTGCCCCCACAGTCGGTATCTGGCGCCCAGGGCGGTAAACATAAAACCGGCGCATATAAGCGCTGCTGCTGTTCCAAAGAAACCGCAAATGGCGATATTTAGCCCGCCCAATCGCGCTATTATCAACTTTGCCTCTGCAGAAGTAGGATAGTGATCCATCAAGACATAAAAGACAGAATTCACAGCGCCGAGAAGGGTAAGAAGGAGGTAGAGGCGGCATTTAAATCTCAAGGAGAGGCCGTAATCCACTGTTAGATGACACTTGTGGGTGGATATGGGTGTAACCGACAATTTAATCCGATCGGGCTGGGCGCGAACGATATGTTTTGTTATGGAAGGCTGTGAGCTTCTGGCCAAGAGGGTATATTCACTGTCGTGATCGGTACTGGATAAAGTGTATTCGGCTTCTATTAAAGCCCGCCGCAGTACCGAAACCGTAGACTCGGCAGGCACGTCAATCTCAGCTACATAATCATGTGATATTCTACTTCGTGTCATCCTTCGACAAGTTCTGCATGAAAACCGCCATAAGCTTCTGTCTCAAATGCTCATCAGGCTCGACATCTTTGAGGACAAATATGGCCTCAGTCACGCACTCCGGCAGTGTCTGCTCAAGTTCATCTATATCATGGGTTTTTTCGCACACGAGTTCGCAGGCTAAATTGGTAAAATCCACTGCATTACCGATTAGCTCAAATTCCCGGCGCCCTCCCGGGACGGCAGCTGATGAAAAAGCCGCTGCCAGTATATCATCCCGCGTTCCAGGAGATTCGACAGTCTCTTTTTCTTGCCATTTTTCCATGGCACTGATAACGAGGTTTATGGAACCCCAAGAATCCTCAGGTAAGAGCAGTCTGGCAATGTGTTCAGCAATATCCTTTCGTTTATTATTGACCTTGGCGACCAATTGCAGTTTGGGCTCGATATTGGATGGCAACCGGATAGGAAGATCGGAAGTTGCGGCCTGCGCCTCGGCCTCCTTTTCCCAGGTGGCTGATTGCTCTGCCAGTTCCTGCACCTTGCGGCAATCTGCGCACTCTTCAAGATGGGAGTTGATTCGCTGGCAGATATCACTGGAAAGGCTCCCTCGAACATATTCCAGGATAATTTCTGCAGGGATGTGCATCTGCACCCCCAGGTCTGAAAGGGCTTTCCGGATCTGCTCGTCATTCAACGTGTCGTTATTATTCATAATGATCAACTTCCAATAACGGGGCTATTTTTGCCCAGTAAAACCTAACTTGTATTCACACGTTTAAAAGTACTACAACGGTCATTTAGCATTGGCTCAATTCTTTCATATATAAGAGCGAAGCTCTTTGGCAAGTCGACGCCTGCCCGAAGACATTATATGAGCAACTTGGTATTGTCGCAGGCCGTATATTCGGCAAAGATCTGCATATTCGATTCCCAATAAGTAGTGGCAAACAAAACATTGCCTCATAGGTTCGGACAAGGTCTTCAAAAATTTCCAAAAAGCAGACTTGAATTCCCTACGATGAAGTTCCTTCTCTACACGTGGTTCAATACTTGAGCCCAGATTCCCTTCTTCCAGAGCAGCAAGTTCCAGTTCATGCATTTTAGATGCGCGCCTTAAGTAATTTATTGAAAGGTTAGAGGCAATTCTAGCCAACCAGGCTTTGAAAGGATTCTTACCTTCATGCCGCTTAAACTGATTGATCCGTGTCAGCACCGCCATGAAGGTATCATGTGCTAAATCTTCCGCGGCTTTCTCATTCTTGATGAATTTTGCACAGTAATATCTGACAAAGCGGTAATGACGTCCATAAAGCAGCCCGAAAGCATCCATATCACCAGCCTGCAATCGTTTTGCCAATTCCAAGTCCGACAAATTACCTGATTCCTGGTCCATGTGATCTCACCCTTTTTCGCAATAATATTGTAAAAAAAATTAATTTTTCAGTCAAAATGGTCGCTTCCCGATTGTTTTCTATATTAGAAGCGATTACGTGGCGGCCACAACACAATCGTAACACCTTTTTAACCCTGTCGTGCTTAGGTAGTTGGACTAACTCATCCGAGGCATTGAGGACAACTGCTCCTACACTTTACAGACCTACCAGTAACAACGAACACGGCTCGGGCGAACCGCTTATAATGAATAAGTGCCTGTTTTACAAGGACTTAGGTGTTATCCTATGCCGTGCTGACCGGGCATCAGCTTGGATAATAACTACCCTTCAGGAAGGTGTCAAGTCCGGACTGCAAAGACACTTAACTGCCCCTCTCGAACTGAATTTCCACCGAGACCATCAAAGCATAACTCTGGCAGTTCAAGACTGAATCCCTGCTCGTACTCAAGCAGCCGGACCACCTGTACCTAACGTTAACCTTAGAATCAACAAAACAAGGAGACAAAACCATGAACGATGACCTGAAAAGCTTAATGGATCATTTCGACCGCGAGGGAATACACTACCAGAAGCTCGGCAACGACCCCGCCCTCAGACTGATCTTTGAACAGAAAAACGGAATATTTGATTGCTTCGTTATGGCTTCACAGGAGCCGCGGAGCTTGGAGTGCGTAACCGTGTTCCCGGTCAAGGTGCCTCAAGCCAAAAGAAATCAGATGGCAGAACTCCTGCACCGGGTGAATCAGTACACACGTTTCGGCTACCTTCGCCTTGATATGGACAATGGTCGGGTTACCAGCAAGAGCGGCATAGTAGTCGGTCCGGATAGCATCTTGGATGATTACGTGATCAGGAGCATTGTGGCCGGCAATCTGACCATAGCCGATGACCACTTGCCTGCTGTCCAGAAGGTCATCTTTGGCAATGTCAGTCCAAAAGATGCCCTGAACCTGCCCATACCGAGTGATGAGGCCGACAGTGAGGACGAAACTCCCTCCCGGTTTGGCGGTCGTCTGGGTCGCTTTTTCGAAGCATCGGACAACTAACACACACTCCTTCTCCGTTGTGCCTGGCGGGTCCGTCATGTAGCGGACCCGCCCCAGCGCGGGAGATTCATGAAAACGAATATTTGTAAAGGAGAAATATAATGTTTGATAAAAAAGATAATACCAGGCTATTCAACCAAATAGTGGAAGTCCTCCAGTCCCACATTCATATCATAGGGGTAGATTACGAGCAACATATCATACGCGGCATTCTCCCTTGCCAAGAAGAGTTAGGGCATATTGCCGTGTTGGCGTTCGATGATACACGATGGTTGCGTATTTTTATAGCTTTACCGGCAGTAGATTGTGTCGAACCATCCTCTCTACGTCATCTATTGCGTATCCAACTTGCCAATGACCGGTTGAGCCATGTCTGTTTCGATGATGAACATCTTGAGCTGGACGTCCGGTCGCGTGCTTATCTTCCAAATAGTAGCATCGCTGAACTAGTCATTCCTCAATTAGTTCAGGATGTGCAAAGCATCTTAGAAGATGAGCAACTGGCTGCTCTCATGCGACAAAGACGGGCTTCTTGAGTACAGAAAGGATTTTCTCATGAATAACAAACAAATAATAAAACCTCGATACGAATTGACAAGTTATGATGGCCACGAGGTGGAGGTCCGCTCCATCTCCTGGGAGCAATACCAGAAAATCGATCCGCAGAGTTACGATCATTACATGTCCCAATCTCAGGGCCTGTGGTGTTACCGCGATAGACAAGGACACTGGATCGAACATCGCATCGAATGGCCTGGCTTAGGCAACACTTGCATCAAGATTATCCAGGCGGTACAGCTCAATCCTGGGTTATTTTTGATACCTAGAGACGTAGCCGAACTGACCAATGTTCACAGCCTTGCTGAAAACAACAATTTATCGGCCCGCTGGCTGGCTATTCGCCAGGCACATGGGGAGACCTTCGCCCAGCCCCGTTTTTGGCTCAGCCGCCGCGCCGGCGGCATGGCCGTGGCGTGGCATCCCGAATTCACTTGGGCGTGGCTTGAGCGAATTCCAGCGACGAACTCATAATCCCGTAAGGGGCCTTCCATTGTATTTCGCTTCATTGGTTCGGAAAAAGCGCCTAGATAAACTATTAACTCTGTAATCGATAAGGAGAAACCGCATGCGTAAGTGGATCGAAACTGTTAAACCATGGCCCGTCTTTACTCGCAACCGACTGTACCAGGTTCGGGTGAAGGCGGTCCGAAAATCCCCCCAAGGCAAAGCCATCCTGATGGACTTAGAGTTCCTGGAAGGCCAACAGAAGGGTCGCAGTCTTAGTGAAAAACTCGAGCTTCCCATCCGGCTTGAAGGACGCAGCGCCAATTACTTCTATGCCTGTGGCCAGCAAGTCAAGCTGGAGGCAAAACTCTCGCCAAAAGCTACCATTGGTTCTGTGATCGGAGTCCGCCTGGACCAGGATTCGGCCGGCCAATGGCGGGTGATTGATTTTGAACCTATTACCCAGGAGAAGAACCATGAACTTACAATTTCTTAATACAATCAAACAATTAGGTCTTAGCTGCTGCCGAGCTATTGTCGCCTTCCCCAACTACGTCAAAGCTGGATTACAGCCTCTGGTCTGGCTGGTTGTCGGCGCGGCCGCTTTGGCTGGGGCCTATATTGCCCT
>Ga0272441_10012533_pt1 | contig 12362 bp, 9 predicted proteins | sample SSMProp6N_FD_193582 | JGI IMG/M metagenome (GOLD analysis project Ga0272441, IMG submission 193582) | Marine sediment archaeal communities from Little Sippewissett salt marsh, Falmouth, MA, United States - SSM-Prop-6N | ecosystem: Environmental > Aquatic > Marine > Wetlands > Sediment ...
GCTTCAAATCCACCGCATTTGCGCTGGTCAAAAACCCCATGCAAGCCAAAACAAACAGAACATTTCGCATAACAGTTACCTTTTTAGATGGTCCAGAACTGCTGCAGTTTACAATAGCTTACATTCCGAGAGAATCCCCCCTCTGTCAACATAATTGTCGCCTCGATTGAAGCCATGAGGACAGAAGCCCGAAATGAAATTACAGCATCGGTTTTTTGGATTGACAATGACCCTTGCAGGCTTTACGTCTAGCTAATCCGATCAAACCTACCAAACCAGAACCAAATAGTATGAATGCTGGCGGAATTGGAACAGGTGAGGCCACATCATACTCAAAGTCGCTTACGCCAAACAAAGTGTCGCCCGTGATACCGCCAAAACTGTAAGTCTCCAGATAGTAATAAAAGAGGCCGTCTGCATCTTTGAGACTGGACAATGGGAGAATGAACGTTAATTGCGTATCGTCTAGAACAAACGGCTCTGACCCTAGAACTGGGCCCCAACCACCAGAAGAGGGGTCGGTAGATGGATCATAATTTGCCACCACTTCGCGCGCTCTGATCTGGCGACTCTCCTTTATTTCGTCGCCTCTGACAATGGTTAAGTCATCCCGGACTACCTCTCCTGCAGAAGCTCTGTAAAAAGAACTTAACTCTACGGGCAAATTATCGCTATTAACGAACAGCTGAAACGAATCTGCTTGCCTACCAAACGAATCAATCGTGAAAAAATCAGGCACACTTTTGAAATTCAAATCGAACTTAACGGCCTCTGAATTCAAGTCAACGCTGGAAGAAAAATTGGTGATGGGTGAATCAACCGGGATTGCGATGGCACCGACTATGGATGGCGAGAGCACAGCCAAGAAAGACAACACTATCCGAGATACTTTTCTTATAACCATATCTGTTCTCCTTGAATCTGGTTTCTGATTTATTCCGAATTGTGACGCGCTTGTCCAATACCAACAAGCAACTCTCGTACCACAATAATGACCACATATCTTTCATTGTGTTTTCATGCACTTAGCCATGATGCCGGGATATCTCAATCATTTAAGTGTAAAGTAATTGATAAAATCCAAGTTTTTTCGGACCGCACAGTCGATTAACTTAACAGTTTCTGAGTGTCCATGTTTCTGCATTTTCTGCCGGACAGCTGAGATCAGTGAGCGAAATCTGGGGACAGCATACCTATTTTGGCTGCTGCTTGAGATGCTTCGAAATAGGTATACTGTCCCCGGAACTTCTGTAGATTGCATTCCCCAATGGCATCGCGCATTGTGTTGATGACTCACCTGCAATTTTGAGATATATGGCTTCAGTCAGTTCGGCTGCACGGCGTACGATTGTCTGTACGGGGGCTTGCCTTGTTAAACAGCAGGCAGATAAGATGCATTGTGGATTTATGTCGTATTGCGAAAAGTAGGCTGGGGTTTCAAGACCAAATATATGAATCCAAGAACCGGCCTTTCGTATAGCAAAGTCCTTTATCGGTATGGCCAATCCTTTACCATTAGCCTTTACGTAACTCTCGTTCAGGGTCCAAATATCATAGAAATAACGCAGCCGGTCTTGCGGATTTTTCCGTTCCAGGATATCGACAATCTCCTGCTCGTTAAAGAAATCATACATCATCGCCAAATCAATAGGCCTTATCTCCTCAACATCGATTCCTACCGGAACATCACAAATGGCGCCAACAACCCACTCTCCCGAATGCGAAACGTTAAAATGGAGATCCGTGCAACCGCTGACCACTGGTTTACCGAATTTGTTCGTTGATAACTCCGACGCGATCGATTCATGACCTGTAGCTTTGTAAAGCAAAAACCACATCACAAGACGACCGAGCAAATGCAGACGCTTGGCGGCCGGTGCTCTCATTTGTTTTGCCCTGGTTGGAATGCGCAATGCTTCCACGGTTGTTTCAAGCAGGCCAACATCAACACTGGCCGCATCTGCTACCGCCAGGATCGTCATAACTCTATTCATCGCGGTCTTTCATCGAGTTGTTCTAGTGATGCTGCCGTCTGTGCACAACGATAAACAGCAAGATGTCGAATATCTTTGCTAGAGGCTACTCTCTGCCGGAGTACCACGCCAACTAGTGCCCCTCGGTGCCACTTCCCCTTTCATCACCAAAGAGAGACCCGACAACAGCACATCGTCTTCCAAGACGGAGTCGTACAACACGATCGCACGAGGTCCGATAGAGCACCTGTCTCCGATTCGCACGTGAGACATTTTCATAACACGATCCTCAAACAAATGAGTCTGTAGTGAGACTGATCTTCCTATGCAGCAATCATCGCCAATTGTCACGAGGTCAAATTCAGTTACGAAGGATGTTTCGATGAAACATCGCCTGCCGACCTTGGCACCCATTATGCGCAAAATCCAGGGTGCAAGCGGCGTACCGGCGAACATACGAAGAAATGGTGCAACGATGGTCTCGTAAATTCCCGTGATCAATTCTGTGCGGCGGACAAAAATACTCCACAACGGCTCGACGCGCGGTTGGTAGCAGCCAACAACAAGCTTCTTCAAGCCCCAAACTATGACCAATAACAACAAACACGCTAGAAAAAAAATGCCCGGACTCAACATCAGCGCCGAGCCCAGTGACAGGCTATCCAGCAATGCCGCCAACACATTGACGGAAAGTCCGATTGTTAAGTAAGCGAGTGTTGCAGGCAGAGTTACACGGAAGTATTCGAACAGGAGACGCGCCAGGTAGAGAAATCGCGTGGGCTTGAAGGTGAGAGACTCCGGGAACTCTTGACTCGGTTGTCGGCGCAACAAGCGAATTGGTGGGCTGCCCAGCCAAGTAGTGCCTTTTTCCACGATTTTTCCTGGAGGCACCGAAAGTACGCCAACCAACGAGTTCTCCTCGATACTCACATTTCCAGGCACAAAGGCGGCATTCCCGACGAATGCGCGATTATCGATACGTGTCGGTTTGACCGAAAACAGACCCCTATAGCTTCGGGCTGTGCCCACGTGCGCCGCATCGGCAATGAAGCTTTCGTCACCGATTTCCAGAAGATTGGGCGTGACCCTTGTGATGGTTGAAATTTCCGACCGAGCGCCAACCTTTACACCAAGGAGGCGGAGAAAGGGCGGTAGATAAAGTGTCGAATACATGGAATTCAGGGCGCCCAAATGCATACGCATCAAGCTGTCCACTATCCATTTCCGCCAGTATATCTGCCGAAATATCGGGTATATTCCCTCGTTGATACTATGGAGCATCAGCTGCTTGGCGCCGATAACAACAAGGGACGTCGCGAAAACAAAGATCAAGCCGGCTACCGGCGCCGCTGCTAGAACCCCTAATGCACCATAGTGAGCTTCAATGGAAACGAATACGACGAATCCCGGAATCATCGCGGCGAAACCGAGCAATGTCGGTACCGGCAGGGCAAGCATCATTCCCAGTATTCCCAGTAAGATTCCAGGCAGCGTGTCTCGACGCTGTTGAGCCGCTTGAGCCAATTCTGAGACTTCAGGGTTCGGTTGCTCCTCGGGGCCGGCGGGAGAGCCGCACCAACTTTCACTCTCTGGAATTTGCGTGCCCTCGCTCAACAAAGACTGATCGCCAAGCCAAGCACGATCTCCAATTGCCGTATTAGGCTGAATGACGGAGTTGCTGCCGACGTAGCAATCACTGCCGATAGTTACTTTGCCAAGATGAAGCATCCCATCCATCACCTGATAGTCATACAGATGGGTATTCACACCTATCGTTGTGTTATTCCCGATATCCAGAAGATCAAACGCAAAGATCGTAGCGGTCATCATGTGACAGTTGTTTCCCACTCGAGCCCCAAAAAGTCGATAATAAAAGGGAAGCAGCGGGGTTCCACTCAGAAAAACGCGTGGAGCAAGGCTAAAAAGGTTCTGGCACAGCCACCAGCGCAGAAAATACCCCTGCCAGAGCGGATATTTTCCAGGCTTGACTTGGCCCAACACCAACCATTTGGCAACAATCGGTAGCATAAGCGCATAAAGAAGCCAGAGTAACAGAGCCCCTCCCAGCGTACCGGTCATCACCAATGGCCTCTCCTGCAACCTGGCAGTATGCTCAATCAGCCAGTGGATAATGTATACGCCGGGAGCAGCCAGCAGGCCGACATTTACGTACCAAAATAGTATTTGAAAAAAACCGGCCAGGCGGTATTCTCTGTCACTGGCCTGACGGATAACGCGCTCCGCGTCTCCGGGCACGAATTCCAGTTCTTTCGCCGCCCGTGCTCGAGCGCTGCGCTCAGCGCCTTGTCCTGTGGCAAGATATTCAGCCAGTTTTTTGACCGTGGGATAGGAGTAGACATCGGCAAGACTCGCATGAGCCATCTTCTGGTCTTTACGCAGTATCGAAACGAGCTGACCTGCTGCCAACGAGTGCCCGCCAAGATCCATGAGAAAATCATCCTCTGCGGAGACATTCTCAAGCCGAAGCACCTCCGCAAAAGCGGCCGCTACCTTTTCCTCGAACTCGCCACGCGGTGTTATGAAATCTCTGTTGACCCTGGTTACACGCTGTGTCTTGGGTGCAGGTAGGTGTTTGCGGTCCACCTTTCCATTTGGCAGTGTGGGCATCTCTTCAAGAACATCGATATAAGCGGGTACCATGTAGCTTGGCAGTTTCTCGCGAATCGCGGTGTGAACCTGTTCGAGCGGTAGTTTTGACACCCCGCGCTTGAGCTTGCAGTAAGCCACCAGTTCCGGCATGCCCGGTAGTGACTCCCATGGGTTGACCACTGCACTTTCAACTTCCTGAAAGCTCAGGATAACGGATTCGATGGCGGCCAGTTCAATGCGGTAGCCCCTTATCTTGACTTGAGTGTCGGTTCTTCCCAGAAACTCGATCTCGCCCTCATCAGTGAGCCGTCCCAGATCGCCAGTGCGATACATTCTTGACTCCTGGCCCAGTTTTTCTGCGAATGGATCGGGAAGGAAACACGCGCGGGTCAAGTCATCTCGGTTAATATAACCTCTTGCCACACCCTGCCCACCGACCCAGATTTCTCCAGCTTCACCTTTCTTCACGGGTGTTTGCTTTTCATCAAGGATGTAGACCGAGTAGGTTGGCAGCGGTTTGCCGATAGTAATCCGCTTGTTCGGGACCAGTTCTCCGTATGTTGCATCGACAGTTGTCTCCGTGGGCCCATAGGTATTGAGCATGCGCCTGCCTCGTTTGCTCCAGCGCATTACCAGATCCGCCGGGCAGTCCTCTCCGCCTGCAATCAACAAGCGCAGACTTGCAATATCCCGGTCCAATGTCGCCAACAGAGTCGGGACACAACACAAGACTGAGATTTTCTTATCAATCAACCACTTTGCTAAATCTGGGCCCACACTCGGATGATCACTTGTAGACGGAACAATCGTAGCCCCAGCGATCAACGGCACCCAGATCTCTTCAATGGAAAAATCCGCCGCAATCGTCATGCCCTGATAGACTCGATCTTTAGGCCGATAACCGTAGGTTTGAGACGCCACCTTCACAAAGTTACAGATGCTGTGGTGTTCAACACATACCCCCTTCGGCTTACCTGTGGTACCAGAGGTGTATATGATGTAACAGGCGTCATCGTTGTGATTTTGCGGCAGCCTTTCGACAGAAAGGCGCCCCTTGCTTTGTTTTTCGCTATCGCTCCTGAGCACGTCCAGCAAGATCTGCTCGCAGGGTGCATCAGGGAACTCCGATGCCAGGTTCGACGTCGTTATTATCGCATCAAGGGCAGCGTCTTCGGCGATATACTTCTTCCGCGCCTGAGGTAACGATTCATCCAATGGCACAAAAACCCCATACACTTTCAGTGCAGCTAACAAGGAAATATAAGTGTCCAATGAACGTTCGAGGTGAATGCCGACGCGAAATCCGGGCTTTATTCCGTTGGTGAGCAATAATGAAGCCAGTTGATTTGCATGCTCATCGAGTTCCCGATAGGTAAGTTGTCCTTCTTCGGCATCAATAGCGAGATGTTCGGGGCTCTGGTCACATCGTTTCTCGAATAAGTGGTGCAGTCGTTCTGAATGATCGATAGCTCGGCCTTCGATTTTCGGCGCCAGCTTCATACCCGGCCCCGTGCTCATTTGCTTTTGCCCGATATCCGTTTTTTCTTTCAATATTGTCTTTGTCACTTTGTGTCTGAGACCTGTTGCGAAGGCGGTGAACTAATCCCTGGAATACCCAAGTGCATTGTCCTTTCTGCATGTTCCCTTGGAGAAGGCCTGATGGTGAATTTACAAGCAGCAGTCGCCAGCCGGGCCGATGAAAGAGCCATGTCCTGATTACCGAATCACATCATTGAGCAGTATACAAAGGTCTTAAACTTTGAACTATCAGTCCTTCGCGCGTTTTCTATCAACCGAGTATCATTGTGCCCACGCCCTGGTCAGTCAGGATTTCCAACAACAGGCTGTGATCAACGCGGCCGTCGATGATATGCACGGTATTTACACCGTTCTTGGCCGTATTGAGCGCAGAGGAGATCTTCGGCAGCATGCCGCACGAGATGGCGCCATCCGCAAACAGTGCATCGATTTGGTGCGCGTTTAATTCGCCTTGCAGTTTTCCATTCTTATCGAGGACACCGGGTGCATTCGTAAGTATCAGCAGTTTCTCGGCCTTCAACATCTCAGCGATCTTGCCGGCCACTATGTCTGCATTGATGTTATAGGTCTGGCCGTCGGCATCGAAGCCGATGGGTGAGATCACCGGAATAAAGCCATCGTCCTGCAATGCCTTGATCACAGTGGGGTTAATCGCCTCGATTTCGCCTACCTGACCAATATCACGCAACTTGCCGGGATCGCCCTTATCCAGCATGTGCAGTTTGTGTACCCTGATCAAAGCACCATCCGTACCTGTTAGCCCAACTCCCTGTCCTCCGAAGCGGTTGATCAGCGCAACAAGTTCACCCTGGACCTCCCCGGCCAGCACCCACTCAATGACTTCCATCGTCTCGGCATCGGTCACGCGCATGCCCTGAACAAAGCTCGACTTCTTGCCCAAACGCTGCAGCACCGCGTCGATTCTCGGCCCGCCGCCGTGTACGACTACGGGCCGCATGCCTAACAGCTGGAGCATTGCCAAATCTTGAGCGAAGCTTTGCTCAAGCTTATCGTCAACCAGTACCTTGCCGCCATACTTAACGACGATGGTCTTGCCCCGTAAACGACGAATATAGGGCATTGCTTCGATCAGTGCGCTGGCCTGATTTTCCGGAGATCTTTTAAGCGAGCTACGACCAAATTTTGTACCATGTTTGGATGCTTGAGTCATGCTTTGAGACTGCGATTATTTTCGAGTGTTTATCTAAGGAAGCTCTGAATAATTCATCTTTGAATTATCAGAGCACGGAAGACCCTGGTATCACTCGATACCCCCCCTTACTACCACTGCACATCCCGCTGCGTACGCCGTGACTTTCTTTGCGGTGAAGATCAACAGAGTGGTGGTAACTATGAACACCATCACCAATGGATCTACGTTCGCCTGCTGATGCTCGCTAACATCTATGCCATTGACATTGGCGCCTGTGCAATCAAGAGCAACCTATACCTGGCGAATCCGTAATTATCACCTGAAAACGACAACTTAGACAGCCTTGCTCCGGAACGCATCTTACCCTTGTCGTCCGAAAATTTCGGGCCCATTGCTATTCAGATCGGAGTTTCCAATGCGTCGCACTTCGCTACCTGATATGGCATGATGTTAGCCATCATGGATTGTACGCGAACGATGACTTCTCTGCTTTGTGACTTGGCCAGATTTATTTCGCTTCTCATGCGTCCACGTGACGCACTCGCTGCCGAGAACCTGTTACTGCATAAACACTTGGCGATGTACCAGGAACGCAACCTAAAACCTCGTCGGCCGGATACCGCGTTCCGGGTTGCCCTCGTGCTGCTGTCCAGGCTCTTCGATTGGAAACACGCACTCTTTGTGATTAAACCCCAAACCCTGGTCCGCTGACACCACCATGGCTTTCGCCTGTTCTGGCGCTGGCAGTCGCGCTTGGCTCGAGCGCTTTAGTCAAGGTCGCCTGAATTTTTTCGGAGGACAACCATTCGGGCCTGGTGCCGAAGGTTGCCTGGCTTTTTTGCGGAACACAACCAAGCCGCTGTCGTACTTGAAAGCCTCGCGCTTACAATGAAAAACTAGCTCCTCGGTGCGAGCCGCCCTGAGTACCACACCGATCTACTCCATCTGTTCTTGCCATTTGTAGAGCTGATGACATCGGATGCCATTTAAAAATCATGCTGTGGATTGCCTTCGTCTTCAAAATAATCCCTATATTTTACGGGTGAATTCATATATGTATTCATCATATGAACCAATTGATCATCACTTACCGGAGGCTTATAAAGATATCCTTTCAATAGATTAACAACCATTTGCTCGTATGTAATCAAGAAATCCATTATTACGCGATTTGGCGTTCTTCCGTCTAGGATATAATTAGAATACTCAATTATTATTTCTCTTGGGGTTTGTTTCATCAAGAAATATGTTCTCCACAATGCTAGTCTTTGTCTTCTTTCATCTTGACAAAAGCTCAAACTTGTATACTCCTCACCAAAATTAGCATTTGAATTCTCTTCCAAACCGGTTTTCGTCTTACCATTCGGATCAGCGCTCATCGTACTCATAGACCTTCCCTATCACCACCAATCAATGATCTTCAGAATTAATCAATACCCGCCTCAATCGGATTTTTTGGATTATAGGGCACGGGACGGATTAACGCCCTGCTAAGTAAATATCAACCGTTGTTTCCGACAGACGGCGCAACATAGCGATAAGCTAGTGGCTCTTTCAGTCATGCTCGGCCGATCGAAAGCACAATGAGGTTTTCCCGCGTGCAGACCTACAGCATAGCTTTTCACTGAGAGACGATAAGGCAGTGGATGATCAGGTAAGTTGAATGCAACAAAATGGCATTTACCGGTGCCGAAGACAAACGCGGGTGATTGTTCGTTGATAAAGATAAATTCCGATGTATCCGATGGAAAAGCTGCATAATGGATCTCGGACAATGCCTGGCAACAGACTGGCGCATTATCAAGATTGGTAATGGACTCCTCGCGTGTTGGCATCTCTCCGCATGCGGCTAGCAAGGACAGCAACGCAAAAGAAGGAACGGTGGCCTTGTGACGTAACACAAGCAAAATATTTCGCTTCGTGGTCACCCCTGAATATCACTACGCCATTGTTAAAACAACCAAAAAAGTATACACGATTGATGGGTCTGGTCCATTGACAGAAATCAATTAAGGAAACTCTGATTAATTCAGAGTTTCAGCGGCGCACGGATGTGCCGCCATTTTTGATCGCCTTAAGCGATTGAAAATGGAGGGAACCATAAAATCGCATTTTATGTTTCCCGTGCTCTGATAATTCAGGGATGAATTATTCAGAGCTTCCTTAAATTTGGCCTGACTGCTAACCAGTTTTCACCTTGGCTCCCTGGTCGGTGTGAATAGATTATGCAGGAAAAATAATTTTTATCATGTCAGTTTTTGGAAGAGGCCCTGAACGCTTGGAGCCAAAAAGCGGACGGTCAAGGAAAAGAAACAATCTTGCTAGCCGAGACTCGATGCTCAAGATTTCGGCCAGCTTCGGAAAGTCTCCGATTCGGCATAATCCTAGGTTTCGCATAAACGGCTGAAGTCCTGATACTATATTACTGACTCAAACATTTGCTGGAAAAGCTGCCGAAGCAGCCAGCAAGCATAGACTATCTTATGCTGTGGAATGTTGAGCGAACACAGATATTCCTATCACAAAAGATGGGGTTTGCAAGACGCTTACGCTTCTATGAAGATTTTCACCCACTCGATTTGCGGACTAGCCATTTTTTCGATAAGCAGCATTCTGAATTAACTAGCCGAATATAATGAGTTGACTCAAGCCTGCTTCCGCAGTTCATAATCGAGAATACCGTTAGTTTTCAGATAATCCATGATCTCGGCAGCGAGAATATCGGGTGTTTTTTCTGCAGCCTGCAGCACCACCTCCGGTTCCAGCGGTTCCTCATAGGGATCATCGATGCCAGTAAAGCCTTTTATCTCACCGGCACGCGCTTTCTTGTATAACCCCTTGGGGTCACGTTGCTCACATACTTCCAGTGGTGCATCGACGAACACCTCGATAAACTCACCATTGCGCAATGTATTTCGTACCTTGTCACGGTCGATTCGGTAGGGACTGATAAAGGCAGTTAGCGCTATTACACCAAACTGTGAAAATATTTCCGCCACCGCGCCTATCCGCCGGATATTTTCTTCCCTGTCGACTGCAGAAAACCCCAATCCGAATCGTTCGGCAAATTCTTCCCCATGCGTGTCACGCAACATCCCCGCACCGGCATTGAGCCCGTGGCGAACATTATCACCATCCAGAACGACACTCTGGTGACCGGCATGGTGAAGCATATGGTCCAGTGTATTGGCAACGGTACTCTTGCCCGAACCGCTGAGGCCGGTAAACCAGATGACGCATCCCTTGTGGCCGTTCTTGTTTTCGCGCATATCTCTTGTGACACTGTGTTCATGCCAGGTCACGTTGGTATCATTACTCATCGGGAATTTTCTCCAGGTATAACTATGCCTCGCATAGCAAGACGGTTTGTTGGACGTAATTAGTGATTGACGAAGGTGTCACAAGTATGAATCAGACTGGGAAACACATTGCAATATCATACACTTGAGCGAACCGCCGCCCATAGATCATACTAAATCCGCTTTAGTCAGCCGCAATTATAGCAGTCAGGTCGCTCACATGCAGACTTCAGGAAACACGGGATGCTAAACAATATCCGGCTCTGTGTCCATTGAAGCGTCAGTTCATAATTTTCCAGTTCGGACGGGCTTTTTCGGTTGGGATGACGGGGTTCCATGAGCCCGCTGGCCGAGTATTTAAGAACCGTGTTTCGGAATAACTTGGTTCGTCGGCAAATTTCTCGAATCGACAGCCCTTCGCGGAAATGCCATCGTCTGATTACGCTGAATAACGCCATGTCGATCACTCCAAATAACTCCAGCAAAATCTCGATGCAGGGTGAGTTGCTCATGGGTCAAAATTCGACGCAAATTATACCCCCGGGCGGGTCAACTTTAGATGCAAATCCTGGGTGAAATTTAAGTGCAAATCAACATGGATGGAAGTCTCTGAGCGGCCGACTGCCGTCTTTTGGCTACATCCAATATTCGGCTTCTCAACGGACCGCTTTGCACCAAGAACGGGAGGGCCGAGTTGAAGCACTACGTCCCGCTTCAGCGGGGCTCTTTACCTATTAGTCCGGCCACTTTCTGACCTCCAGGGCCCGTGAAGTGGCCATATTTCACCGTGTTAGATCGTGTTCTACTTTGCCGCTTTTAACGGTGTATTTGCAGTTTTGGGGTCCAGGTATTTATTCAAAGCCATGTAACCTCCTTTAAGGATAGAAACGTTATTGAATCCGATATGACGCAACGCAGTACCTACTGCGGTAGCGCGCGTTCCGGATTTACAGACGATCAACATCTGCTTGTCTTTTGGTAAACGCGATAGATTTTCTGGCTTGAAAACCTCGTTGGTCGGAATCACCATGCTGCCTGGCAAAGCCATCGTGAAAACACCAAACTCTCTAGGTGTCCGCACATCTATGGCGACAAACTGCTTACCTTTTTTAAGGTCCTCGACCAGCACTTCGGGAGTGATAAGGTGAAGGGCTTTGCCAGCTTTTGCGCCGGTCACTGGCTCAAACAGTCGCTGATAACCAGCAGCAAGCTCTTGATCATAAGCCCAGCTCATCGTTGAGGCAAAAGCCAGAATCGCAGCAAGTGATACGAATGTTAACTTTCTAATAATTTCAACACTCCTATATCAGTTATTGCGAAAGTATTTATATAGGCCGGCAGAGAGATGCGCAACAGCGATATGCTCAACACTTGAGGCGAATCAAGAATAAAAGAACTAAAACACCAGATTGATATTTATCATTGACACAGCTATGAAAAAGCAGAGGCAAAGATCACTGGTGAACTCTGGGTGGGTTTGGGCACTAGATGCACGGCTGTAGTTCCCGAAAACTCATCGCACACGGTGTCGTGCCGTCAACCGTTCATAAGGTACTGTCAACTTGGCGCCAAATCGGTCAGACTGTACGCATGGAAGATGATAAGCAGTTATACCACGGATACCGATTTCCGCCAGCCATCATCAGTCACGCTTGTAGCTGTATCATCGTTTCTGCCTGAGTTTTCGCGACGTAGAAGATCTTCTGGCGGAGCGCGGAATTGTCGTCTCGTATGAATCCATTAGGCAATGGTGTAACAGATTCGGGCCGGAATATGCCCGGAAATTGA
>Ga0272441_10012534_pt1 | contig 12361 bp, 7 predicted proteins | sample SSMProp6N_FD_193582 | JGI IMG/M metagenome (GOLD analysis project Ga0272441, IMG submission 193582) | Marine sediment archaeal communities from Little Sippewissett salt marsh, Falmouth, MA, United States - SSM-Prop-6N | ecosystem: Environmental > Aquatic > Marine > Wetlands > Sediment ...
GTGCCAGAAGAGACAACCAACTCCCTGGTCGTGACTACTTATATGAAAAACTTTGAGGCTCTGGAGAGTCTCATAAAAGAACTGGACGTCATGCTGCCGCAGGTCTTGATAGAGGTCAAAATCGTCGAGGTCACACTGGATGATGAAAGTAAATTCGGGGTCGAATGGATGTGGGAACAGGGAACAACCGCAGGTGGCAATAGTTATACTCAAAGCGGGACTACTGCCTTTGGTCTGGCGGACGAGATCTTCGGTCTGAAATACGGCATCCTGGGTGAAACGCTGGAAGTCCTGCTTTTGGGATTGGAAAAGAATACTAAGGTGAATATCCTCTCAACACCTAGAATTCTGACCCTGGATAACCACGAAGCCATAATCAACATCGGTCAGGAAGTTCCATATTTGGAAAGCACTCAGGAAACTTCCGCCGGTGGTGTTCTCACCAGCTACAACTTCAAGGACGTGGGCGTTATTTTGACTGTCCTGCCACGCGTTAATAAATCCGATACTGTTACTATGGATGTGAACCAGCAGATAAACAGCCTGGTGGAATTTACACTATTCAATGCTCCTGTCATTGCCAAACGCGAAGCCACAGCGTCGGTGACTGTGAAAGATGGCCAAACAATGATCATAGGCGGGATCATTGAGGACAACAAAACTGAGACTATTAACAAAGTGCCGATTTTAGGCTCGCTTCCATTCATCGGCAAGTTGTTTCAACGGTCAGAAACCAACGCAGAAAAGACTGAACTGATGGTTTTCATTACCCCACATATTATCCGGGATACTGAGATGGCGGATGAGGTAACTCAAAGTCAGAAGTCCGAGCTTACGCTCCCCAATGGAAGTGCGCAGTAATAAAGTATGTTATGACATAAAAAATTTTCTTTGTTTCAGTTAGATTGACTTTGTTACATTAGAGCTACGATCCAATTTGTGGCCTAGAGCATTAACAACTTAGTTAATAACGATACCATTTCCGTAGCGTCGCCCTCCGCGGCGACATTATGGCGGGACGGAGCCCGCCTCTATGGTTTCCTGTCGATAGCAGATTAGGTTGTCAGTGCTCTAGGTTTCTGGTTTATCCGGCACTGAGTTTTTCCGGTCAAATCAAGACAAAATATTGGATTGTGGTAATGTGACAAAGTCGAGTTATTTTAAAAACTCTAAAATCTATTCAACCTTAGTTGGGTAAAACAAGTCAAATAGCTATTGATGGAAATCGTGAATTGTTTTACTATTATGGAGGATGGATGAAATGAAGAGAAGGATCGTAATCTCGGTTATCTGCTTAGGGTTTACTCTCTATACTTGATTCTGGACGTTCAGTTTCATGATATTCAGCATCGAGCATATGACTGATAGAGTCTACCGGGAAAAAGGAATTAAGGGAATATTGAGAGGCAGGAAATATGTGGAAAGCGTTGTTTTTCATTCTGGTTGGATTGGTCGCTGCATCAACTAATGTAGCATGGGCAGAATATAGTTTGATCACGATGGATCAAACTCCGGTTTCTGGAGAGCGATCCATTGATGAGTCTTTAGCAAATGGTGACTGGAGGCTGGAGGAATTGACAATGGCTCAGTGCATCAGGATTGGTCTCCAAAAGTCACCCAGCATTAGAATGTCAGCTCTTGATCTAAAAACGGCAGAACTGAATGTGAAGGATGCCTGGGCCAATTACTTGCCGGAGATCGACGCCAGTGGCCAATATCGCTTCTCCGACAGTATAGATTGGGGATGGGAGCGACAGAACTATGATGCTCAAATCAGTGCCAGTTACACCATCTGGGACCACGGTCGCCGGGAGGCAGGGCTGGCTCAGGCAAAGGCAAGCGAAAAAGGCGTTCAGACTGATTATGAAAGAACAAAGCAGACTCTAATATTCAATATAACTCAAGCGTATTACGACCTATTAAAAGCCGAGAAGCTAATAGATATAAACGAGAAACTCCTGGAAATTTCCAAAGGCAACGTCGAGAAGGTAACGGCGTTTCAGGAAGCCGGACGATCCATACCTTCAGATGTGGCAACAGCCAGAGTACAGCAAGCAAATGATGAACTGGCGCTCATAAATGCTCAGAATAGCTTTGAATTAGCCCGAGCGAATCTGGCATCTCTCATGGGATTGGACCCAGGCACGCCTATTGGCATATATGATGACCCTGATTATGAAAAGTATACAAAGGAAGCCTTGTTGATACCTGAGGTGTCATTAGAAAACTCTATGGCAGTGGCAGTTCAGGAGCGACCGGAATTGATCAGGCTGAAAACAAGGCTAACCTCTCTGGCTTGGTCGCTGAAGTTAGCCCGGCTGGATAGATGGCCAGTTTTAACAGCAGATTACGGCCTTAATGTCCTTCTTGATGATTATCTCCGGGACAGGGACAATTTCAAGAAATATCGCAACTGGAGTATAGCGGCAAGAATCTCTTTTCCTATATTTGATGGCGGCGCGTCCAGACGAAGAGAACTGAGCGCGGAGATCGCGGTCGATCAGATGAAGGAAGATATAGGCGAGAGGAAACGAACTATCTCGTTGGAAGTGCAGCAGGCATATCTCAGTCTTGAGCGCGCCCGAAAAAGTCTCGATATAGCCCGAGAACAAGTTATAGATGCTACCGAGAGCTTAAACGTGACACAGGGAAGGTATGAACAAGGCATGGTTATATTCCTGGAGATTTTATCTGCTCAGGCACGATATGCAAGAGCATTGATCAATCAGGTTGAGGCTTTCTACGATTTCAGGATAGCGGAGAAGGCTCTGCAGAAAGCTGTGGGAACTCTGAAGGTGGAGGATTAAAGCGGAGAGGAGTTTGGGCAGATGAAGAAGTGGATAATAATAGTCAGTGTGGTAATCGTATTAGCTATTGGTGCAGTTTTGGCTCGCGGCAAGCTATTCGGAAAAGCAGAAAGCAACGGATCCGGCGAGATTCAGACCGCGACTGTAAGACGCGGAGATATTACTATCTCGGTAGAGGCAACCGGCACAATTGAGCCTCTGGTCATAGTGGAAGTGAGATCAAAGGCCAGCGGAGCCATCACCAACCTGGCTGTGGACGAAGGAGATAAGCTGAAATTAGGCGATCTCATCGCTGAGATAGAGAAGAAGTATACCAAGGCGGACGTAGAGCAGGAACAGGCTAATCTCAAGACAGCGGAAGCCCGTCTGATCCAGGCACAGGAAAATATAGAGCTTCAGAAAAAGCAAAGCGCCATACAGATCACACAGGCAGAGGAAAACGTAGCTGATGCCAAAACTCGACTGACAAAGCTCCGTGAGGAATTGGAACTGGAGAAAGAGGCTAATGCGCGACAAGTTAAGGAGTCGGAAAACGATCTGGCCATGGCAAAGATCAGGCTGCAACAGTCGAAGAAATCCCGACCTGAGTCAATAAAGCGTGCTGAAGCTACTGTTAAACAGAACGAAATTAATCTGGAACTCGCTCAGGAAGAGTATAATAGACAGAAAGCATTGTATGAGAAAAACTTTGTCTCAAAATCTGAGGTGGATTCCGCAAAGGCGAAACTTGATTCAGCCCAGTCGCAATGTGACTCTAGTAAGTTGCAGTTGAAGATGACAAGCGAACCCTCCAGCGCGGAGGAACTGAAACTGGCTGAATTGACCGTGACGAAATCAGAGCTTTCCCTGGAATCCGCCAAGCACAGGGTAAAACAGGAAAAATCCCGGGTTAAAGAGATCGAGCTTTCCGAATCTCAACTCAGGGATACTGAATCTTCTCTGACTCTTGCAAAGGCGAACGCGGTTCAGATAAAGCTAAAGGAGAAGGACCTGGAAGCGGCAGCGGCATCTGTTACGCGAGCTAAGGTATCGCTGCAAGCGGCACAGGATAGACTGGATGATACTGTGGTGACAGCGCCCATCTCAGGGACGATACTCCAGAAAAACGTGGAGGAGGGACAGGTTATTACCTCCAGCATGTCCGCTACGGCGTCGGCTGGCACTCTGCTTGTAACTATGGCAGATCTGGAAAATGTGTATGTGAAGACAGAGGTAAATGAGTCGGATATAGGTAAGGTTGCGCCAGGCCAATCGGTTGTTATCAAAGTTGAGGCTTTTCCCGACACAGTTTTTGATGGCAAAGTTCTCAAAATAGCCCCGCAGGGACGGGCGGTACAGAACGTCACTACCTTTGAGGTGACCACTGAGATCAGTAATCCCAGCAATATTTTGAAACCGGGAATGAACGCGTCGGTGGAGATCATGGTGGCGGATAGAAGAGGTGTGCTGGTAGTTGACAACGAAGCCATTATGGATAGGCGCGGCAGAAAGATGGCTATGGTATTGGTGGACGGAAAACCGGAAGAGATGCCCAGACGTCTGGAAACAGGCGTCCGCGGGTGGGATACGACGGAGATCATTTCCGGGCTGGAAGAAGGGGAAATGGCTATGATCATGACACCCGGTGAAGGCGGATCAGGAATGCCGGCATGGATGAGGGACAGGATGAAAAATCCCATGTCCTCCTTCCAGCGTATGCAGGGCGGCGGGCCAGGAGGAGGACGGGGCAGAGGTCCTAGGTAAGGGCACCGTATCCATACTTACCAGCTTCTGAAGGAGAGGAAAACGACCATGATCGTTATGGAAAACGTGGAGAAAATGTACCGCATGGGCGAGGTAAATGTGGCAGCTCTTAAGGATATATCTCTGAGAGTGAATAGCGGTGAGTTTGTATCCATAATGGGGCCATCTGGATCAGGAAAATCTACGCTCATGAATATCATCGGCTGTCTGGATGTCCCAACGGCCGGCAGTTATGAACTGGATAATATTGTCGTCGGGGGGTTGAACGACAATCAGTTGGCGGATATCCGAAACAAGAAGATCGGATTTGTGTTTCAGACATTCAATCTACTAGCCCGTGAGTCGGCCGTCCACAACGTTGAACTGCCAACGGTTTACAGCGATATGCCGGAAAAAATACGCAAGCAAAAAGCTCAAGAGGTGCTGGAAGCTGTGGGTTTGGCACATCGGGCCAAACACCGGCCTGCCGAAATGTCCGGCGGCGAAAGGCAGAGGGTGGCCATAGCCAGAGCACTTATAAACAGCCCAGCGATTCTCTTAGCTGATGAGCCTACAGGCAACCTGGATTCCCATACGGGTAATGAGATAATGGAGATAGTTCAGAAGCTCAACGACGATGGAATTACTATAGTGTTAGTAACACACGAGAGGGATATAGCTGCATACAGCCGTAGGATCATACATCTAAGAGATGGTTTGGTGGAGGGTGAGGAGGAGCTATGAGATTAAGAAAAAGTGTTCACATTGCCCGTAGAAGTCTGATGGGGAACAAAATGCGCTCCATCTTGACCATGCTGGGTGTTATCATCGGTGTGGGAGCTGTTATTACCATGATCTCCATCGGCAGAGGGGCCAAGGCTGATATATCCGATCGTATAAAATCGCTGGGATCAAATGTACTCGCGATCCGCCCGGGTTCTCAAAGCTTTGGCATGCGCCGCTTCGGACGTGGCAGTTCCAGAACTCTCAAGTATGAGGATGCCGCAATCTTAAGCGAGAAGGCAGAGTTCATCGCCTATACCGCTCCAGAAACCCGGGATCGCGCCCAGGTGAAATTTGGCAGCAGAAACGATAATATCGAGATCATCGGCACCACGCCGGAGTATCAGCGAGTTCAGAACTCCTACGTGGAAAAAGGCTCGTTTTTTACAGATTCGGATGTGACGTTTAAGGAAAGGGTCTGTGTTGTTGGCAAGACTGTCGTAGATGACATTTTTGATGGTGCAGATCCCGTAGGTAAACAACTCAAGATAGCCAACGTCAGTTTTCGCGTTATCGGTGTAATGGAAGAGAAGGGAAGCATGGGACCCTGGGATCGTGATAATCGGGTTTTCGTGCCAATAACCACTGCTCAGAAGAGACTCTTTGGAACCGATTATGTGCGTGAGATCAACGTGGAGATTACCAGCAAAGATGATATGGAAATGGCGCAAAGTGAGATTAATAAACTGCTCCGACGGCAGCACAAATTGCCTACCAGTAAGGAAGCTGATTTCAGCGTGAATGATCAGGCTGAATTCCTGAAAACTCTGGAAGAGACCGGGCAAAGCTTTACCTATCTGCTGGCCGGTATCGCGGCGGTATCCCTGATAGTTGGAGGGATAGGTATTATGAACATCATGCTGGTTTCAGTGACAGAGCGGACGCGGGAGATCGGAACGCGAAAAGCTGTGGGAGCAAAGCGACGCGACATTTTGGTGCAGTTCCTGGTGGAATCTGTAGTTCTCAGCATGTTGGGTGGAATCCTGGGCATATTTATGGGAATTGGTGGAGCGCGGATGATAGCAAGATTGGCAGGCTGGAAAACGGTTGTGTCTCCTGATGCTATACTGCTGGCTTTCATATTTGCCGCATCGGTTGGGATCTTCTTTGGTATATATCCGGCCAGGAAGGCTGCACGCCTCAATCCAATTGAAGCTTTGAGGTATGAATAGAACAGCAAAAAAACCTTGAAATTGGCAGTAAAGTGTGTTATCCTTAAATGCAGCCGCCCAATAGGTTGAGGCTATGATTGGCGGCTGTCTGCATTTCGGGGCGTGGCGCAGTCCGGCTAGCGCGCATGCTTTGGGAGCATGAAGTCGGAGGTTCAAATCCTCTCGCCCCGACATTAGATACGGTTCTCAAGTAAGCCTGAATTTGCCCCCGTAGCCTAGTGGATCAGGCAGCGGACTTCTAATCCGTTCCACGTGGGTTCGACTCCCGCCGGGGGTACAAGCTTAATTACTAGTCGCTAGTCAATAGTCAGTAGTCGATAATAGCTAGAGCAAGAAATCTATTAACCAGTGACTATGAATTATTGACTTGTTGTGTGGTGAGCGTAGCTCAATGGTAGAGCGCCAGATTGTGGATCTGGTGGCTGGGGGTTCGAGCCCCCTCGCTCACCCCAATTTGGTAGACAGTGATCAGTAATCAGTGATCCGTTTCAGACTGTTGCTGATCACTGATCACTGTTTACTGTATGCGCCCGTAGCTCAGATGGATAGAGCGACGGACTTCGAATCCGTAGGCCGGAGGTTCGAGCCCTCCCGGGCGTGCTTGACAGATTTTCGATTTACGGCTTCCCCAGACTTGGGAAGATACGGTGGGCCGTTAGCTCAATTGGCAGAGCAACTGACTCTTAATCAGTAGGTTGGAGGTTCGATTCCTCCACGGCTCACCATTTTTCGGTGTTACATACTATACAATATTAGATGTTGGATATTGGCTTTTCCCATCAAGCGTCAAGTATCCGGTTTTGTGGGCGTGTGTTGGAACTGGTAGACAAGGCAGATTTAGGATCTGTTGGGAGAATTCTCGTGTGGGTTCGACTCCCTCCACGCCCACCATTATATGAGTTGTTAGCATATTCCACAGTTTGATCTGGTTAGCACGGAGTGAGAACAGACAGGTAAAAGGCACAGGCGCCTTTTGCCTTTTATTATAGGCCTGTTGTGGATCGTAAAGGCACAGTAGAAGACGATTGCAGAGTCTAAGTTTCCTGCGTGTTATTTTGTTTGGTAATTGTCGCATGTGGCGGCTTGTCCGGCTGATGGGGTATATGAATATCGGTAGCGAGTTTGTATCATGTCTATCGTGAACTGTCGGACGTTTACAGAAAGGTTTGGGAGGACATCTCTTGAAAGTTGACATTCAGGATGTAAGTTCCTGTAGGAAAACCCTTAAAATCGAGATCCCGGTGGAAGACGTGAAGGAGGAGATCGAGAAGGCTTATGAAGAAGTCCGGACAAAAGCGCCAATTCGTGGCTTCCGCAAAGGTAAGGCCCCTCGAAGTGTTCTCAGGATGCGTTTTGGCGAATATGTGAAAACCGAAGTTATTGATAAGCTGATTCCGCCTGCGCTCCAAAAGGCTGTGGATGATGCCAAGCTGGAGATCCTTCGTCCACTAGATCCAGCCGATATGAACCCACCCATTGACGAAATGTCTGTGAAGGAAGATGAACCTTTGGTCTTTGAGGTTACCATTGATGTGAAACCGGAGATCATTGTCCCTGATCTGACTCAACTGGAAGTAGAAAAAGGTGATGTTAACGTAATAAAAGAGGACGTAGACAAGTATTTGGAAGACTTGAGAGAAGAACGGGCGAGTTATATCCCTGTGGAAGATAGAGCCGCTCAAGAAGGAGATTACGTTACAATAGATATATCTGCTACGTCCGACGATGAAATCTTAGATGAGCAAAAAGATCAGGTTCTCGAAGTAGGGGGAAATATCCCGGTTCCAGAGCTGTCCAAACATCTGGTAGGCGTGAAGCCCAGTGATGAAAAGGACTTCTCCATTAGCTTTCCTGAAGATTATAAGGATGAGCGTTTGGCAGGTAAGGAAGTTTCTTTTCATATCATTGTGAGTAAGATCACTGAGAAGCAACTGCCACTTCTGGATGACGACTTTGCCAAGGATTTGGATGCGGATGACCTGCAAAAACTCATTGCCACCGTGTGGAACCAGCTTGTCGAATTTCGTAGATGGCAGCAAAGAGCGGATCAGAAGAAGGAACTTGTAGAGCAGCTTCTGGAGAAATCACAGTTCGAGGTTCCTGAATCTCTGGTAGAAGACCGGGCCAACGCTTTGATGAGAATTGATAGAGAATTGCAGCGGACGGAGGAATCTGAAGTTAGTGAAGAAGACCGTGCGAAGTATAAAGAGATGGCCTTGGAGATGATCAAGAGAACCTGGCTTCTTGACGAGATTGCCAAGGATGAGGAAGTGGAGGCAACTGACGAAGAAGTTGAGGCAGAGGTAAGAAGGATGGCTGAAGAGCGAGACAGAGACCCACAGAAATATATGAGATTACTGGAAGCAGCCAATCGGATTGACAGTATTAAGGATTCTATACGGGAGAACAAGATCTACGACTTCCTGATCGAAAAGGCTTCTCCAAAACGCGGTCTGATAGTGTAAAACGGGAATCAGGAAGATTATCGCCTTCAAGCTTTTGGAAGAAGCTTGAGCAAAAGAGCGTGGGGATTCCATCTCCATATTGGCGGAGGATAAATTATGGGTTTAATCCCTATGGTCGTGGAGCAGACAGCACGAGGTGAACGAGCCTACGACATATATTCAAGATTGCTGAAGAATCGGATCATTATAATTGGTACAGAGATAAACGATATTATGGCGAACTCGGTGATTGCGCAGATGCTATATCTGGAACAGGATGATGCCGACTCCGAGATAAGTCTTTATATTAACAGCCCTGGTGGCGTGGTGTCATCTGGCCTGGCTATTTATGATACTATGCAGTTTGTACGTCCCGATGTTTCTACTTGGTGTATGGGGATGTCTGCCAGTATAGCTGCCCTCCTGCTTGCTGGTGGAACTCTGGGCAAACGCTATGCGTTGCCACATTCCACGATGCTCATCCACCAGCCTATGGGCGGCGCCTATGGTCAAGCCACGGACATTAACATCCGCGCTACAGAGATATTGAGGGTCAGGAAGGAACTCAATAAGATCCTCGCTGCACACACCGGTCAACCCATAGAAAAAATCGAAGTAGATACGGAACGGGACTTCTATATGACGGCAGAGCAAGCGAAAGGATACGGTCTCATAGATGAGGTAGTGTCCGACAGAGTTAGTTCTGATATCTCAACAGGTGAATGATAAGCGATGATCGGGACGTAATAGCCGTCTCCGCTTGTTATTTAACTATAATTCATCATTCAACCCAGAGAAGGAAAATCTTATGCGTTATAAGCCCGGTGATGAAGACCCTTTTCGTTGTTCTTTCTGTGGTCATACTCAGGAAGAGGTTCGTCGCTTAGTGGCAGGCCAGGAGCCGGGAGTTTTTATCTGCAATGATTGCGTAGAGCTTTGCTCGGAGTTGCTAAAAGAGGAAGAGGGACTTGACGACTTCGATCGTATGGACATAGAACTCCCCCTGCCTACAGAACTCAAGGCAGCTCTCGATGAGTATGTTATAGGACAGGAACTCGCGAAGAAGATCCTAACTGTTGCTGTTTACAATCATTATAAACGGATACAACTGATTAGGGAAGAAAATGATATAGAACTCGAAAAAAGCAATATTATGCTAATTGGGCCAACTGGCACTGGCAAAACATTCCTGGCCCAGACTTTGTCGAAGGTGCTGGATGTACCATTCACAATAGTTGATGCTACAACCTTGACCGAAGCCGGATACGTAGGTGAAGACGTTGAGAACATAATTCTTAAACTGATTCAAGCTGCTGACTATGATATATCCAGAACAGAAAGAGGAATAGTCTATATAGATGAGATAGACAAAATCGCTCGTAAAAGCGAGAATCCGTCCATTACGCGGGATGTCTCAGGAGAAGGCGTTCAGCAAGCTCTCCTCAAAATCCTTGAGGGAACCATTGCTAATGTGCCACCCCAGGGCGGCCGCAAGCATCCACACCAAGAATTTATCCCTATTGATACGACCAATATTCTATTTATATGTGGCGGCACATTTGTAGGATTGGAAAACATCATCGAGAATCGGATTGGGAAGCAGAACATGGGTTTCGGCGCGGAAGTAAAGCGTAAACAGGAGAAGAAACTAGGCGATATTCTGCTCCAGGTTCAGCCTGACGATCTCATGAAGTATGGATTTATTCCTGAGTTTGTGGGACGATTGCCTGTATCTGCTACTCTGCATGAATTGGACAAAGATGCGTTGATCAAAATCCTCACCGAACCCAAGAACGCTTTAGTTAAACAATACTCAAAATTCCTCGATCTAGAGAATGTAAAACTGAGATTTACTGAAGATTCACTAGTTGCCATTGCCGAAAAATCTCTGGAGCGGAAAACGGGAGCCCGAGGACTGCGCGCCATTGTCGAAGATGTTATGCTCAATATTATGTTTAAATTGCCTTCTCTAACAGGTGTAACTGGCTGTGTTATCACGGATGATGTAATCAATAAGCGAGAAGAGCCAATTCTGATCTATGGCGACGAATCACAGGTTGCTACCGGATAGTGATTAGTCATCGGGGATCACTCTCCTGTCGCTGTAAATCGGGCATTGGAGCCTAGTAAAAGATGAAGCGAAGACGATCCATCGAAAAAATATCGGAAAATTCATACGCGTTGCCAGATGAAGCGAAGAGGAGAGTTTTAGCTATAATACCTCTTCCGGATCAAGTTGTGTTCCCTAATCCGGATATACCCATCCCCTATCATTTTACCAAAGAGCGGGATGTCGCGGCAGTACGGTATGCTGTAGAAAATAGTGGAGAATTACTGCTATTGACCATGAAGAAGGAGGCAGATAAGCCCAGGCGGGAACACTTATATAGAGTCGGAACCATGGGAAGTGTACTTGAATGGATTGATCCAGAGGATGGTACCATTAAAGTATTTCTCAGTGGTGTTGCAAGAGTTCGAGTATTGGATTTTCTCGAAGACGGGGTATTTCTGAAGGCACTAGTAGAGGTAATCCCTGAGAATATAGAGGAGGATGCTGAGTCCAAAGCTTTGCTGAATAAGATGATCTCTGCCCTGCATGATTATATGAATGCAGCCAAGCGGATTCCACCAGAAGAGGTGGCAGAGATAGAGGAAGTCATTGAGCAGAATGATCCTGTGCAACTGATCAATACGGTGATTCAGCATGTAGCTATGTTTCTGGATTTTCGAGCCCAACAGGATATTCTGGAGATCATTGACTTCAAAAAGCGCCTGGAAAAACTTATTGGGATAATTGCTGCTCAAGTTCAGATATATGGTATAGAGAAGGAAATTGAAGGCAGGATACACGCACAGGTTACGAAACAGCAAAAGGAATTCTACTTAAATGAGCGGATGAAAGCTATTCAGAAGGAACTAGGAAGAGATCCGCAGACGCTCTCTGATTGGGAAGAACTGGAAAAGAAGATCAAGGAAGCAAAAATGTCTAAGGAGGCAGAAGAAAAAGTTCTAAGAGAACTGGATCGATTGAAGCAAATGCCTCCCATGTCGGCAGAGTCAGGTGTCATAAGAAACTATATAGACTGGTTGGTCTCAATGCCATGGTCTGTAACCACTGATAATAAGATAGATATAGAAGAAGCGGAAAAAATCCTGGAAGAGGATCATTACGCTTTAGAAAAACCCAAGGAACGTATCCTTGAATATCTGGCAGTGCTTAAGCTGGTGGAAAAACTAAGAGGTCCGATCCTCTGTTTCGTGGGCCCTCCTGGGGTTGGGAAAACCTCTCTGGCAAAATCCATTTCCAGAGCTACTGGTCGGAATTTTGTTCGTATGTCTTTAGGTGGAGTCAGGGATGAAGCCGAGATAAGAGGGCATCGCCGGACATATATAGGTTCCATGCCTGGTAGAATAATCCAGGGCATAAGGAAGG
>Ga0272441_10012535_pt1 | contig 12361 bp, 6 predicted proteins | sample SSMProp6N_FD_193582 | JGI IMG/M metagenome (GOLD analysis project Ga0272441, IMG submission 193582) | Marine sediment archaeal communities from Little Sippewissett salt marsh, Falmouth, MA, United States - SSM-Prop-6N | ecosystem: Environmental > Aquatic > Marine > Wetlands > Sediment ...
CATCAGGGAAGGGATGGATGGTCACGAACTGGTAGGCGAGGATGCCCGCTCGCACAGGGCCCGGGAATGCCCGGGCTTGCGCTGAGTTACGCCATGCCACGAGGGCTTTCATCAGTGACGGGACATCCTCGGGGCGTGGTGGGCCATAGTCCACTTGCCCTGTGGCGGCGTCCACGACGGGGCACTCCTCGGTGCGGTAGTCGCTCTTCTCGCCTCGCCGGCCGCGGCCACGGACGATGATGATGCGATGCAGACGCCGGATGAATTCCTCGGAGAAGCGGGCGTTGTCCTCGACCTGACGCTCCAGCCACTCCAGGGCCATCCAGTAGTTGCGGACTTCCTGCTGCTGCTGCGAGCCGGTGCGGTTGGCGAGGGCGATCCCCTGGCGGATCTCCTCCGGAGGTAGTGTGTTGCCCTCGATGGAGGTCGAGTAGCGCGTGGAGCGATGCTGGGCATCGTACTTGAGCAGGAAAGCGACATCGGGCGGCAGGACGAGAACGTCCACCAGCCGACAGGCACCCTCGATCTGCATGAGATGGCCGACCATCTCGTGGGTGTAAGAAAAGCCAGGGGTGTACGCGGCGGCAGTGGTCACAAGCGCTCCTCGGTTAGCTCTGTAGCAGGTCGTTGCACAGACTGCGTGACGGCCGGCTTACCCACTCGGGGTCTCCTCCACGAACGCCCGTGCGCCGGCGAGCTGGTCGTGAGTGACCACGCCTCCGGGGGGGAAGATCATCTCATAGCGCAGGCGGTCGGGGTTCAGCTCTTCCCACCGGCGCACGGCCAACGCCTTCCTGCCCTCTTCCCCATCCACGGGGTGCTGCCGGTCATGCTCTTTCTTGATCTCCACGATCAGGGTCCGCTGGTCCTTGCGGCGGATGAGGAAGTCGGGGGTATAGCGGCGCCACTTGCCCTTTTCGTCCTTGTACTCGACGAAGAAATCGGTCTGGTCGGGGTTGGTCAGGGCTCCCGTGAAGTAGATGTCCTCGACCTTGTCGGGATGAATGTTCAAAGCGTCCAGCATGCTCTCGAAGAAGCTCTGCTCGGGGTTCGAGTCGAAGTTGTAGGGGTCGTAGTGGAAGCCAAAGTCGTGGGGATTGCGCCCCTGCATATCGCTCCAACGCATGAGCAGGGCTTCCTTGTCCTTCGGATAGGCGATCTCAGCGGTGTAGACCTCCGCCCCCGAGGGGTCGAGCTCGCTGACGAACCCCTGTGGCTTGACCAGTGCCAGCGCCACGTCGACCTTCTCCTCACGGACCTCGTAGCAGCGTGTCTGCTCCTCAATCTGGCGGGCGAGGGCAGGAAGGTGGGACACGGGGATATCCTCTGTCTCGTAGAGCCCTCTCAGGATGCCCACCAGTTGCGCCATAGCGACCCTGTAGCGCACGGAAAGCTCAAGGGCGGCCTGGTAGTGGTCGAGGCCCTCGGAAGATGTCTGAAGGGCGATTCCGTCCCCCACCTGGCGCAGAACGCTGTCGGTGGCCTGCTGCTGGGCCAGGGTGAAGACACGGAGTTCCAGGTCATCCGCAGAGCCCCCCTGCGGCCGCTTGAGCTGCAGCGGCTTGACCTGGCCCTCGCGCTTGACCACAGTGCGAATCACCCGGGTAACTACCAGGGGAGGCAGATCGAGCTTGCGCAGGACGATGCGGGCCCGTCGGGTCTCCTGACCGGCGTGGTTGAGGTTGGAGATACTCTCCCCGTACGTTTCCCGAAGTTGGCGATCGAGGATCGCGAAGTTGTCGCTGGATAGGTAGACCCGGGCCTTATGGGGATTCCCCGGCACTTGGCGCAAGCAACGGGTAGCCGTCTGCAAAACGAAGTTGTTTGAGGTCCTCAACTTCCGGGCCAAAGCGCAGGCGAACAGGCTGGGGCAGTTCCAACCCTCGGTGCCCTTGTTGACCAGTAGGATCACGCGATGGGGAGCGTCGGGGTCGTTGAGGCGGTTGAATGCATCAATGTCCGCCTGTCGGGTCAGGGACTCGTCGGAGGTGTTCACCAGGCACAGGGCGGGGCTCTGCCCCACCTCGAGGAGCGTTTGGTCTACGACGGGCTTCAGCTCACTCAGGTCGTCCGTCTGCGGGAAGTATAGCGCCAGTTTGGCGGGAGCGCCGTTGGGCAGTCGCACGTCCCCATAGTCCTCGAAGAAGCTTCTGACCACATGGGAGACGTAGGGGGCGGCTTGGCCCGAGAAATCGTAGGCCTGGATGTTGCCGGCGAGGTCCTTGAGGATGCCGTCGCGAATCCCCTCCGACAAGCCGTACCAGATCACCACATCCCTGAGCGCCTGACGCTTGAAGTAGGGCGTCCCCGTGGTGTTGATCACGCAGATCAGGTTGGTGTTGGCGGCAAGATAGTCCACGGTCTGGCGGACGCGCTTCAGGCGAGTACCCAGGGATTGCCCATACGTGTGATGGGCTTCATCGGAGAAGACGGCAAGGTGAGGCAGGCTGGCGATGGCCTGCAGGCGCAGGTTGGCGACCTCCTGGCGAGCCCGGTCCTCCTCATCCTCCCCGTAGGACATGGCGATGCGGCCCAGGTCCGACTTGCGGATGGTCTCCTTCTGGATGCGAATCTTCTCCGTGTTGGTGACCACCACGTTGAACGACGACCCACGGATGACCGGGATGTCCTTCTCGCCATCTCGGGTGAAGGTGAGCTTCACCGAGGCGCTGAAGGCCTTGTAGAGACGAGGGGGCAGAACGCGGTCGTAGGGGATCTCAGAGAGCTCTCGCAGGGACTCGATGATGGTCTTCCCGGGGGCAAAGACCAGGGCATTCGCTACGAAGGGCCGATCATCGTCGGTGGACTGTGCCGGGTACTCCAGAGCCATGGCGAACTCGGTGGCGATGATGGCACCGATCAGAATCGTCTTGCCCGCCCCCATCGCCAAAGCGAGGATGTAGCTTGGATAGTCGAGGGTTAAGCTCTCACGCAGGGCCTGGAGGCGGAAGTCGCGCACGAAACCGTCGTCACTTTCGACGCGACGCCAAAGGCCGTCGATGCCTTCGTTTAGCACGTAGTCGCGGATTTCGTCCTTGTCCAGCCCGAGGACCTGCAGCAGTTCGGCTGGTTTTGGGTACATGTCAGCGTAAAGGTGAAAGATATGGGGAGTGCGCTTGATCAAGCGTAGGTACCAGTAGACCGCCAGCGCCCTGAACTGGGGCTTGCGCAGATAGCGCAGGTCTGCGGTCTCGGGATCGGTCTGCCACTCCAGTATCTCGCCAATGGCTGGGTAGTCCTCGCAGGGATAGCACTTCTCTTCCCAGGCTTGGGCTTCAGCAGCTAGAAGCTGATATAGTGGGGCTGGTTGGTGGGGCATTCTCAGCATACCCTTCAGACGTTGTGGGCCTCTGCTCGGCCAGAATGGCGTACAGCACCACGGGAGTCTCGGCCAGATGGCCGGGTCGCGTTGTGACACACTTCCATGCACACGGGCGGTTCTCCTTCGTGTGCATGGTCTCCGCTGCTTGGGCGGCCCAGCGATCCGCATGGCCAACTGGGCCGGCGAAGGCCTGCAGCGTGGCGATACGGTCTATGTGACCGTGCGCAAGTGGGGGTAGGTCCGGGCGCTATCAGCTCTCCTCGCCACGGCCCCCAGAAAGCGCCCTGCGGGGCGACAGGAAGATCAGCAGCACGGCTGCGACCACCAATAGGCCGCCCAGGGCCAGCACAAACATCGGCGGTGCCGTCCCGCGGCGTTTTTGCTTCGCGTAGATGGCGGGCATTTCCTTGTCGGTGAAGCATCTGGGGACCGATTTGAGCGCATACAGCTTCCCGTCATAGGCCGGGTAGAAGATCATCGGGTTGCCGTCCACCTCGGCCACCGCCGGTGACGACCAACAGGTGCTCCCTCGGGTCTCATAGGCCCAGAGCATGTCGCCGGCGGCCATCTCCCAGATGCTGGTCCCCGTCTCAGCGTCCAAGACGTACAGCTTGTTGTCCAGGGAGTTGCACACAACAGCGGGCTTGCCCACGACCTTGCACAAGACCGGGCTGGCGGTGACGTACTTGCCGGTGGGGAAGCGCCAAATCTCCATGCTGGACTTGGCGTCAATGGCTCGGATGCAGCGGTCGCTGGAGCCCACGAAGGCGCCGAGATTGGACTTGGTCATGCCGATTGCGGGGGTGGAGAGGATCTCGTGGCCTGTCTTGTAGCCCCATATCCGGCTGCCGGTGCGGGCGCTGAGGCAATGAAGCATTCCCCATCGGTCGCCGACATACAAGACGGGCTGTCCGGCGATGCTGGAGGCGGCCGGGGTGGCGGCGACCGCGTGGGTCAGCACGCGCTTCCATCCCGGGGCGCCGTCCGCGGCGCGGACCGTGTAGACGCACCCATCCTCGGAGCCCACGGCCAGGTAGCCCTGGCCCTGATCGCCGAAGTATGTGGGCGAGGTGACGGGGTGGTCTGTGAGCAGGCGCTTCCACAGCAGGGCGCCGTCTTCGGCGTCAAGGGCGAACAGCTCGGACTTCTCGATATTGCGCACCGGCCTGCGGTCGCTGTTGAAGAATGTGGCATACACGCGCTGCTTGCGGCCGGCGGACACCACGATAGGTGACCCGGCGTGGGCGGGCTGGACGGTATAGGACCACGCCATCGTCTCGTAGTTCCAAGCCTCGGTTCCAGTGCGGGCATCAAATCGCATACAGGGTGCGGTCCGAGCCGGCGATGAAAACAGTGGGCCTGTCGCCCACCATGGCGAAGGTGGGCGCCGCCCCCAGCGGGCCGCCCGCGGTGAAGCGCCACAACTCCTTGCCCGTCTTTGCGTCCAGGCCATACAGGTTGTTGTCGTAGGCGCCCGTGATGACCATCCAACGTCCTTCGACCGTCGTCACCACTGGGCGTCGAGTTGGGTTGTTCTTCTTGAGGAACTTGTGGTACGGCGTCGTGGTCGGGCTGTCGTTGGAGTACCAGTTCAGCCCGACGTTGAGTTGGTCGGTGACCGCCAGCTCAGCCCTCACAACGGGCATGAATGTTCCGCGGAAGTCCGGCTCATTGGCCCCCTCGCCACCGAAGACCCCGGCGTACCAGCCGAACCGTTCGGTGCAGCGCGCGTTGTGCAGCAGTAGGCCGATGTCGCGCTTGGGGCTCAGGATCGTGCCGATCAGCGGCCTCTCGGCCACGGGACACTTGGTATCACTGATCAAGTAATCTCTGCTGAAGGGCGCGGTCATCTGCCCCACGGTGATGTTGGCGAAGTCCCATCCGCCATAGGTGGCGTAGGCATCCCATATCTCGAACTCGTCTTTCCCCCAGTCACGGCGGACATGACCGTAGCCCACCCAGTCTTCATTGAACTGGTGTGTGTAGTTGGCCCGAAGGCGCCGTGTGTTGTAGCCGTCTGAGCTTTGGTGATCATCGCGCAACCCCCAGGTGGGCTTGCTCGGACCATCCTGGGTCATGGTGTAGCGGGCCTCGAGGCGCGCCTTGAAACCTGGCTTCTTGGGTGCGCCGGGCTTGTCACCCGTCGGGCACTTCCAGTAGCACGCCGGGGAAGAGGGTGATTGCCCCCAACAGCACGACAGGCATAGAACCAGCAGCACGGCCGTCAGTATGCGACATGCGGTTTTCAGCGTCGTTCCCTCCCTACGCTCTCGTGTGAACGCACAGCCTGGCTAGACCGGTCCGGCAGACGCCGATGAGACGCGCATGTATAGGCGCCTACGCGGGTCTTCTCGGGCCCTTCTCGCCGGGTCCGTATCTGATGCGTCTACTGGCATATCCAGTCACGTGCGAGGGGGTTGTGGGGGACGCGGCCGCGTTGCACCGATTCCGAGACAGCCGCCTCAGCGTTCTGTCCAGTGCGGTCGAGAAGCTGCCAGCACATAGATGATAGCGTGCAGTCTGCAATATACCTGCAACTAATAGGAAATAAATTTGGACGTGAAGTCTTGTGTCATATGTGGGGGCGCCAGGCGGTGAACGGGAGAAGTCGAGGGGAATCCGGGGGGTGGGTGTCCAGCGTCTCACAGAGTCCAGCGGCGGCGCAAACTCCAGTCGAGAGCCCACACGGCGATGATGATGACCCATAGCCACGGCCGTCGTACCATTGGGCGGCACACAGAACGTTGCACGCGGGCGGGCTCCGCATTGATGGTCCGGACAAGATGTGCCTGCTGTCCACCCGCTACATATGTGCCGTTTCCTTCATCGGCCAGGCTGCGCAATAGCGCCGGGTTGGCTCTGCCTCGCGCAAGCTCGTCCAGTGGGGGTACAACCGTTGCTTCTACCTTGTCGGCGCCGAGTCGTTTGCCACCGCGGGAGGCCTCGACCTGTACGCTCAGCGACCCGGTTCTCTGGGCCGGGATCATCGCCTCATATCGGCCGGGGGCGTCCGCGACCGGATGACAGCGCACCCGGTGCGCCTGCTGGTCGGCGGCGGAGACCTTCGCCACGAGCGTGGCGCCGTTGACAGGCTGGGCTTCGCCATCGGTCACCTGTGCCACGAGGCGGGCGATGGCTCCCTGCTCATACTGCTCGCGATCAAGCTGGGCCACGACAGGTCGATCGTCGCGCAGTTGTGTCAGCCAGTCCACGAGCACCCCCCACAGGTCCGCGTAGGCCTTCTTGCCCGCCTGAGTCGGGGATGGTCCAAAGGCCCAGCGGTGGGTGGAGTCGGTGGCGAGGAGTAGGGCGCGTCCGCGTCCTACACGCCGGGTCACAAGCAGAGGGCTGCTTTGGGCGCTCAGGACGGTCGCAGCATCGGGTCTTGGTGTGTCGAGAGTTCTTCTGCCACGCCATGGCCGAAGCCCCTCCAAGGGGATGGCGATATCGGCAAGGGTTCGGCTGAGCGCATCGCCCGCGCCTGCCGGCCTGGGGTGGACGAGCTCGTCGAGGTATCCCGCCGGGCCCATCTGAGCCGGCAGCAGGTCGGCCAGTGGCCCGAAGGTCGAAGACTGGGACCCGGCGACGACCCCGAGCCCTCCGCCGGCGCGGACGAAACTCGCGATGCTGTCGGCCACTGTGGCCAGGGCCGGACCTGGTACGTCAAGCAGGATCATCGCGTTCAAGCCGCGGGCCCGCACGAGGGAGGAGAGGCCGGCCTTCTCATGGCGATCGTCATCCCGCCAGAACACGGCCGGCTTTGCCTTCCGCACAGCGCACCGCACCTTAAGGTCTGCATCGCCAAGCAGGAAGCGCTTGAGAAAGGCGTACTCGACCGAGGGTGCGCCGGCTACGAGAAGCACCTTGAGCTTGTCCGGGACCACCTGCAGGAGCATGCTTCGGGAGTTGTTTGCCTCGGAGAGTTCGCCAGGCCGCGGCGTCACGCGCAGTGTATACCGGTATCTGCCGGGCTCGGGCGCGGAGAGCGAGACCTTAGCCCCGCGGGCGACTTGTCCTGCCGCGAAGGTCATCTGGCGAATCACGCGGCCATCCCGCAGCAGATCGGCACCTATGGCGCGGTCCGCATACCCGTGGGCAAGCACGGTCGCGCCAAAGTCAAAGCGGCTGTTGGCCCTGGTCCGGCGAGGGGCGCTGATCGCCTGAACGTTGATATCGGGTGACGGGGCGGTCCGTCCGAAGCCCACCGCCGAGACACTCAGGCCGGCGGTCGTTGGGGCCCGGGCAATCTGTTCGCCGCGGGCGCCCGTGGTGTCCGCACCGTCGGACAGCAAGACCACATGGGCCTCGGGGTAGCCGGCGGCTGCGCTTCTGAGCGTGTCCCGCAGATCGGTCTGTTGGCGGTGAGGCTTGAGTACGGCCGGGTGGGTCAACGTATTGCCGCCGCCCGCGCCCTCAATCCAGGTGATCGTGGGCGGCGTTTCAAGGCCGGCCAGAAGGCCGACGAGCTTGTTGCCCGCGTCGAGGGCGGCGCTTAGGCGTGACGGTCCGCCCTCCCCGTGCGGCAAGGCCATACTGGCCGAGTCATCGACGGCCAGGAGCACCTCTTGCGGTACGTGCACGAGGGTCGTGCGTAGCGAGACCGGGTTGGCGACGGCGACGGTAAGGGCCAGGAGGGCGGCGGCGCGCAGTATGCCCACAAGGGCCGCTCGCCACGGCGGCTCGCCCCTCATCCGGTGCAGCGTGAGGGCCGTCAGCGCAAGGCCCGCAGAGCAAGCGATCACCGCGAACAGCGTCAGCAATAGGCCGCCTCCCGTTCCGACGCGGCAGCCTCCGCGCCCGGTCGGTATAGCGTCATCTCAGACCCACTCTTTCAAGAACGCGAAGCTCTCGATGCACCGGCACTCGTGCCCGCCTTCGTGCAGGCAGTATTCGGCCCGCCGGGGGATGCCCAGCTTGTGATAGTGGGCCTTTACCTTCTCGAACTCCCTCATGGAGAACTCCCACCAGACGGCGCCGTCCTGTTTGCCCGCCTCGACCATGAAGGCCCGTGGGGCTATGAGACTGGCCACATCACTGTCTGAGAACTCCGCCAGGTGCCGGTAGAAGAACTTCTCCTCTTCGTGGGTGTCGATGTAGGACACGTACCTGCCCTGGGGGTCGGTGAAAACCTGCTTCTTCATGCGCCAGTTGAAGTATGCCGAACACACGCTGGCCTTGATGCGCTGCTCGAGGGCGGGGAACATCAGCGCCGTCTGGCCTCCCTGGGACAGGCCGTACAGGCCGATGCGGTCTGGGATCACCGAGGGCAATGTCTGCATGTAGTCTACCCAGCGAGACAGGATGAACATCTCGGTGGCGAACAGGCGCATGCCGAGCTGGATGGCCTTGCGGTAGATACGGGTGCGCGCCATGGTTAGAGGCCCGTCATGGGGCGGCACCTGGGTGGCGCTGTACTCGCCTGAGCCGTAGCCTCCGAGCATGCGCGGGGCGAAGACCACCCAGCCTTCCTTCGCCATGCGTATGCCGAAGGCATTGTAGGCGGGGGCGCCGCGGCCGGGGCAGAAGCCGCAGGCAAGCTCAGGGCTCCCGCCCAGGCCATGTTGGCACAGAATCGCCGGCCGCGGACCATCGCCGTGTGGCGTGAGGATCAAGCAGTCGGCCCGGATGTCATCGAAGGGCGTGATGAACACTCGCCGGCACGTGTAGTCCTCGGTCTCGAATAGATGCTCGACGCGCGGGTTGAGACTCTCGCGCTCCCAGTGCCAGCCGCCCAGCATGTCCAGGAATCGCCGGCGGTTGGGCTCCACCGACCTGACATACGCCTCAGGACTGGAGTAATCGCGCTTCCACAGCTTCTGCCGCTCGGTCTCCTGGGCCTGGATCAAGCGAGTATAGTAGCCATCCATCCCATCATAGAACTTCTTGCGGAGGCCGTCGGCCTCCTGAAGAGGGATGATCGGGTCGGTCATCGCCTCAAAGTCGAATGCCATGGCTATCACCCGTTGGTAGGATCAATCACAGGGCAGACCTTGGCCGCAGGGGGGAGCTTCACCTGCGTGGCAGCCTTCGTCGCTGTGGCGTTGACACATGGAGGGTGCCGTGGGTAAGCAGATACAGTGAAGCGCCGGCCCCAGGGTGGGTGCCGGCACTTGGGAGTGTGCTCAGAGACGGCCATCGGCGGCGAGCCGCGTCGTCAGGAGACTAGATCTCCTCGACCTCGGCGTTTGCCTCACCGCCGCGCTCCTTGAGGAACTGCTCGACCTCCTCGCGGCTGGGCAAGCTGGTCTGTGCGCCAAACTTGGTGCATGCCAGAGCGCCGCAGGCGTTGGCGAAGGCGAGTGCCTGGTCGGCCGGGGCGCCCTCGGCGCTGCGCACGGCGAGGCCCGCCGCGAAGGCGTCTCCGGCGCCGGTGGTATCGACCACCTCGACCTCATAGCCCTTGACCAGGCGTGGTCCGCGGTCATCCAGGACGAGGCATCCCTGCGCGCCGAGCTTGATGACGGGCACCTTGACGCCGCGGCGGCGCATCTTCCTGGCGGCCTGCAGGGTGCTGGGAATGTCGGTCACCTCGACCTTCACCATCTCCTCGGCCTCGGTCTCGTTGGGGGTGACGCGGTATGACCGGTGCCATAGCTTGGGCAGCCCTCGCCCGATGGGGGTGGGGTCCATCTGCACTGGGACGCCACGGTCGACGGCGATCTGCATCGCTCGGTCTACGGAGTCGAGGGGCACGGCAAGCTGGGTGAGGAGGATATCGGCCCGCTCGATGGCGGAGGCGGCCTCCTCCACCTGCGGGGAGTCCACGAGGTCATTGGCACCTAGAACGCTGATGATGCTGTTCTCGCCGCTGGGCATCAGGACGATGAATGCGGCGCCCGAGGTGGCGCCGTCGTCCCTGACGATGTGGTCGGTGTTGATGCCCTCACGCTCGAAGTTCTGGACCAGTGCGGGGCCGAAGGCATCGCGCCCGACGCGGCCGATGAGGGTTACCTGCGCCCCCAGTCGGGCCGCGGTGACGGCCTGGTTGGCGGCTTTGCCGCCGGCCACAAACTTTAACTCCGTGCCCACAAGCGTCTCTCCGGGCCGGGGCATTCGCTCGGCTTCCATCACGAAGTCGATGTTGATGTTCCCGACTATGGTCAGCTTGGCCGCCATCAGTGTTGCACTCCCTGCAGGAAGGGGCTCTTTGGAGAATCTACAGGACTCACTTGGGTCTGGCCCCCGAACAGGAGGCCTCATGAGAATATGCCCGAAAAGGCCCGGGCAATCAAGGGCCAATTGGGTGTGTCAGGGCTTGCCGAGGCGTCGCATGGGCTTACTTGCGCCGGGCCACGAGAAGCTCGGTCCCGGCAAGCAGCACGGGCCCGGGGCCGTGGCCATCGTTCACGGGCCGCGGCCGATTCCGGTAGGCGTCCAGGCTGCGACTGATCCCCGTGCCCGCGCACGTGCCCAGTACCGAGCCATCCCAACTCACGCGGGTCTTCAGCGCCTCAACCGCCCGGCGTGCGGCCGGCAGATTCTCGGGCTCGATCCACCCGCGCCTGACGGCTCGCGCAATGCTGTAGGCGAACATGCCCGTACAGGAGGTCTCCTCCCACAAGTCGGGCTCGTCCAGCACTTGCCGCCACATGCCCGACTCGGCCTGCACGCGCATCAACCCGGCGATGTGCTTGCGCAGGATGCCCAGCAGCCGCTCCCGCTCGGGATGGTCATCGGGCAAGTGCGACAGCAGCTCCACCTGTGACAGCAGCGACCAACCGTTGCCTCTGCCCCACTTGTAGGGCGAGGGCTTCCCCTCGCGGTTGAACCAGCCGTGGAACCACAGGCCGTCGTCGTCCTGCATCCGTGAGGCGAAGTTGATGATCTGTCTGGCCGCGTCGTCCAGGTAGCTAGAATCCTCGGTGTAGACGCCCCATCTGGCCAGGAAGGGCACGCTCATGTACAGATCGTCGATCCACAGGGTCCTGCCTCGGCACAGGGAGCCGTCGGGAAAGCGCGACTGCTTGTTGGTTATATAGTCGGCGATGGACCTCAGCATCGCCAGCATCTCAGGGGTGGCCTCGGCGCCGTGGTTCAGCAGGCCCTCAACAACCTGGCTGGCCATGGAGCCGCAGTCGTCCAGACACCCCAGCCTCATGAGCTGCGGGATGAGACTGGGCGTCGTGTGCTTGCCGAAGGTCTCTCGCTGCCAGCTTAGCCAGGCATGCTGCTTGGCGACGATATCGTTCTGCCGCAGGACGAAGTCGCTGAATGCCTCATCTCCGAGGACCTTGCCGGCCCGGAGCATGCCATAGAGGGTGACGCCGCGCGGGTAGCTCCATGCGATGCCCGCCGCCGGCTTGGAGGCCTGCACGTGTTCCCACTCCCCGCGGGTCCATTCGCCGGACTGCAGGGGTCGCATCTGGCGACGGGCGACGGCCGCGAGGACCTCCCTGAGTGACCGCTGCTTAAGCTCCTCGGGGTCCACACGGGCAACGCCGGCCCAAGTCATCAGGTTCTCGGCGAAGACCTCGAGCACGTCCTGACGGGAGGAAAAGGGCGCATGGAACTGCCAATCGACGATGGCTCCCTCGCCATAGCGGGCGACGAGTAGTGCCGCGCCGTGGTCCGTCTGGGCCAGAACCTGCCAGCGTCTGTGGTTCCATGACTTGACCACATCGCCGCCCACAAGCCGCCCCTGGAAGGTCTTGCCCCGCAGGCCTTTCAGCAGGGGGTGGTCGGTGTCGGCGAAGGTGGCCTTGGGCGGGTCCTTATCGCTGAGGACCAGCTTGTAGGGCCAAAAGGAGCGGTGGGCGCGGGTATCATCGGCGAACCACGTAACGAGGATGCCGCCGCGGTTGGCGTATTCCCACAGGCGCCGCCTCTCGTCCTCGTACACATCCATATTCGTGCTCAGGATCACGAGCTTGTACCTGGAGAGGTCGCCCTCGGGCAGGGTGCTGTCCTCCCGGCTCTCGATCCGCGCCGAGAGCCCGAGCATGGCGGGCAGGGCGCCCCAGTTGCCGATCGAGGAGTCGGGACTGCGGACCATAAGGATGTCGGCGGGGTGCCTCTGGGCGTTGGCGGGTGCGGCCAGCA
>Ga0272441_10012536_pt1 | contig 12360 bp, 11 predicted proteins | sample SSMProp6N_FD_193582 | JGI IMG/M metagenome (GOLD analysis project Ga0272441, IMG submission 193582) | Marine sediment archaeal communities from Little Sippewissett salt marsh, Falmouth, MA, United States - SSM-Prop-6N | ecosystem: Environmental > Aquatic > Marine > Wetlands > Sediment ...
CATGTTTGTATCGGGCCTGGTATCCATCCTGCTGAACTTTACCGAGCTGGGGATTTATCTTTTTGGGGGGACCAATGGTTCCGGCACCGTGCTCGAACCGCTTTTGCCGGCCTGGAGCAGGTTTCCTCTGGTGGTGCTGATCACTACGGTGGTCTGGGTAGGCGTAACCTTTTTGACCCCTGCAGAGGATGCTGAGACCCTGAGGAAATTTTACGCAAGGATCCAGCCCGGCGGACCCGGGTGGGGCAGGGTAGTGGCAAAGGCCGAGGCGGATGGCATGCCCGTGCATGAAGGACGGAAGTGGTCCGTTCCCTCCGGGATCCTGGCCATGATCCTGGGTTGCATCCTGGTCTACTGTGCCATGTTTGCCACGGGGAACTGGATCTATGGAAATTACGCCCTCGCCGCGGGGCTTACCGTTGCAGTGGTGCTATCGGGGTGGTACCTGAGCAAAATTTGGAATCAAATCAAAGGCGACATACTATGAAACAACGCATCATTTCAGTGGACATCTTCCGCGGGCTGACCATAGCCCTGATGATCCTGGTGAATACCCCGGGGACCTGGGAGGCTGTATACCCGCCCCTGAGGCATGCACAATGGCATGGCTATACTCCAACGGACCTCGTATTTCCGTTTTTTCTTTTCATCGTTGGGACCTCCATTGTCTTCGCTTACCAGAACAAACAACCGGGAGCTGCGGTCTATCGAAAGATCGCTGTGCGGACCCTTAAGCTCCTTGGCTTAGGGTTGTTTTTAGGGGCTTTCACCCTTTCCTTTCCTTTTATTGAGCCTTTTGGGGAAATCCGCTTCCCGGGCGTATTGCAACGCATTGGGGTTGTATTTTTTGCGGCCTCCCTGTTGTTTCTTCATTTCAATTGGAGGGTGCTGCTGGGAATCGCGGTGTTTATTTTGCTAGGGTACTGGATCTGGATGGGTTTTATCCCGCTGGATGGGCAGGCCCCTACCTATGACAGAGCACCGAATAACTGGGCGAATTACATCGACCTGCATGTTTTCGGAACCCATATGTATAAAACCGACTACGACCCTGAGGGTTTACTGAGCACCCTGCCCTCTATCGTCACTTCTATTTTAGGGATATTCACCGGGCTATTGCTTGTGGGGGATTTCAAAAACAAGGTGCGCCGGATGATCCTCATGGGTGCCGGCCTCCTGGTCCTGGGACATTTGTGGGATCCGCTATTTCCCATAAACAAAGCCCTTTGGACCAGTAGTTTTGTCCTGGTTACGGCGGGCTGGGCCAACCTGGTCCTGGCCCTGATCTATTATCTGACCGATGTCAAGGGATTGCGTTTCGGCAGTATTTTCAGCTATGCGGGCGCCAATGCGATAACGGTGTATTTCCTCTCGAGCTTTCTCACCAAATTGTTCTACCTGATCGAGATGGGAGAAGGGGAAAGCCTCCACTCCTGGCTCTTCCAAACCATTTATGCGCATCAGGGGATGCCGCCAGAGTTTTCCTCCCTCCTGTACGGGCTGACCGTCATGGGCTTTTACCTGCTGCTGGGATGGTGGATGTACCGAAGGAAGATCTTTATCAAGGTTTAGGAACGATACCCTTCGAGCAGGCGTTCTACGTACTTGCCGATCATGTCAAACTCAAGGTTTACCCGGCTGCCTGCCTCATATTCCTTAAACCGTGTATTCTCATAGGTGTAGGGGATGATGGCCACACTGAAGCTTCCCGGCGCTGAATCCACTACGGTCAGGCTCACCCCGTCTATGGTGATGGATCCCTTTTCAATGGTAACCCTTCCCGGACCTGCATCGTATTCAAAGAAATACCGCCAGCTGCCATCTGCCTCTTCGACACGGGTGCATCGCGCCACCTGATCCACATGTCCCTGGACCAGATGACCATCCAGTCGGGCGCCCAGGGTCATGGCGCGTTCCAGGTTCACAAGGCTGCCTTCGCGCAAGTCCCCCAGGTTGCTTCGGACAAGGGTCTCATCGATGGCCGTAACGGTATAGGTGTCTTCGGTAAGGGCGACTACAGTGAGACAAACCCCGTTATGGGCCAGGCTCTGATCTACCTTGAGCTCGGAAGCAAGGTTGGACTTCAGGGTGATATGGAGGTTGCTGCGGTCTTTTTCCAAATGGGTGACCGTACCCATGGTTTCGATGATTCCGGTGAACATAGTACAGGGAAATTGAGTAATTTTGGGCTCTTTCTTCACTTACAAAGGTACGTATTCATGCAGGAAACAGCACAGAAGATCAAGGTAGGAATTTCCATTGGCGACCTGAACGGGATCGGGGGGGAAATCATCCTGAAACCCTTTGAAGACAAGCGTATGCTTGACTTTTGCACGCCTGTTATCTTCGCATCCAACAAAACCATCTCCTTTTTTAAAAATCACTTCAATTTCAATCTTAAATTCCACGGCATCCCGGAGGCCTCCAAGGCTATTGATAACCGGATCAATGTGGTCAATGTCTGGAAAGAGGTGCCGGAGATCGAGTTTGGAAAGCCCACGGAGACCGGGGGCAAGTATGCCGTCCAATCCCTGAGAGCGGCCGTGGAGGCCTTAAAAAAAGAAGACGTCGACATCCTTGTTACGGCTCCCATTCACAAGAAGACCGTGCAGAGCGATGCGTTTTCGTTTCCTGGCCATACCGATTTTCTCGCGCAAGAACTGGGAGGGAAAAGCTTGATGTTCATGGTTTCCGACACCCTGAAGGTGGGGTTGTTGACAGACCATGTGCCCGTCAAGGACGCCCCTTCCCTTATCACAAAAGAGCGCATCTTCGATAAGATACAGGCCATGGAAGATTCCCTGAAGCGCGACTTTGCCCTGCGCGCTCCTAAAATTGCCGTGTTGGGCATCAACCCACACAGCGGGGATGAAGGGGTGATCGGGGAGGAAGATGAAACCGTGCTAAAGCCCGCCCTGAAAAACCTGGTGGAGAAGGGTCATCTGGTCTTTGGCCCCTATGCGGCCGATACCTTTTTTGCCTCGGACAACTACCTGAATTTTGACGGCATCCTGGCCTGCTACCACGACCAGGGATTAATCCCTTTCAAGACACTGGCCTTTGGGAAGGGGGTGAATTTTACAGCAGGCCTTAGCAGGGTGAGGACTTCCCCGGATCACGGCACTGCATTTGACATTGCCGGAAAAGGACTCGCCAACCCGGATTCCTTCAAAGAAGCGATATTCACCGGGATCCGGATATACCGGAACCGGACGGAATATGAGGAATTAAACCAAAACCCCCTTAAAAAACAACATCTGAAGCGGGAAAAGAAGGCGGGGGCACGGGCTCGAAATAAGTAACCAAATTATTGGGATTTAACAAAAAAAGGATATCTTTGCACGCCCATAAATGTATGGACAAGGAGATGAGGCATAAGGAATTCAATATTCCTTTTTCGGGATTGAAGCAGGGCAGACATCATTTTGATTATCAAATTGATAATGCGTTCTTTGAAGCTTTCGGATTTGACGAATTCAACGCCAGCCGGGTTGAGGTAGCTGCGGTCCTGGACCGCATGAGCACCATGATGGAACTGGAAATATCGGCAGAGGGATGGGTAAACGTGGCCTGTGACCTCACCAATGAGCCCTATGACCAGCCCATCGAAGGCAGTCTTAAGCTGGTGATCAAGTTTGGTGAAGAATTCAACAATGAAGACGATGAAATCCTGGTGCTTCCCTTTGGGGAACACCAGTTCAATATAGCCCAGTACGTGTATGAAATGCTCGTGCTGGCAGTCCCTACCAAACGGGTACATCCCGGCGTGGCGGACGGAACCCTTGATTCCAGGGTGCTTGAAAAACTCGAAGAGTTAAGCCCCAAAGAAATCAAGAACGATAAAGAAAAAACAGATCCCAGGTGGGATGCATTAAAGAACTTATTAACGGACAATAAATAACAGCGCATCATGGCACATCCAAAGAGAAAAATATCAAAGGCCAGAAGGGACAAGCGGCGGACACATTATAAGGCTTCAGCTCCAACGCTGGCTACCGATCCGACCACCGGAGAGATGCACCTGTATCACAGAGCCCACTGGCATGAAGGCAAACTGTACTACAGGGGCCAGGTGTTGGTGGACAAGACTGAAGAATCTGACCTCTGATATAGGTATCAAAGGCATTGAAGCTCCCACTTGGCAAAGTGGGAGTTTTTTTATGGGCCACATTTCCAAAAAACCTTGTATTTGAACCGTATTTGCTGGAAAATCCTTAATTTTCACGGATTTTAAGGCGTTTTCACAGGGTTCTTTTATAAAAACCTTTCCTCTGATGAATAAGATAACAGCAGCGATTACCGCTGTAGGCGCATATCTTCCGGAATACCGGCTTACCAATTCGATTCTTGAAACCATGGTGGACACCACAGATGAATGGATAACGACCCGGACCGGCATCAAGGAACGAAGGATCCTGAAGGATAAAGACAAGGGGACCTCCTACCTCGCCATTAAAGCAGCAGAGGACCTGATCCGGAAAAGGAACATCGATCCTGCTGAAATTGATATGGTATTGCTCGGGACTGCTACTCCTGATATGCCCGTAGCTTCCACGGCGGTATATGTAGCCTCGGAAATCGGAGCGGTCAATGCCTTTGCCTATGATTTACAGGCGGCCTGTTCGAATTTTTTATATGGAATGTCTACAGCTGCCCGGTATATCGAGTCCGGGAGGTACAAGAAAGTACTCCTGATAGGGGCTGATAAAATGTCCTCCATCATCGACTATACAGACCGAACCACCTGCATCATTTTTGGTGACGGGGCCGGGGCGGTTTTGTTTGAACCCTCAACAGAAGGACTTGGCCTGATCGACGAATACCTCCGCTCTGATGGGACCGGCAGGCAGTTCTTAAAGATCGAGGCAGGCGGGTCACTGATGCCTCCTTCGGAAGATACCGTTCGGGAGAAGAAACACTTTGTTTTCCAGGACGGCAAGTCGGTATTCAAGTTCGCAGTTTCCAACATGGCCGATGTAGCGGCCAGGATCATGGAGCGCAACAACCTTACCCACGAAGACGTCCAATGGCTGGTGCCGCACCAGGCAAACAAGCGGATCATCGATGCAACGGCCAAAAGAATGGAGCTGGAACCTTCGAAGGTCATGATGAACATTGAAAGATACGGGAATACCACTTCGGCGACCCTGCCCTTGCTGCTATACGATTATGAGAAGCAATTAAAGAAGGGGGATAACCTGGTGTTCGCAGCTTTTGGAGGCGGATTTACCTGGGGATCCATCTATCTGAAATGGGCCTATGATTCCTAATTGAGAAAAACTATAAAAACCTGAATCCATGGATATTAAAGAAATTCAAAGCCTCATCAAGTTTGTGGCCAAATCTGGGGCCAGCGAGGTGAAGCTCGAAACGGAAGACATCAAGATCACTATCCGGACCGGCCCTTCAGGCATGGGGTCTGAAACGACCTATGCACAGCAAGTCCCTATGCCGGCCCAACAGGTTACTGCTCCCGCGCAGCCCGCTCCCACTTCCGCAGCACCCGCCAATGAGGCTGATAAACAGGAAAGCGAAGACACCAGATACATCACGATAAAGTCTCCGATCATCGGTACTTTTTACCGAAAGCCTTCCCCGGATAAACCGGCTTTTGTCGAGGTTGGGGATACCATTGCGAAGGGTGATGTCCTCTGTGTGATCGAGGCCATGAAGCTCTTTAATGACATCGAATCAGAAGTGACCGGAAAGATCGTGAAGGTACTTGTAGAGGACTCTTCTCCCGTGGAGTTCGACCAGCCCCTGTTCCTGGTCGATCCTTCCTGAGATCAGGTTCTCCCTGGAGCTAAGCTTTAATTTAACTGCCAAGAAGACGCGTCATGTTTAAAAAAATACTGATTGCCAATCGCGGAGAAATTGCGATGCGGATCATACGGACCTGTAAGGAGATGGGCATCAAAACGGTTGCGGTCTACTCCAAGGCCGATGAGGAAAGCCTGCACGTGCGCTTTGCCGATGAAGCCGTTTGCATAGGACCTGCCCCCAGTTCACAGTCCTATCTTAAAATCCCCAATATCATTGCAGCTGCGGAGATCACCAATGCAGATGCCATCCACCCCGGATACGGTTTCCTCTCCGAAAACTCTAAATTCTCCCGGATCTGTGCCGAGCACGATATCAAGTTTATCGGGGCCACCGGGGATCAGATTGACCGGATGGGCGACAAAGCCTCAGCCAAAGCTACCATGAAGGAAGCCGGGGTGCCGACCATTCCCGGGTCAGAGGGTATTCTGAAGGATCTGGACCACGCCAAGAAAGAAGCGGCAAAGATGGGTTATCCCGTCATGATCAAAGCCACTGCAGGAGGCGGTGGCAAGGGGATGCGCGCCATCTTTAAAGAGGAGGAGCTCGAAAAGAATTTTGAAAGCGCAGTGAAGGAAGCGGAAGCGGCCTTCGGCAATGGGGGCATGTACATGGAAAAGCTGATCGAAGAACCCCGGCACATTGAGATTCAGGTCATCGGAGACCAGTACGGCAAGGCATGCCACCTCTCGGAACGGGATTGCTCCATCCAGCGCCGGCATCAGAAACTTACGGAGGAGACCCCCTCACCCTTTATGACGGACAAGCTCAGGGAAGCCATGGGGCTCGCGGCCATTCAGGCAGCGGAATACATCAAATATGAAGGAGCGGGGACCGTCGAATTCCTGGTGGACAAGCACCGGAATTTTTACTTTATGGAGATGAACACACGTATTCAGGTCGAGCACCCGATTACCGAGCAGGTCATCGACTACGACCTGATCCGGGAGCAGATCCTGGTTGCCGGGGGCGTTCCGATTTCCGGGAAGAACTATGTGCCGAAATTGCACTCCATCGAATGCCGTATCAACGCCGAAGATCCGTATAATGATTTCCGGCCTTCGCCGGGACGGATTACCACCCTGCATACCCCCGGAGGACATGGGGTCCGTTTGGACACCCATGTTTATAGTGGCTATGTGATCCCGCCCAACTACGACTCCATGATCGCCAAGCTGATCACTACCGCTCAAACCCGGGAAGAGGCCATCAATAAGATGAGGCGTGCTTTGGATGAGTTCTTTATCGAAGGGGTCAAAACCACCATTCCTTTTCATCAGCAGCTGATGGACCATCCCGATTACCTCGCGGGGAATTACACGACCAAGTTCATGGAGGATTTTACCATGAAACCCCCTGCCGAGGAGTCCTGAAGACTTATTTACGGCCGGAACAGACCTTAACCCGCTTGACGTATGGAATTGAGCTTCTGGGAGATATCGACCTGGCTGGACAAGCTCGATTTCTGCATTGTCGGCAGTGGGATCACGGGGCTGAGCTGCGCTCTGGAGCTTCGTCAGGCCCATCCCAAGGCCCGTATCCTGGTCATTGAAAAAGGCATGTTGCCCCAGGGAGCCAGCACGAAGAATGCCGGGTTTGCGTGTTTTGGCAGTCTGACGGAGATCCTGTCTGATCTGGAACATCATACCGAAGAGGAGGTGATACAATTGGTCGCTGACCGCCGGAGCGGGATCGAACTGCTTCGCAGAAGGTTGGGGGACAAGACCCTGGATTACAAAAAGTGGGGCGGATACGAAATATTCCTGCAACATCAGTCTGAGCTGCTTGAAAACTGCCTGGACCGGATGGAAACCATCAATAAGATGTTGCAGCCGGTATTTGGTGAACCCTGTTTCCGGCTGGCGGAAAACTCTTTCGGGTTTGGAAAGGTCCTGCCAAAGCTGATTCTTCATCCATTTGAGGGGCAGATCGATACCGGCCGCATGATGAAGGCACTCCTGGAAGAGGCGCAACAGGGTCCAAACCCGGTAATGATCCTCAACGGTGTCTGCCTGAGGGGCTATGAGGACCTGGGCGAGAGGGTCTTGCTGGAAACAAACCAGTTTGGATTTCACGCCCGCAAAGTCCTGCTGGCTACCAACGGATTTTCAAATTCCCTTGGGCAGATGGAGGTTGCCCCGGCCCGTGCTCAGGTGCTGGTGACCGAACCCATTGAACAACTGCCCATCCGGGGGACCTTCCATATGGATGAGGGGTATTATTATTTCCGCAATGTGGGGGATCGGATCCTTTTGGGGGGAGGCAGGAACCTGAATATAGCAGGGGAAACCACCACAGCTTTCGGACAGACCGATCAAATACAACAGGCCCTTGAAGCCCTCTTAAAGGAGGTCATCCTCCCCGGGAAAACCCCTGGCATAGCACATCGCTGGAGCGGGATCATGGGCGTAGGGCCTCAAAAAAGGCCGATACTTACGCGCCTGTCTGAAAACGTGGCCTGCGGGGTTCGTCTTGGCGGTATGGGCGTGGCTATAGGCAGCCATGTGGGCCGCCAGCTTGCTGCGCTGGCGAAGGACTGAATCCGGCACCCCTATTTTTCCAGTTCAAATTTTTAACGGATATTCAGGAGGACGAATTATCAATTCCCCTCTTATGGAGATTTTGCTCCTTTTGCTGGCGGTGATCTGCATCATCTGGATGACTACCCGCCTGAAAATCCATCCATTTCTGGTACTCCTCTTGATTTCCATGGGATACGGGGCCCTGGCGGGCATGTCCCTCCCGGAATTGGTCCTTGCCGTGAATGAAGGGTTCGGCAATACGCTTGGAAAAATTGGGCTGATCATTGTCCTCGGCATCATTATAGGGGCATTTCTGGAACATACCGGAGGAGCCCGGGCCATTGCGGACAAGGTGCTCAAATGGATCGGGACCAGGCGGATTCCTCTTGCCATGGGCCTGCTGGGGTATATTGTGTCCATCCCCGTTTTTGCAGACAGCGGTTTTATGCTGCTGGATCCCCTGGGGAAAAGCTTGAGTCGAAAGGCCGGGATCTCCCTGGCAGGAACCGCCATAGCCCTGGGGCTGGGGCTGATGGTGTCCCACACCCTGATCCCGCCAACCCCCGGCCCCATAGCTGCCGCCGGAATCCTGGATGCCGACCTCGGACTGGTCATCCTGTTCGGATTGCCGGTCAGCCTGCTGGCACTCCTGGTCTCTGTGTGGTTCGCCGGCCGGTATGCTGCAAAAACCCAAATCACGCCGGAATCAGCATCCCAATCCTCCCTTAATGAGCGGCCTCCCGAAGCTGCAGGCCGTCCTTCTTTTTTGCTGTCCACCCTGCCTATCCTCGTACCCATTTTGTTGATTGTAATGAAATCGGTCCTGGTTCAGGAAGCAAATGGAGGATCAGGGGCCATTACCACCTGGATCGGATTCCTGGGAGAACCGGTCATTGCGCTGATGATAGGCCTGTTGTTTTGTCTGTTGCTTCCGCCCAGGCTTGACAAGCAGATGCTGTCTTCCAGTGGTTGGGTTGGGAAAGCGGTCCGGGATGCAGCTTCAATCCTGCTGATCACGGGTGCAGGAGGGATTTTTGGGACCGTATTGCAGCGTTCGGGAATCGCGGAATCCATGGGGACGCTCCTGGTCGAGTACCAATTGGGCATCTTTCTGCCCTTTATTTTGGCCGCAGCGCTAAAGACGGCACAGGGGTCCTCTACGGTGGCTCTGATCACCGCAGCATCCATACTCCTTCCGATGCTCCCTTCCCTGGGAATGACCGGAGAGGTCCAGAAAGCGCTGGCCGTGGTGGCCCTGGGCGCAGGATCCTCGGTTATTTCACATGCGAATGACAGCTTTTTCTGGGTAGTTACCCAAATGAGCGGGATGGATGTACGCACGGGTTACCGGCTGTTCGGGGTGGGAACGTTTCTTCTCGGGGGCTCCGCCGCAGTGGGAGTTTTCCTGTGCTGGGCTTTATTCACCTGAAATCGGCCCGAAATCAGATCGGCAGGCGCTTGTTGACGGTTTCCAGAGAGACGTTCAAATAGACGCGCTTTTCCGGCTCTAAAGGCTCTTCTGTATCGAATACCACCCCTTTACCCGATTCCATAACCCCAAAGATTCGGTAGTGATTGCCGAGATAATAAGCCTGTTTTACGGTAACCTGCATACCCGATTTGTGGGAAACCTTCAGCTCGTGGGAGTAGACGATGATCCTGCGCGTAGTGGAGGCGTAGGATTTGAGCACTTCGATGGGAATAAGATTGGCTTCCCCAAGGAGGGAGGCCGTATACAGGTTCCTGGGCCTCTCGAAGATATCCCTTGTTTCCCTCAGATCCAGGATTTCCTGGTCTTTCAGGACCATGATCCGGTCGGCGAAGGGAAGGACATCGTGGTGGTCGTGGGAGGCACAGATACAGGTGATTTCCTGTTCTTTGAGATAGCCGAAAAGGTTTCTGCGGAGTTGGTTTCTCCGGAAATGATCAATATGGCTGAAAGGCTCATCCAGTAACAACAACTCCGGCTTGAGTGCCAGGACCCGTGCCAGGGCGACCCGCTGCTGCTGTCCCCCGCTCAGGAATTGTACTTTGGTTTTCCGGTGGTCTTCCAGGTCCATTACCTTCAATAGTTCTTCAGTCCTGAAGGCCAGCTGTTCCGGATCAGAAGGGGAAAGAAATTTGCTGATGTTTTCGGCTACGGAAGTATAGGGCATCAGGTCGAAATCCTGGGCGAGATACTTAACGAAAGGGCCTCCGGCCACCAATTGGTATGCGGGTCCCTTAATCGGCTGGTCCTTCCATTGGATACTGCCTTTATCAAAGGGGAGTGCTCCGTAGAGCAATTTAAGCAAGGTACTTTTGCCACATCCGCTCTCTCCCATGACTGCGAGAAAATCACCCTGGCCTACCTCAAAGGTAAGGTCGTCCAGGACCCGTTCCCGGTCATAACTAAACGAAAGCTCTTTAACTTTGAGCATGGCACCTAAAAAAAATCCGTTTCACAAAAGAAACGGATTTCATCTTGAATTATACAAATTATTCCTTGAATTCCTTAAGGACCGCCTGATTGGGGAGCTCCCTAAAGCCCATATTATAGAGGGTAAATCCAAAAATATCCGCATTCTGCTCGATCCTTTTGCTGATCGGAGTCCCAGCCCCATGACCCGCCTTGGTCTCGATGCGGATAAGGACAGGATCTTCAGCTTCTTGATTCTCCTGTAGGGTGGCAGCGAATTTAAAGCTATGGGCGGGCACAACCCGGTCGTCGTGATCTGCAGTGGTAACCAGGGTAGCCGGGTAGGCTTCGCCCTTTCGGATATTGTGGAGGGGGGAATATCCCAGAAGGTATTCAAACATTTCAGGGCTCTCCTCTGAGGTCCCATAATCATAGGACCAGCCTGCCCCGGCGGTGAAGGTGTGATAGCGAAGCATGTCAAGCACTCCTACCGCGGGAAGAGCTACTTTCATGAGGTCCGGACGCTGGGTCATTACGGCACCAACCAAAAGCCCCCCATTGGAGCCCCCGCGTATGGCGAGATATTCTGGAGAGGTGTATCCTTCTGAGATCAGGTATTCAGCCGCTGCGATGAAATCGTCAAAGACATTTTGCTTGAGGGTCTTTGTCCCCGCATCATGCCACTCCTTTCCGTACTCCCCGCCTCCGCGGATGTTGGGAACGGCGTAAATACCGCCCTGTTCCATCCAAATGGCATTGACCGTGCTGAAACCAGGGGTAAGGCTGATGTTGAAGCCTCCGTATCCATAGAGGATGGTTGGGTTTTTTCCATTCAACTCCATCCCCTTTTTGAAGGTGATCATCATTGGGATCCGCGTACCGTCCTTTGAAGTGTAGAATACCTGACGGGATTCATACTCAGCAGGATCAAAATCAATCTCAGGCTTCCAGTACAGTTCGTATTCGCCAGATTCCACATCAAACTTATAGGACGAGCCTGGAGTGTTGTAGTTCGTAAACGAAAAATAGAGCTCTTTTTCTTCCTTTTTGCCTCTGAATCCCCCAGCGCTTCCCAATCCGGGCAGGTCCACTTCCCGAACAAGGTTGCCCTGGTAATCGTATTGCAGCACTTTTGAAAGTGCGTCGACCATGTACTCGGCAAAGAAATACCCACCACCGGTACCCGGGCTGAGAACATTCTCGGTCTCAGGGATAAAATCCACCCAGTTTTCCGGGGTCGGATCCGCTGCGTCCACCGTTACGATCCTTTGGTTAGGAGCCTCCAGATTGGTCACGATATAAAGCCTGGAACCTACATTCTCTATAATGTAGCTGTCTGAATCCTCATGGTCCAGGATGGTCATGATAGGGGCTTGTGGACGGCTCAGATCCTGCAGGAACAGCTTGTTTCCCGAAGTGGTGTTGGAGGCAGAGAGCACCAGGTATTTGTCGTCTTCGGTAACGCTGGCTGAAATATAACGGTGTTTCTCCTCTGGGGTGCCGCCAAAGACCAGTTTGTCCTCGTCTTGAGGCGTCCCTAACTTGTGGTAATAAACTTTGTGCTGATCTGTTTTTGCGGAGAGCTCACTGCCCTCAGGCTTGTCATAGCTGGAGTAGTAG
>Ga0272441_10012537_pt1 | contig 12360 bp, 9 predicted proteins | sample SSMProp6N_FD_193582 | JGI IMG/M metagenome (GOLD analysis project Ga0272441, IMG submission 193582) | Marine sediment archaeal communities from Little Sippewissett salt marsh, Falmouth, MA, United States - SSM-Prop-6N | ecosystem: Environmental > Aquatic > Marine > Wetlands > Sediment ...
TTCATAGGAATTGGCCATATGGATCGGACGACGTATGGCCCTGGTATCGGTGTCGATACCCTCGCCGGCATGCACGCATAGCGTTTCAAACTTCCAGTCCGGATTTATTTCTCTGGTCACCCTGCCCTCCTAAAATTATATGACTTTATATTGTGGAACTCAGTTTTTATCGCTACCGGTTTGGCCTTCGGAAATCAACCCCCATTATGAAAACTTAGAGTATTTTAAGTTGCGAGGTAATATGTTTGCTTTGCAAAAACACATATAATTTTGCCTTGACAAACACATCAGATGAGTAGCATGAGTATCTTATTATATCCTCTACCTCATTTAATTTGAGGGAGTTGAATTTTATTGAAATAGTACAAACAAAAACCAGGAGAATACATGATACCGATTCGGAAAATCACTGCCGTTGAGGCCGTTGTCGAGAACTTGAAAAAACGTATTAGAAACGGTGAGTTCGGCCCCGGAGACCAGTTGCCCAGCGAACCTGTGTTGCAGGAGGAATACGGGGTCAGCCGCCTTACCCTGCGCGAGGCCCTTGCGAGGCTTGCTGCCCTGGGAATCATCAATGTCAGACACGGCAAAGGTGCTTTCGTGACAACAGCCATCAGCCTTTCGGCCCTGGACGATGTGCTGATCCCCATGTTTCCGCAGCACGATCTCAACCGCATGAACGACCTGGTGGAAGCCAGGAACCTGATCGAATCGGAAATGGCGGCCAAGGTTGCGGAGAAACGCACTGATGAACAAATTGCCTGCCTGGAAAGCCTGCTATCCTATGATGATGAAATTTTGGATAATACCGAGATGTTTGCCGAGCGCGATTATGCCTTTCACTTCGCCCTGGCCCAAATGGCCGGCAACCAGTTTTCCCTGACCATGTACCAGGCGCTCTACCGGCATATCCGGGCCTTTCTGGTGCAATACGCCCGCAGTATCGACGACCGTAAAGAGGCCCTGGAACGGCATCGGCCCATCCTCAAGGCTATCATCGAGAAGGATGCGGACAAAGCCAGAAAACTGGCCCGTGAACATGCCGGCATCTGTGCCTCATTTATTAAGAAAATGATAAACACCAAGGAGCAAACCTGAATGAAAAATCTGCTCGATTCGCTGCATGAAGTTCTACTGATGGGCCCGGGGCCGTCTTGCATCCCTGAGGCGGTCTACCAGGCGCTATCCAAGCCAACTATTGGACATCTCGACCCGTTGTTTATCGAGATCATGGATGAAATCAAAGGGCTTTTGCGCCAGGTCATGCAAACCGGCAACCGATTGACTATTCCGATCTCGGGAACCGGTTCCGCCGGGATGGAGACCTGCTTTGTCAACCTGATCGAACCCGGTGATGAGGTATTAATCCTGATCAACGGGGTATTCGGCAAACGCATGCAGGACCTGGCCACTCGCCTGGGTGCTCGCGTTGACACGCTGGAGTTCGAGTGGGGTACCCCGGTCGTTGTGGAACAGGTTAAAAAACAGCTTGAAAAAAAGGACTATGCCATCGTGGCGGTGGTACATGCCGAAACTTCGACCGGAGTGCGCAACCCGGTCGAAAAGATTGCCGAACTGGTAGAGGATAGCGCTTCGCTCTACCTGGTGGACGCGGTCACCAGTCTCGGTGGGATACCGGTAGAAACCGACGCCTGGCAGGTGGATGCACTCTACAGCGGCACCCAGAAATGTCTCTCCTGCCCTCCGGGATTGGCGCCAATAACATTTTCCGAGCGCGCTATCGAGAAAACACTGAAACGCAAAACCAAGGTTCCCAACTGGTACCTGGACCTTTCTATGATCATAAATTACTGGGAGGGCAATACACGGGCCTACCATCATACCGCTCCGGTCAATATGCTCTACGGACTGTATCAGGCGCTACTCTGCATTACTGACGAAGGATTTGAAAACGTTTTTGACCGACACCGTGCATGCCATCTGGAACTGGTGAAATCCCTGGAACAACGGGGAATAGATATGCTGGTAGATCCCGAATATCGGCTGCCAATGCTCAATGCGGTCAAGATACCGCAGGGTGTGGACGAAGCTCTGATACGCCGACGTCTCCTGGAAGAACATCGCATCGAAATCGGTGCCGGGCTGGGCCCCCTGGCCGGCAAAATCTGGCGCATCGGTCTGATGGGGCATACAGCCCGTAGCGAAAATATCAGGCGCCTGGCCGAAGCGCTGGATGACATCATCTTAAAAGGCCTGGGAACCGGGCAAACCGGGCTTTTTTAGATTTGAAGCATCCCGGTGAGTTTTCTGTATTGATACTGAGGGAATAGAATCCCTGAATACTATTAAAATTCTTTGAATAAAAGGACGGAAAATGAAAAAGATTGAGGAGCCTTCAAAAACAATCCCGGTAATGGCCGAGACAGATGTCCTGGTCGTGGGAAGCGGCCCCGGGGGCCTGGCTGCCGCCCTTGCCTCAGCCAGGGCTGGTGTCGATACCATGCTGGTGGAGAGGTATGGTTGTTTCGGCGGCGTTATCACCCAGGCCATGATCGGGACAATCGCCTGGTACCGTTCCAACGAAAAGGTCGTCGATGCCGGAGGCATCGGGGTTGAATTCGAACAGCGGGCCAAAGAGATGGGGGCGAGCACACCCATATACCTGTATGAAATCCTGGATACGGAGATGTTCAAATACATTGCCGACCGGATGGTTAAGGAGGCCGGAATTGTTCCTCTGCTGCATTGCCTCTGTGTAGACACCATTATGGAGGGCGACATCGTCAAGGGGGTCATCACCGAAAGCAAATCCGGCAGGCAGGCCATTTTGGCCAGGCGTATTATCGATGCCACCGGCGATGCGGATATTGCCTGGCGGGCCGGAGTTCCCTATCGCATGGATCAAAAAGACAAGCTGGAGGAGGTATCTGTAAACTTTGGCTGCAGCGGTGTCGATATTGATAAATTCCTAAACTACACCCTGAGTAATCCCAGCACCATTGCCGACTGGGGTGATGCATCCGGCAGTAAGGAAGAAGAAGAGTTCAGCACCTACCTGGTGGAACCTTTCATGAAAGCAAAACAGGCCGGAGAAATTCCCGAGTATGCCCGCATTGAAAGCTACTGGGGCAATTTTACCGATGCCGGCGAAATTCCTACCCTGAATGCGATTCATATGCCGGGCATCGACCCGACCGATGTGCATGACCTTACAAAGGCGGAAATCGAGGGCCGACAGCAGGTTATGTGGGCCGTGGCCGCATTGAAGAAGTACACCCCTGGTTTTGAAAAGGCCCGCTTGAGGACCATGGGGGCATCTCTGGGCACCCGAGAATCGCGAAAGATCATCGGCACATACAATATCACCGAGCACGATGTGTTGAACGAGGCCCGTTTCACGGACTCAATCGGTATCTTCCCGGAGTTCCTGGACGGCAATGACATTGCAATCATGCCGTCGACCGGCAGATATTTCCATGTGCCCTACGGCATTGTTGTACCGCAGAAAGTGGAAAACCTCCTGGTTGCCGGTCGCTGTGTTGCCGGAGACAAGATATCGCACGCCGCCACCCGGCAGATGATGTGCTGCACGGTAACCGGCCAGGGTGCCGGGTTGGCTGCTGCCATTTCTGTAAAGGACAATGTCTCCTGCAGGCAGGTTGATATTTCAAAAGTCCAGAGGGCCCTGAAAAGACAGGGCGTAAGGATCGAATGACGACTTCATTACCTATGGAATTACCCGGCAGCCGGATATGTTTCTTCGAATCCTGGGACTTATTACACTAGTATTACCGGCAACTGCATAAATTTTCTATCCATCACCGGATGGATGAAGTGTTTAGGAGGGTGTAAATGAATCAAACCACCAGACTTCCTTTTACGGTCAAATTAGGCTACGGGGCGGCGGAATTGCCCAATTCGCTGACCTGGACCATGTTTTACGTGCTTTTTCTGTTCTTCCTGACCGATGTGGTCAGGATCGAGCCGGCCATGGCCGGATTCATCATGATGCTCGGCACCCTGTGGGATGCCGTGACCGATCCCGGGGTAGGCATTATTTCCGACCGCAGCAAGTCGAAGTACGGCCGGCGGCGTCCGTTCATCCTGGGCGTGGCAGTGCCGTTTGGGATAATCACCTGGCTGCTTTTTACCGATTTTGGCCTCGGACCGAAGATGACCATGGCCTATTTTATCATCGTGGTCCTGATCTATTTCACCATCTTCACCCTGCTGGATGTCCCATATACCTCCATGGCCGCCGAAATGACCCAGGATTACGACGAACGCACCAGTCTGATCAGTTTCCGTGCGGTCTTCTGCCAGATTGCCTCGATCCTGGGAGCAGCCCTGCCGCTGGTCCTGGTCGAGCGGTTCAATCAATCATTTCACAGCCCGAAAACCAGCTGGTCGGTGGTTACCGCCATTTTCGGCTTTTTCTCCATCGTCCCGATACTGTGGACCTGGCGCGCAACCAGGGGTTATGAACTGTTCCCGGAATCGACCATAGTCAATCTGAAAGACATCCCCAATGCGGTCTTTAAAAACCGCACCTTCAGGTATACGGTCGGGGTCTATATCTTCAGTAATGTCGGGATGGCAGTCGCCGGGGCTGTCATGGTTTATTTCATGAAGTATTTCATGCATTTCAACGAGACCCAGGAGTCAATTGCCTTTCTATTCCTGTTCGCATGTACCATCTTCTGGATTCCGTTTATCAACAAAATTTCGGCCAGGTATGGCAAGCGCTGGGCATTCATGATCTTCATCGGTCTGTGGGCCATTATTCAGTCCGTGGGTGCCATGCTTGTTCGTCCCGATACTGTCGTGTTTTTCTATATCCTGATAATTCTGGCATCCGGCGGACTGATCGGGGTTACCATGGCCGGATGGTCCATGATTCCCGATGTGATCGAGGTGGATGAATTCAAATCCGGCCAGCGTCGGGAAGGCCTGTATTTCGGGGTGATTTCTTTTTCGCGCAAGATCTCGGTTGCCATCGCCCTGTGGCTTGTTGGGATCATCCTTTCCTGGATCGGATATGTGCCTGATGCCCAGCAGACAGACTCGGCCATCTTCGGAATCAGACTTCTGTATACCGAAGGAACCGCGATGTTCCTGTTTATCAGCATCATCCTGGCCTATCTGCTGCCCATGAACAAACAGAAACACCAGGCGTTAAGAGAAGCGATCGAGTTGAAAAAAGCCGGCCAACAATGGGACGCCGAAGCGATCGATGATATTTTATAGCAGAGAGGTCGGTATTGACAGTTGACTTTTCTTCAGAAATCCGTACCTGTTGAGATAACAGGTTGTTTTGTATGAATCTTCCTGATTGAAAAACGACCGGCAAATCATCAAAGTTATGCCAATGATTGTTGTGAACGGGGGATAGTATGAAGAGCAGTAAATTTGAGGTCCTGAACCAACAGGAGTTGCAGACGATACACCAGCACACCCTGGAAATTTTCGAAGCAACCGGCATCAAGGTTGAAGTGAAAAAGATGCGTGAAATGCTGGCCGATGCTGGCTGCATTGTTGATGAAAAAACCAGGATCGTAAAATTCCCGACCACAGTCATTGAAAACTATGTAAAAAAAGCCCCGCGTGAATTCATCCTGTGCGGTGCCGACCCGGAAGTACAATGGGTAATTAACCCTGACACCAGGGTATACGGCGGACTGGGAACCCTGATCAATATCTACGATCTGGAAACCGGCGAGTACCGGCCGACAACAATGAAAGACATCGAGAATCACACAATCCTGATTGATCATCTGGATTATATCCAATCAAACCAGATGGATATCTGGCCTAATGACATTCCCATGCAGACCATTCATTGTGAAACCATCCGTTTCTGGGCCAAAAACTGCCGGAAATCTTTCGGGATGGGCGCTTATGGGGTCCTGGCCACCAACGATATGATGAACATGGTCGAGATAGCCATGGGCGGAAAGGAAAATATTGTCGACAAACATCCGTTCATCAATATTGTCAGCATCCAGAGCCCGCTTTCCACAGCCCAGATCCAGCTTGAAGGATTAATGATCCTGGCCGAACGCGGCCAGCCGGCCCTCATGTCGCCCGAGGCCATGGCCGGAACAACCGCCCCGGTTACCCTGGCAGGCCTCCTGGTTCAGCACAATACCGAGGTTCTGGCCCACATTATCATGGCCCAGGTCGTGAATCCGGGCACGCCGGTAATGTACGGCAGCGTCTCAACTATTGCTGAAATGCGACGAGGGACCGTGGCCCTGGGTGCAGTCGAGACCGGCCTGATCAGTGCTGCAGCCACGCAGATGGCACATTTCTATGACATTCCCTGCCGGGCAGTGGCAGGCGCAACCGAAGCCAAAACCTATGATATCCAGTGCGGTATTGAAAGGCAGCGCTCGCTTCAGATGGTTGCCATGGCCGGGGCAAATTATATCACCTGTGTGGGCACCACTGAATCGACCACGGCCGGAGGCCATGAACTCACCGTTATCGACAATGAATTGATCGGTATGCTCGAGCGTGGCATTCGTGGTATCGAAGTGAATGAAAACACCCTGGCACTCGATGTTATCAAAAATGTCGGGCCCGATGGCAACTACCTGATGGAAGAGCACACGCAGAAGCATTTCAGAAAGGAACATTTTATCCCCAAACTCTGTGACCGCGACAAACGCGATATCTGGGAAAAAGGCGGCAAGAGAGACATGGCGATCAGAGCCAGGGAAGAAGCCTTGAAAATATTGGCCGATCACGAGCCCAGGGATATCGATCCGAACGTGGCCCGGGAGCTTGACAACTATGCCGAACTCGTCGCAAACCGCAGCCTTGACGAGTTTTACGCTGCCGAATGGGATGCATGATTTGACTGCACCCAAAGGTGTTGAGTACTGAAAAAAGTGACATCATATACTTTGCAAGATGAAATACGTGGAGGATAAATATGACAGATAGTTTGATCCGGTCACTTAAAGATGCCGTAGTCGAGATGAAAATCGATGAAACCGAAGAACTATGCCGTAAATGCCTGAATGCCGGGATGAAACCGATAAAAATCCTGAATGAATGTCTTATTCCTGCGCTGGACATTGTGGGAGGCCTGTTCAGAGACGGGGATTACTTTCTGCCGGATGTGCTCATGTCTGTCAAAGCTTACAACAACTGCTACAGTATCCTCGAACCACTGCTCAAAGAAGGCGACTACAAATCGCGCGGAACCGTCCTGCTTGGTACGGTCGCCGGAGATATTCATGAAATCGGCAAAGATATCCTGCTGGCCCTGCTGCAGGGCAACGGTTTTGATGTGATCGACCTCGGGGTCGATGTCGCGCCCGACACCTTCCTGGAAAAGGCCCGGGAAACCAATCCGGACATTATCGGCATGTCGGCTCTGCTTTCAACAACCATGGTCTGCATGAAGGAGGTGATCGATTTGTTCACCGAAGCAGGCATCAGGGACAAGCATAAATTTATCGTCGGGGGCTCGCCTCTCAGCCAGAGATTCGCCGACGAAATCGGTGCCGACGGTTATGGTGAAGATGCCCAGTCCGGCGTGGAACTGGCCAAGAGCCTGATGATTTAAACAGTGCAGTCTGTTATGCGAAATAATATCACCTATCCCGAACACAATGTGGGCCTTTTACAGATTATTCTCTACAGCCTGGCGGGATTAACCTTCAATTTGTATGACACCATATTGTATGCCTGGCTCCCCTATTTCTACATCCCTCCTCAGGATAAGGGGCTGACCCAGTACATACCTTTGGCGGCCATGGGAATCCTGCTGGCGGGCGGGAGAATCCTGGATGCCGTAACCGACCCGCTAGTTGGATACATGAGTGACCATACCAGATCGCGCTGGGGCAGGCGAAAACCATATATCTTTGTCTCAAATCCTATCCTGTTTCTGGCCTTTATCCTGGTATGGATACCTCCGGTACACGGCAACAGTATTACCAACGCAATCTTTCTCGGGGTCATCCTCTTCGTGTATTACATCTCGTATACCGGAATGCTGATACCATGGTTTGCAGTCCTGCCCGAAATGAGCCCCATCAATTCGGTCAGGGTCAAGATAGCATCGATCGGGGTAGCCATCGGGGTTGTGGGAGCACTGATCGGCGGGGGATTGTCCGGGGTGCTGTTTGAAAAAATGGGCCCGTTTGCAATGGCCCTGATTCTCGGCGTAGTAGGGCTCGTTGCCGGTCAACTGACCATCTTCGGGGTCAAAGAGCACTACCAGGCTCAACAGGAGGAAACCCCAGGATTTCTCAAGGTAGTAAAAGAAGTTTTCATTGACCGCCAGGTGCTGTCGTTTGCCGTCATGATCATGTTGGTTCAGCTTACCTATCAGCTCATGCTCATGAATGTACCCTATTTGACGACCCTGATTCTCAAACGTTCCGAAGCCGATGCCTCGATCCTCATGGGCGAAGTGCTGTTGACTGTTGCTCTTTCCGTGCCTTTATGGCACTGGCTTTTGCGAAAATTTTCCAAACGTGGGCTTTTCAGACTCATTATTCTATGGATGGTTGTCGGCTTTTGCTTATGTTTCTTTATCGGAATTATCGAATCTCCCGCCCCTTTTATCCAGGCCATGATTGTATTTCCATTGGCGACAATACCCGTGGGCGGAATGTTTATTACTGTCCTGGGCATAATCGCCGATTTGACCGACTATGACGAACTCAAGACAGGCAAAAGACGTGAGGCCATCTACTACGGCATATACGGAATTGTGAGAAAAACCGGATGGGCCTTGTGCTCCCTTATTCTGGTCGGGGTATTTGCCGTGTTTGGATACAGTGTCGAGAACCCGCTGGGTGTGCGGATAATCTGGCTGGTATGCGCACTTTCATGTCTTATAGGCCTTTTGGTATTCATCCCCTATAAGCTGGGCGACAGCAAGGAGGAAACCAAGGCTATAATGGAGCTGTAGAGAATCATTTCATTTACAAGACACTGTAAGATTGGAGAATATTATGAATGAGTTAATTAAAAATCTGATCAAAGACGGACCGGTCCTGACCGACGGATCATGGGGTTCGCAAATGCTTAAACGGGGCCTCAAGGGCCGTGAAGCCCCTGATTCGTGGAATCTCACCCATCCCGACGCGGTTGAAGAAGTGGCCCGGGGATATGTAGATGCCGGCAGCCGAATTATCCTGACCAATACCTTTGGTTCCAACCGCTATGTACTGGGCAAATTCGATCTGGCAGACAAGGTGGTCGAAATCAATACAAAAGGGGTTGAGATCTCAAAGAGGGCTGCCCAAGGCAATGCTTATGTTTTTGCTTCCATAGGTCCCAGCGGAAAGATGCTGGTAACAAAAGAAGTCAGCCAAGACGATCTGAAGCTGGCTTTCGAGGAACAGGCCAATGCAATAGCCATGGCCGGTGCGGACGCAATCGTTGTCGAGACCATGATGGATTTGAATGAAGCAATAATTGCAGCCGAGGCAGCCAAACAGACCGGCCTGCCGGTAATCGCGTGCCTGGTTTTCGATTCCGGTAAGCAAAAAGACCGCACCATGATGGGCAACACTGCGGAGCAGGCTGTGGATGAATTCAGCAAAATCGGAATCGATGGCATCGGAGCGAACTGCGGACAGGGCATAGAGGGTTTTATCCCCATCTGTGCGCAAATGAGTGCAGCAACCGATCTGCCGATCTGGATGAAACCGAATGCCGGGCTTCCCGATATGGTAGCCGGAGAGGTGGTATATAATACAACCGCCCGGGAATTTGTCCGTTTTGTTCCCGATCTCGTTAAGGCCGGGGCCTCATTCATCGGGGGATGCTGCGGTACTGATCAGGAATTTATACGAGCAATAGGGAAAACCCTGGCAGACTTATAGCAAAACAAAATCATTCATTACCAGGGGGTTCGTCCTCCGGGCGTATAAGACGCACATCCAACGGTTTGAGGGTATCGAGGTGGGTGTCGCGCTGCGGAAAGGCAATTACTACTCCTGCTTGGCGGAACAACTCATCTATGCGAAACCTGATGTCACTCTGGGTGGTCCAGCGCTTCATAATCCATACCCAGAAAAACACCTCAAAAACCAGCGAATTGTCACCGAATTCCCAGAAGAGAACAAATGGTTCGGGTGATTTCAAAACATTGGGATGTTCGCGTGCAGCCTGAAGCATTAACTTTTCAACCTTCCTGGTATCCGACCCATATGCTACACCGACTGTTACTTTGCTGCGCACGCTCTGTTCGATCATCGTCCAGTTAATGATATTCTTTTCCAGGAAACTGCTGTTGGGCACCAGCACGCGAACATTGTCGAACGTTCGCAGCTGCGTGCAGCGTGCACCGATATTTTCAATCGTGCCGAAGTTGTTCTCCACCTCGATCACATCGCCGATCCTGATCGGACGCTCCATCATGATAATAAATCCGCTGATGAAATTATTGATAAGATTCTGGGCACCAAAACCAATTCCAATTGCGATCGCTCCCCCCAGGAAGGCAAAGGCAGTCAGGGGGATGTTAACCGTACGCATCGCAAAGAGCACAATAAACAACAGGGCAAAATAGAAAATCACTTTTTCAACGGCCGACTTGGCGTTCTCATCGAGCTTTGTGCGCGGCAACAAGCGTTTGCTGAACAGCCGGATGAAATTCTTGACCAGGATAATCCCGATGATCAGGATAAGCAGAGCGGTAAATACTTTCTTGACCGAAACGGATTTGTCATCAATAACCCAGAGTTCGAACTCCCAGATCCCCCGTATTTTAGCGAGTGCCGCCGCAAGTCTTGTCGTCAGGGTAACACGCTCACGTTCAAGAGCGGTCTCTTCGAGAAAACGTTGGGTCAAGCGTTGCGCGCCCTGAAGCATTGCAAGATATTCAAGCCCTCGTTCAGACAGTCGTTCCTTGGCCTTCAGCTGGTTTTCAACACTCTGCCGCACGGAGCGATCAAGGGTATTTTCAGCAAGTTGTTTCTGAAGAGTTGCAATTTGAGAATACAAGTTGGTACGCTGATTCTGCTGCAGGGTAAGAAGACGCTCAACACTGGTAAGATTTACCCGGGCTTCCTTTTGCCATTCCTGAACCTTTGTATAATCCTGGGCTTCCTTGATCATGGCATAGCGGCGCTGCCAGGTCTGTTCTTCCTGACCCACGAGCTGTAGCACATACTCAGTCTGCTCAAGAACTTTCTGATATGTTTCGCGCCAGGACTCACGCTCATTCAGAAATGCCTCTGCCTGGGCACTTGCAGTTTCACTGCTTTCCCGCTTGCCATTAAGATCCTTCTGAGCCTGCAACCATGCATTTTCAGCACGATTCTGCTCCCGCAGGAGTGTGTTGGTCCGGTCCTGGAATTTTTTTCTCAGCTCACTCAAGGTATCGAGTTTTTTTTGCAGATCTTCGGGATCAAAGGCAAGATGAGCTTTGATCCACTCTACATCTCGAAGGGCCATGTCTTTCCCTAACCTGACAATGCTCAACTCGGTGAGGGCATTTTCATGATTTATCTTGAAAAGCTGATATTGTGTCTGCGAAACATCCACCTCGATCTTTGCCTGTCCCACATTCCAGGCACCCACAGAAGAAACGGCATTATTTTTCCCCTTGTCCGCCTCCTCTATAATCGCCCGCAGGCTCTGCTGGGCTGAATCAAAGCGTGTCCTGGATTCTTCCAGAGATTTTTTGGCCAGATTCAAGGTCAACAAAGCGGTTTCCTCTTGTTGAATCGCGGCATCAAGTTTATCCAGAGCACTGTCATAAAAACTCAACGAATATGGTGGCGATTGCAAAATATCTGTAACTTTCTGGCTTTCATATTTGGACTTAAGGATCTTTTCCTGCTGTTTAAGAGAGTCCCTTTTCTTTATCGCCGTAAGCTGGCGTTGATAAAGGGCAAGCATATTGCGCACATTGGCTGTGCGTTCTTTCAGCTGATCAATGGTTACCCCCAGATGGGCTGCGGTCTGCTCGGTTTCCTGGGTTTCAAACTGCCCGATTCTCTCAGTCAGTTCATTTATCTTGCTTCCGAGTGTTTCGATTGTAATTTCGGCCTGGACTGCTTCCGGCGAGGCCTGTAGAGATGGCTGATTATTAAGAAACGCTGCTTGCGCGGGCTCCCAGTTGATTGCAAACATCAGCAGAGCTGCCAGCAAAAGAATGTACTTTGAAAATTTCATTATATACTCACAATGTATCGTATTATGTATCTTCATGTGGACAATATTTATACTCTACTACTTACCATTGCTGATAATTTTGTAAAACCCATTTTTACCAGCCATCAATTACTATATAATGTATACTTGTCCTCGTAAAATACGCTGGCATTAACCTAATGCTTTCATTTAACATGCACTTCTGACTGGTATAAAATATACGCCAATGCTAAAACAGATCATATGAAAAATCCCAGGCGCTGGCCGTCT